>Ga0206970_10056_pt1 | contig 31522 bp, 19 predicted proteins | sample Alteio_BWOrgHeat_88_FD_152964 | JGI IMG/M metagenome (GOLD analysis project Ga0206970, IMG submission 152964) | Enriched cells from forest soil in Barre Woods Harvard Forest LTER site, Petersham, Massachusetts, United States -... | ecosystem: Environmental > Terrestrial > Soil > Temperate forest >... | reverse complement strand
GGGAGGTGAAGTCTTCTTGTGCATCCTGGGTGTGCGGACTTTACTTCACTCCGAAAAACGGGAAGAAATACTTCATTGTCGCGGTAACCGAGGATGCGGTCAGCAGCAGGCAAATGCAAGCGAGTGTCATACGCCCGCCGTCTGTGCTTGGAAATGCGGTGGTGTCGCAGTGGAAGTTCGTGTCGGCCGACAACAAGACGCTCACTCCGCCGGCGGGCAAGTAGAGTGGTTAGTTCGCCGGGATGTTGGGCCGGATTGGCACCGAGCTGTCGGTTAACAGGAAATGATCTCCGCGCTTGATGTGTGAGCCAACCGTTCCGCCAGCCATTGATATCGCCTCAACCAGGGCCATGATCTTGGCGGGGTGGCGGAGCGTGGTCCTGTGGTCTTGCCAGAGTTGTGCTTGGAACGGCGGACGGGTGTTGACCGTGAGCAGAGTAGCCGGTATGGTGCGGCGGTAGTTGGAGGTCACGTCGCTGAGCATGGGTTGGCCGGCGCGTTAAGGAGTGAGGGCATGGCGCTGCGGTACAAGATCAAGGTGAGCAAGGATGGGGCGAGAGCGACGGGGCAGTGGGATGTGAGCGTGGATATGTCGGATGCGGATTTGATTGCCGATTTCACATTGACAGTTGACGGGAAGAATTTGAATACGCGGTGCGCTGGTGGGAATAAGCAATGCCGAGGCGCGGATTTTGTGACCTTGGCGAATCCGGATGAGGATTGTGATGTGACGTTCGTGATTACGACGAACCGGCCGGAGGAACGGCATGGGGACGGGTTTTTGCGGGGAGGACACCGGTTTGATGATTGTGATTTCTCGGGGTGAGGGTGGGTGAAGGCAACGTTACGATGAAATCCATCCGGGTCTGTGCTTGAAGTTGAATCTAAACCCGGACCCTTAAAAGCGAAGGGTGCGGCACCGGGCGGCGAGCGGATACGGTGTGCGCTGAAGTTCACGCCGGGCGGACGCGAGGCCCGCCCCTACAACTGCGGAGATCGTTGCGAGCGGATACGGGTGAGTTGAAGTTGACGCCGGGAGCAGCAAGCGGCTCCCCTACAAGAGGCGGTCGTTTGGTCCGTTGATGCGAGAACGGAGTTGTTAGATTTGGTCGGGGACGATGTAGGGGGCGCGGTAGGCGCCTTTTAGCATGGTGTTGGCTTCTTCGTCGTCTTGGACTTGCTCGGTTATGGGGTCGAAGTGCAATGTGCGGCCGAGGCGGTAGCTGACGTTGGCGAGGTGGACCAGCGTGGTGCTTTTGTGGGCCTCGGTGATTGGGGAGTGGATGTCTTCGGCGCGGCGACTTTTGACGCAGTCGATGAAATTGGCGTAGTGATCGCCAGAAGTGCGGCCCGAGGGGCCGGGCTCGACGTCGGGACCGATCCAGGTTTTGTAGGATTCGTAGCCATCGATGGCGAGATAGCCGTTGGAGCCGTAGAAGATATTTCCTACCGTGTTGGTCTTCGCGTCTTTCGGGCCGAGGGAGGCTTGCGGGTCGGCGGATTTCTTTTCCGCGGGCTTTTTCTCGGCGGGCTTGGCGGTGAGGCCTGCGGGCGGGATGCTGTTGCCGCCGTAGGCGCCGGTGCCGATTTCGGCTTCGTGGTTGGTGATCCAGTGGCGAACTTCGATCTCCATCATCTTGGGCTTGCCGTCTTTTGACTGGAACATGTAGGTGGCGTTAAGCGTGTTTGGAGTTTCCTGATCGTCGTCGAACATGAAGTGGGCGCCGATAGCGGAGACTTGCGTGGGGAAATCGACGCCAAGGCCGGCGCGGGCGATGTCGATTTCATGGATTGCCTGATTGCCGATGTCGCCGTTGCCGGTGTCCCAGATCCAGTGCCAGTTGTAGTGAAAGCGATTTTTGGTGAAGGGTTTTAGCGGGGCGGGGCCGGTCCAAAGATCGTAGTGGACGCCGGCGGGGACTGGTTCCTGCGGGGCGTGGCCGATGCTGGGGCGCCACTTGAAGCAGAGACCCCTGGCCATGTAGACGTCGCCGATGGTGCCGTCGGTTAGGTGCTTCATCGCGTCGTGCATGCTGGGGTTGGAGCGCCACTGGCTGCCGTGCTGGCAGATGCGATTGTATTTCTTGACGGCGGCGACGAGCTGGCGACCTTCAAAGGTGTTGTGGGAACAGGGCTTTTCGACGTAGACGTCTTTGCCGGCCTGGACTGCCCAGATGCCCATGAGTGAGTGCCAGTGATTTGGGGTGGCGATGCTAACCGCGTCGATGTCTTTGTCTTCGAGGAGTTTGCGGATGTCGGTGTAGGCTTTCGGACGCGGGGTGCCAAGTTTTTCTACGTCGGAGAGGCGTTGGTTGAGGATGTTTTCGTCAGCGTCGCAGAGGGCGACGATCTGGCAGTTGGGATTGTGGACGAAACCGTGGATATGGTCTACGCCGCGGCCGCGGGTGCCGCAGATGGCCACGCGGACTTTGTCGTTGGCGCCGAGAATGCGGCCGCCGAGGGCGAGATTGGCGGCGCCTACGGTCAGGGCTGCGCCTGTGGTTTTCAGGAATTCGCGGCGTTCGATGGGCATCTTGGCCACCCTTTGGTTGGGGGAGTCGTTTGCAGAGCGAATGATATAACGTTGGGGGCGTAGGGCGCACGCTTTGCGAAGTGGATTCGGAAAGGCGGAGAGGGGGCTGGCGCGGTCGGTGGCAGCAAGACGCAGTGGTGGCGAGGCAAGCTCGCCGCTACGGGAATCGGGTACCTAAAGGCGGGTGCGAATTATTTGAAGCTAGATGTCCATTTTGGTGATGGCGGTTCGACTAAAGGGTAGGAGGAAGAACCAATGGAATATTTGCTGCTGATTTATCACACGGAGAAAGATTACGCGAAACTGTCGGAGGCGGAAAAAGTGCCGATCTATGCGGAATATCGGGGGCTGATTGAACAGCTTTCGGCGAAAGGCAATTATCGCGGAGGGCACCAATTGACGCTAACAAGTTCGGCCACGACGGTGCGGGTGCAGGATGGGAAGCGGGTGCTGACCGATGGGCCATTTGCGGAGACCAAGGAGCAGCTGGGCGGGTATTTCCTGGTGGACGCGAAGGACCTGGATGAGGCGATTGCGATCGCGGCGAAGATTCCGGGTGCGCGGTATGGGTCCATCGAAGTGCGGGCGGTAGTGGTACAACGGCAGGGCGCGCAGGCGTAGGCGCTCGTCGCGACGCTTGCGAGTCTCCGGCCAGGCGAAGACTCGGATCAATCGAGATGGAGTATCAACCGGCGGGCGCAGCAGTGCTGCGCCCCTACACAATCACCGACATGCTGCCAATCGACTTTGAAAAACTCCACCGAGAGGAATCGGGCCGGGTTCTGTCTACCTTGATCCGGTTGCTGGGCGATTTCGATCTGGCGGAAGAGGCTTTGCAGGACGCGTACCTGGTGGCTCTGCGGAGGTGGCCGGTGGACGGAGCGCCGGCGAATCCGCGCGCGTGGCTTATCGGCACGGCTCGACACAAGGCGATCGACCGGTTGAGGCGCGGCCAGAATCTGGCGAAGAAGTCGGAGGAGATTGCGCGGACGGCGGAATTGCTGACGCCGCCGGAAAGCGATGCGGAGGAGGAGATGCTGCCGGACGACCGGCTTCGATTGATTTTTACGTGCTGCCATCCGGCGCTGCCGGTAGAGGCGCGCGTGGCGCTGACGCTGCGGACGGTTTGCGGGATCACGACGGAAGAGGTGTCGAAGGCGTTTCTGGTGCCGAACGCGGTGATGGCGAGGCGGCTGACACGTGCGAAGAGCAAGATTCGCGACGCGGGCATTGCGTATCGCGTGCCGACGCAGGAGGAGTTGGCGGATCGATTGGATGCGGTGCTGCTGGTGGTGTACCTGATCTTCAACGAAGGATATCTGGCGAGCAGCGGGGATACGTTGGTTCGGCGCGAGTTGTGCGGAGAGGCGATCCGGTTGGGGCGGATTTTGTGCGAATTGCTGCCGCGAGAAGCGGAGGTGAGGGCGCTGCTCGGCTTGATGCTGTTGCATGATTCGCGGCGCGATGCGCGGGTGAGCGTGGATGGCGAACTCGTGCTGCTGGAAGAGCAGGATCGGAGTCTTTGGCATTCGGATCAAATTCGCGAAGGCACAGAGCTGACGCAAGCGGCGCTGAGGCGTGGTGCGTCGGGCGGGTATGCGCTGCAAGCGTCGATCGCGGCGCTGCACGCAAATTCGCCGACCGCGAAGGAAACGGACTGGGCGCAGATTGCGGGGCTGTACGAATTGCTGGCGCGGGTGAATCCGTCGGCGGTGATCGAAGTGAATCGGGCGGTGGCGATTGCGATGGCGCGATCGTGCGTGGAAGGGTTGCGGCTGCTGGATGAACTTGGCGAGCGTGAAGAGCTACGCGAGTTCTACTTACTTCCCGCTGCGCGCGCGGATTTGTTGCGCCGGCTCGGACGATGGGAGGAAGCGGCTGAGGCATATCGGAGTGCGTTGGAGACGACAACCAACGACATTGAGCGGAAGTTTTTGCGGCGGCGCCTGGTGGAAGTGGAGAGCTCGGGAAGCGTTAGAGAATGAGTGTAATCGAGCGGGTGGCGCTAGATCGAAAAGCGAGGGTCGCCTTCCAGGACTTTTGTGGTGAGTTTGGGGTTTTCGTTTTTGCGCCAGGTTGGAGTTGTGTTGAGGACTCTGTAGGCTAACGGACCGCCGTCGGGTGTTGTGCTGCGTTCGATTGGGCGGGGGATGCAGACGAATTCGGTTTCGAATTTTTCCGCTGAGGCGCGGACTACGGCGTAACCGTGGCCGCCCATGTCTACGAAGGTCAGGTGGGGCGAGAGATTCGGGTTCGTGGCGGCGCGGGCTTTTGTGATGTCGCCCGTCTTTGCATATTCCAGACAGGAACGCACGCCGTGGCGCAACAGGAGATTTATTGTGGGTTGGGGTTTGGTGTCTGTGGGAGATTGGCCTAGAAACAGCGCGCAGAGTGGATGATCTTTCGGGAATTTGTGTTCGAGGGCTTCTACTATGCCGGGGGCGGAGATGGAGCCGGTGACAAAAGCTATGCCTACTGGCTCGAATGGCTCGGGCGGGAGAGTTTTTGCGGCGTAGCCGGCCCAGAAGCTATGGCGGTCGCCGGCTACGGTGGCGAAGTTGGTGATTTGGTGGGCGCGGATGAAATCGTAGATTTCGGCGCGCTCGATGTAAGCCGAGCCGTGATCTCCGCCACCGAAGCCGGCGTAGCCTGCACCGGGCCAGGCGGTCGCGCTCGTGCCGGGAGGGAGATTTTGCGGGTCGGCGCGGAAGTCCAGTGTGCCGGTGGTGTTGCCCCAGATTTTCCAGGTGGCTTGCGAGGATTTCAGCTGGTTGAGAAACCAGACTTTTTGTTCGGCGCCTAGGATTGTTTGCGGCGCATCGTTTTTGCGGAAATTGGGAATTTCTTTTTCGCCGAAGCGGATCGTTTGGGGTGGGTTGCCGTTGTTGTAGGCGCGGCCTGCGTCCAGGATTTCTTGCGCTTCCTGGGGGAAGAGTTCGGGGAAATCATTTGTGGTGAAGGGTTCTGCTTCGGGGCGGTCCGTCGGTTCTTCGGAGCGGTAGCTGCGTTGGTCGGTGATGATCAGGTCAATGTGGCGGCCGTAGCGCAGGGTGCGGTAGCCCTTGAGGCTGTTGATTGCGGCTAAATTGTTTGGTTCTTCGCCGAGGCCGTGGTTATCGAATTTCGTGATGGGGGCGTCGTTTACCTTTGGCGCGTGGAATTCGTCTGGTGATTGGTTGGCGGCGTTGGGTTGGGCCATGCGCGCGGGTTGGTACTCGAAGAAGGCTTGGAGTGCGGCGACTTTTCTGGTTTGGGCCGGGCGATTTTTGCCGTCGAAATTCTGCAGGCCTTGCCAGCCTTTCCAGCTGAATTCGTGGTTGTCCCACATGTTGACGAAGGGGAAGTGGGCGCGGGCGTCCTGCAGGTCGGGGTCGTGCAAGTAGGCGCGGTAGGCGGAGCGGTAGTCGTCGACGGTAGTGGGGATGTGGAAGTCCTCGATTTTTTCGCCGTGGGCGTAGCGGACGATGTCGCGGATCTTGCGATCGTACATGCCTTGCGGGCGATCTTCGGGATACCAGACCAATTCATAGATGAAGTCGCCGAGATGGAGGACGAAGCCCAGTTTTTCCGGGGCGGCAGCTTTTTCGTCTTCGAAGATCATGCGGCGGTAGGCGTTTTGCGCGCCATCGTTGGCATTTTGGCAGCTGATGAATGCAAAGTTGGTGGGGCGAGGGTCGTCTGGCGCGGGGGCGGTGATGGTGCGGCCTGTACGGCTGGTGAAGCCCTGGGCGTCTGTGAAGCGATAGTAGTAAGTGTGGGCTGGCTTGAGATCTCCTGCGAGGACGCGGGTCGTCCAGTCGGAGGCTGCGGAGATTGGAGATTTTGTGGTGGCGATTACTTTGGTGAATGAGGCATCTTCAGAGATTTCGACAGTGAGCGTTGCGGGTGCGTCGAGCGGGGTGTGGCGGGTCCACAGGAGTACGGAGTCGTGGTGCGGGTCGGCGGAGGCTACGCCTTCGGGGTAGAGGTCGCGGCGCTCGGTGGCGGCGAAGAGGGAGGGGAAGGGAGTGGCGGTGGTCCAGGCGGCAGAGGCACCGATTGCGGTGGCGAGCTGAAGGAAATGACGGCGGTTGAGTGTGGTCATTGCGATCCTCGTCAAGAGCCGCAGAGCTCCGCGGACTGCGCTCAGCGCTATATGGTTCGGCTCAGCATTTTGACGTAAGCGCGGACGGAATTGCGCTTTATTGCTTTCCGGTGGGGGTGTCTTTGGCGGAGTAGACGAATTGGCGGATTTCGGCGCGCTGGCGGTCTAGGTCGTTGAGGTGTTGGGCGCGGAGGCGTTGGTAGATTTCGAGGTGTTGTTGGGCTTCAGTTTTGTTGCCGGTGCGGACGTAGGCTTGGCCGAGGCGGTAGTGGGCGTCAGCCAAGTCGGCGTTCAGGGCTAGGGCTTGGTTGTATTGCGGGATCGCAGAGGGATAGCTGGCACGGTCGAAATAGAGGTTGCCGAGTTGGAGATGGGCGTCGGCTAGTTTTGGATCGAGGTTGGTCGATTTCTTCAGCAGGCCTTCCACTTGGCTTAGGTCTACCGACGGGTCCTGCGCGCGCTTGCCCTTCCAAAGGCTCATTGCCAAATAGTATTGGGCGCGAGCGTTGGTGGGTTGGAGCTTAGCGAAGCGGCGGAAGTGGTCGATTACTTCTTCGGCTTGGTTGGGGGAGCTGTCGTAGGCGCGGGAGAGGAAGAGGTAGCAGCGGGGGTCGTTGGGGGCGAGGTCGGCGGCTTTGAGGAGGGCTTTGACGGCGTCGTCGTAGTTGCCGCGGGAATAGAGGGCCATGCCGAGGCCGATCAGGAGGCGGGTGGACGTGGGGTAACGGTCTCTGGCTTGTTGGAAGACTTCGATGGCGGGCTCGAGGGTACGGTGGACGAGGAGTTCGCTGCCCCAGTCGAAGAGGTTGCTTTCGCTGGGGTCGAGGTGGGCGGCGGTTTCGTATTCGTTGGCGGCGGCGACGAATTGGTTGTCTTTTTCTTCGACCTGGCCGAGGAGATTGTGGAGTTCGGCGCTGGGCTTTTGTTGCAGGAGTGTTGCGATCAGGGTTCGTGCGTCCTGGAGGTGGTTGGTCACGATGTAGGCGAGGGCCAGGTCGTAGCCGTTGTCGTAGTTTGTGGGATTGGATTGCTGGGCACGTAGCAGGTACGGGATGGCTTCGGGGATTTTGTTGGAGCGGATATAGGCTTCGCCTAAGTTGTGGTTGGCGTCGAAGCTGGTTGGCTCCAGGTCGGCGGCTTTCTTGAATTCGGATTCGGCTTGCGTGGGTTTGCCCAAGCGCATGTAGCTGGCGGCCAGATTTGTGTGGGCAGCGGCGTCGGTGGGTTTTAACCGCGAGGCCTTCTGAAGGTGAGGGTTTGCTTTGGCATCCTGGGATTGGGCGGAATAGACGAGGCCGAGGAGTTCGTGGAGTTCGAAGGATTCGGGGGCTTGGGGGAGCAGGGCTTCCAGTTGGGTGGCGGCTTCTGGATAGTGGCCAGCTTCGTATTGGGCTACGGCTGCTTGGAATTTTTGGTCGAGGGACTGAACTGAAGATTGAGCGGGGAGAGCGAGAAAGAGGACGGTGAGAAAGAAGGCCACGATGAGATTTTAGCATCCTCAAGGTTCAGATGATCTCGCCGAGAAGGGGCGCAGCATGCTTGCGCCCTTACGAGGCCTCGGCGTTCGCGGAATCTTGCCTACCGAAAAGAGGACTCCCCGCAGAGGGCCCTCGACTGGCCCTCTGCGGGGAGTTTGTCTAGCTCGGTTGCCCGAACTAGAGCTGAATCAGTAGTAGAACTTGAGAGCGAACTGGATCTGACGCGGATCGTAAGGAGCATCACGCGTAGAGCCGATTTCGCCGAAGCTCTTATTTGTGAAATTACCCGAACCCGAAACCGAACTAACGCCATTGCCGCCGAAATTGGGAGCATTGAAGTTGGGATGGTTGAAGATGTTGAAGATCTCGGTCCGGAACTGGAGTTTGTAACGCTCGCTAAACTTGAAATCCTTGTAGAAGGAAAAATCAAGTCGGTGGAAACCGGGTCCTTCCACTTGGGTGATGCCACCCAGAGCATCGGCACCGCTCAACGCTACGCATCCGGCTGGAGTGCCGGCTATGGGTCCTCCGGCACCGAGTACGCAAGGCTGAGTGAATGCTCCTGGATTGCCATAGTAGCTTAGCTTCCCATTGGAATCGGTGAACAAGCCCAGCTTTAGCGGCTGTCCAGTGAACAGGGCGCCGCAGCCGAGGTTGGACGCCGTGCCCGAGGGACAAGTGAGGGAAATAGGCTGCCCGCCCTGGAGCGTTGTGCTCCAAGCGATGGACCAACCACCGAGGGCGCCATTCACGACACCCGAAGCGTCGGACATGAAGCGCTTGCCCTTGCCGAAGGGCAATTCATAGCCGCCGCTGAAATGGAAGACATTCCGAAGATCGAAGTCCGCCAAGCCATAGTCAAACGGCATCCCGAGACCGGGCACGTTCGGCGCACGATAGCCAGCCACGCTTCCACCGTTGAGCAAATCGCCGGCGTCGGTCATGGTCTTAGCGTACGTGTATGTGAACAGGAGGTTCAAACCATTGGCGTATTGTTTTTCCACCTTGGTTTGAAGGGAATGGTAAGCACTCATGCCGCCGGTCGCTGCATAACTGGCATTGAATCCGAAATCCGGAAACGGAACAAGAGCGGCTTCCGGTGTGCTCGGGGGAGCGATCGAAGTCGGATTGTTGTAGTTCGGGAACGACTCCAAGTGTCGGGCAAGTGATGTCACATAGGCTACCTGCACGGACGTGGTAGGCGTCAGCTGGTATTGCAGCGTAAGGTTGGCGCCCATCGTGTACGGGGTTTGATAGTTAAACTGTATTCCGCGCAAAGCCAGACCGCTGGCGTTAACCAACAGTGGGTCAAGCGGCGTGCAACTAAAGCCAGTTTCGAAGGTGGCAACGCCGCCGGGACCTGCGGTCGCACAGCCTGGGAAAGTAATCGGGGCGACCGCGCTGGGGGGCGCGAAAGAGAAGTTGAATTGGAACGGATAGTTCTCGCCGATATTCGGAGAGAACCCGCGATTCTCAAAGCCGTTGTAGAAGATGCCAAAGCCGCCGCGAGCAACAAGCTTGCTTGTGGCTTGATAGGCAAAGCCTATACGAGGAGCGAAGTTAGTGTTCTCGGAATGTCCGAGTCCCTCGCCGTACTTTTTGGTTACATCCAAGGTGATGCCGTCGGTAGCTAGCAAACTCAGGAAACTTGGAGAGAGATTTCCGGAGTTGGGCCCGGTCGGAATGATGTAGAGAGGAGCACCCGTTGGAGAATTGGGAGCCGGCACGAAGTTGGCCTGGTTTTCGTGATGTTCGCCAACAAGGCTGAAGAAGTCATAGCGCAGGCCAAGATTTACTGTGAGCTTGTTGGTGATTTTCCAATCGTCATTGAGGTAGCCACCGTAATAATCCTTACCATTGTCTGTAAGAGAGATGTTCGATGCATATACACCGGTATGCGCGCCGCCATCATCGCCGTTTCCGGAGGGACCGCCGACGAAGTCAATGCCACCGGGCACTGTCGAAGCAATCGGGGTCAGCAAGAATTGTGCACGGCCGGTGTTACCTCCACCGACGCCCGGTATTTCCGTGTACAGCCCGCTATAGTCAAATTCACCGCGTGACCACGGCGGCTGCAACGTTGAGAACTTCACATGCTGCCACTCGATTCCCATCTTGAAGGTGTGCTTGCCAAGGATCTTAGTGACATCGTCGGTTAGTTGGAAGGTGGAGGTGACTTCGTCAGACGGCAAAAAGGCATTGCTTCCCAGAGTCGCAAGTCCGTTGATGCCGAAAGCGGGGAGCCCGCCATTCTCCTGAAGTTGCGGGATGCCTTGGATGTTAAACGTTCCTGGAATGTTGGACAGATCGTTAGCCGACGGGGAAACGCGGGTGGTGTGCAGATAATTGAGGCCCGCGCGGATCACGTTGATCAAGTTTGGGGAGAAAGTATGGGTGTAGCTAAGAGCGCTCTGTTGGGCATTTGCGGTCTGGTCACCCTGTTGAAACCCGCCGCCATCCGCGATTCCACCGAAGATGCCGGGAATGAATTGCGGATCGTCGACCAGACTGAAGCGAAAGAACATCTGGTTCTTATCGTTAAAGTTGAAATCCATACGAGCATCGAAAGCATTGCGATGCTCGAACAATTTGGGTGAGGCCGCGAAATTTTGAAAAAGCGCGCCAGTCGTAGGCGCCGGATACAGTTGCATGAGCGCGACGGCGTTGGGGTCCAGTCTCGTTGAGGGAATTACGTTCAAGTTGCAACCAGCAAGCGTAAAAGCGAAGCCAGCGGCAGCTGATCCGCAAGTGCCGAACGGATCGCGGACGAATACGCCCGGAGAAATCTGACGTGTAGTGGCGGGATCCAGGATGGTGCCCGTGGGCATAGTGCGCCCCAAGGCGTCAGTCTGGGTTCCGGATTGACCAGTGATGAGATCTTGAAAGTTTGTAAAGCCACTAGCGACCTCGGCCACGGTGGGTACCGAACCGGTCAAAACTGTTCCCTGGGCTCTGCGCAGTCCTTCATAGTCGCCGAAGAAGAAAACTTTATTTCGGCCGTTGAAAAGTTTGGGTATGATCACGGGCCCGCCAGCGGTAAACCCGAATTGGTTCTGGCGCAGTTCACCTTTGTGGATGCCGCCAGCGTTTTCGAAGAAGTCTGCTGCATCCAGCTTATCGTTACGGAAGAATTCCCAGGCGGCGCCATGGAATTGGTTGGTGCCGGACTTGATCGTGGCGTTCAGGACGGCAGCACCGGAGCGGCCGAACTCCGCGCTGAAACCCGAAGTTTGCACCTTGAATTCTTCAATGGCATCAAGGGGCGGAAGAACGACATAGTTGGTTCCGTTCAGGAAGTCCACGGTGTCCGAATTGTTATCGATGCCATCAAGCAGGTAGTTGTTTTGTGCGGGGCGATTGCCGTTAGCCGCGAAGGCACCGCTTGCTGCGTTGCCACGGGTGTCGGCCTGAGGAGTAGTGACACCGGCTGCAAGTTGAGCAAGGAACGTAAAGTTTCGGCCATTCAAAGACAAATTCTCGATGTTGCGGGAATCGACGACTTGGCCTACGGAAGCATTCTGCGTCTGAAGCACCGGCGTGGTAGACGTGACTTCGACAATTTCACTGACTTGGCCAGGCTTGAGGGAGACGTCGATGACAACATCAGCGCCGACGTTTACGGTGATGTTTTTCTGAGTGGTGGTGGTGAAGCCCTGGTAGGAGGACTTGATGCTGTAGCTGCCGACCTTCAGTGGAGTGAACTTGTAGCCACCGTCGGATCCAGTGGTGGTCGTGAGAGAGGCACTGGTGCCTTCATTGGTGAGGGTGACGCTGGCGCCGGAAATAGGAGCGCCAGAAGCGTCGGTGATCGTTCCCAAGATCGTACCGGTGTCGACCTGTGCGTACAGCGGGCCGGCAGAAAGCATGAGAATCACAACGCCAGCGAGTGCCAGCGCAGCATGCCGAATCCACGTTGAAGCGGCCTTACGTTCCATGAACCTTTCCTCCTCGGCACCACCCACCGTGCCGTAGTTCCTGCGGGGCACCCGAGCCGAGCCAAGAAGCCCGAACCCGAAGAGCGCCGCGTCCCTTGTTATGCGGACAGCCCGCGCGAACGATCGAAAGATCGGCCGTGAAGCGAAACGAGAGACGCAACACGAGCCGATGATCAAATAAATTGAAACAGTAAACGCACGGAATGGATGTAAACGCTTACCACCCGTCCCCGACAAAACACCCTAAGCACTTAACCGCTTAACCTCGTGATATCAGGCTGAGTGACGCATTGTCAAGTATTTTCTTTTGGCCTATACTCCGCGCAGGTCGAGGGCATACCGAATTTATGGGCTTGACGATACGAGACGTGGCGAAAGCAGCAGGTGTATCGACGGCTACGGTTTCCAACGTACTGAACAAGACAGGCAAGGTGGGGCAGCGGACACACCAGGTGGTGTTGTCGGCGGTGAAACGGCTGGGATACGTGCCGGACGTGCACGCGCGGCATCTGGCATCGCGGGTAAGCCGGACACTGGGAATTATCGTATCCGACATCGAGAATCCGTTTTTTCCCGAAGTCATCAAGAGTTTCGAGACGCGGGCGAGGCACCTGGGTTACGACGCGATTTTGAGTGACACGAACTACGATCCGCGAAGGACCCGAGAAGCAGCGGACAGAATGATGGAGAATAAAGTCCGCGGCGTGGCGATCATGACGTCGGAGATCAGTTTGCGCCTGATTCATGAATTGGCTCGGCGACGGATTGCGGTGACGTTTCTGGATCTGGCGCCGGCGCAGGGTTACGTGAGCAATTTGCGGATCGACTATTTTTCGGGCGTGGAGCAGATCGTCAATTATTTGCACAAGAACGGGCACCGGCGCATTGCGTTTGTGGCGGGGCGGGCAGGCTTGAAGTCAAATGTGGTGCGCTTGGAAGCGTACGAAAAGTGCATGCGCGCTGTGGGATTAGAGCCCGGACCGGTTTTGCACGGAGATCTACGATTTGAGGGTGGGCTTGCGGCAGGCTCGGCGATCGCGAAGATGGCGCCGATGCCAACGGCGGTGATGGCGGTAAATGACCTGACGGCCGTGGGAGTGATAAAAGGACTTCTGAAGGCAGGCGTGCGAGTGCCGGAGGATGTGTCGGTCACCGGGTTTGATAACACGCGCTTGGCGGAATACAGCAATCCTTCCATTACGACGGTGGATATTCATCGCGATCTGCTCGGGAAGATGGCTGCGGACGCGCTGCACGAGCTGTCTTGCTCGGCGAATCCGGAGGGGCGGGAGTATCAGATACCGGCGGAACTAATTGTAGGAGATTCTTCGGGGAAGGCTCCCGCGCAGTCCTAAGTTCTGTGCGACATTTCAAGAAAAGCGAGCCGCTTTTGGATCAGGAGCGGCGCGATGCTAGCATGCGAGAATGGGCCTTGCGGAGCCCGAACCCTTGAGGATGCGAAGTAAGAGGAACCAACGGCGGATCGTTTCGCGTCGAGAGTTTCTGAGAGGGATGCAGTTGGCGCCATTGGCTTTTCTTCCTGCGCCGCTACAGGCTTGGGCCGGTTCTGACGTTTCCTCCGCGGTAGGTAGCGCCAGCCGCATTTTGCCAGCATTCGATCTCGCTGTTCATCTTGTTGATGATAGTCGACTGACACCGCACTATCCCGCCAAATCTCCCCTTGATGACGTTGTGCGATTGCTTGTTCCCGGCTCTGATGAGTATGCGACGGAGCAATATGCGCTTGAGATCGGGAAGATTCTTCACGGATGGAGCCGTGCTTTAAAGACGGGACCACCGGCGCCGGAAGCTGCAGCTAAGTTCCTCGATGGTTCCATCGAGGCGATGCCTTTAGTTCCGACTCAGGAGTTGCCGGTACGTTCGGGATATGGGCTGGAAGTTTTGCGTCGGCGGTTTGCGGGCGGAGCGGTCGCTGGCCGCGAGCGATTTCTGAAGGAGCTGAAGAGTTATTTTTCGGGTCTGGCGGCGGTGGAGACTGCGGAGTTTGAGATTGTCGGGATTGAGGGCATCGCGGAATCTCCACTTACGATGCGGGTGAAGATTCGGTACGACATTGTCGGCGTGAGAACTGAAAAGGGAAAAGAGGGGCGCATCGGACATTGGGTCACGGAGTGGCGGCGTGAAGAAGGCGCAGGATGGCGAGCGTTGCGATGGGAGGCGAGCGAAGAGGTGGTGAGCCGGGCACCGGGCGCGATTTTCGTGGATGTAACTGCGCGGACGTTGGGGCAGACGGAGTCGTACAGAACACAGATGATGCTTGGAGTGGACCACTGGCGAACGGTGCTGGATGGGGCGTGCGGGATCGATGTGTATGGGAACAACGGGTTGGCGGCCGGGGATTTTGACGGCGATGGTTTTGACGATCTTTATATTTGCCAGCCGGCGGGTCTTCCGAATCGGATGTATCGAAATCGCGGGGATGGGACGTTTGAGGATGTGACGGAAAAGGCGGGAGTCGGCGTTCTGGATAGTACGGCATGCGCGTTGTTTGCGGATTTCGAGAATAAGGGGCGGCAAGATTTGCTGGTGGTGTGCGGCAGCGGGCCCCTGTTGTTTGTGAATGACGGAGCCGGGAGATTCTCGCTGAATCGCGAGGCGTTCAAGTTTGCGAGGCAGCCGCAGGGAACATTTACACACGCGGCGGTGGCGGATTATGACCGCGACGGTCGGCTGGACATCTATTTTTGCCTCTACAGCTACTACCTCGGATTGGATCAGTATCACTATCCGGCACCCTATTTCGACGCGCGAAATGGGCCGCCGAATTTTCTGATGCGGAACATGGGAAATGGCACGTTTGAGGACCGGACCGACGCCGCGGGACTGAATGCGGACAATGACCGGTACAGCTTCGCCTGCGCGTGGGGAAATTCTCAGTCCGGCGGCGGACCGGACTTGTATGTGGCCAACGATTTTGGCCGAAGCAATTTGTACCGGAACAACGGAGGCGGAAAATTCACGGTGGTGTCGAGCGAAGCCAGCGTCGAGGATGCCGGAGCCGGTATGAGCGCCTGCTGGGCGGAATTTGAAGGCGAAGGGAAGCAGGATATTTACGTTTCGAATATGTGGTCGGCAGCGGGAATGCGTGTGTCGGAGCAGAAGAAATTTCATGAGGGGGATGCGGATGAGACACGCAAGTTGTACCGGGGCCACGCGCGTGGAAATTCGTTGTACCGAAACGAGGGGAACGGGAAATTCAAGAATGTCAGCGCAGCCGCAGGAGTGGATGTAGGGCGCTGGGCGTGGTCGTCCGACGCGTGGGACTTCGATCATGACGGCTGGACTGACCTTTATGTTGCGAACGGATATATTTCAGGTCCTGGCGGCGACGCGATGGAGCGAGTGGATGCGGCGAGTTTTTTCTGGCGGCAGGTGGTGGGGAAGTCGCCGGAGAATGCCAGCGTTTCGTCCGGATATGAGCGCGGCTGGAATGCCATCAATGAGCTGATCCGCTCCGATACCAGCTGGAACGGTTACGAGCGGAATGTTTTCTTCGCGAACAATCGGAATGGAACGTTTTCGGATGTGTCCGGAGTGGCGGGACTCGATTTTCTGGAGGACAGCCGGTCGTTTGCATTGGCCGATCTGGACGGTGATGGGCGGCTGGAAGTGGTGTTGAAGAATCGGAGCGCGCCGCAGTTGCGGATTTTACGGAATGCGATGAAGGAGATTGGCGGGTCGATCGCATTTCGTTTGCAGGGAACGAAGAGCAATCGGGACGCGATTGGCGCGGCGGTGACGGTGGAAGCGGAGGGGCGGCGGCAGACAAAGTATCTGGGGGCGGGATCGGGGTTTTTGTCGCAGCATTCCAAAGAGATCTTTTTTGGGATAGGACGGGCAACTGGAACCGTCAAGGCTGGGATTCGGTGGCCCAGCGGCGTCTCGCAATCCCTTGCGGGCTTGCCGATTGGAAGCCGGGTTGAGATTGAAGAGGGTGCGGAGAAGTTCGCGGCGAAGCCGTTTGTGGTTGCATCTCCTCTTGAGTCGAATGGACGCGCGAGTGAATTGCCGGGAGCCGAAAAATTGCCGCAGGTAGCGGAGACGTGGCTGATTGAGCCTTTGCGCGCGCCTGAATTTTCGCTGGCAGATGCTTCGGGCAAGACTTGGGCGCTCAAATCATTTGCCGGTGGCAAGGTGCTGCTGGTTTTTTGCGATGGTGCATCGCCGGAGTGCGCGGAGCAGCTACGGCTGTTGCAGAAGCGGGAATCGGGATTGGCGTCGAGCGGAGTTCGCGTGGCGGCGATCGTAGCGGATGATCCGCAGAGTGCGGTTGCGGTGAAATCGCTCGCGGCGAAGGAAAGGTGGTCGTGTCCAATTTTGTTGGGCACGGCGGAGATCGTTGGCGTCTATAACATTGTTTATCGCTATCTGTTCGATCGGCGGCGGGACCTTGGGTTCCCAACTTCGTTCCTTGTCGACGAGAAGGGTGAGATCGTCAAGGTGTACCAGGGAGCGGCGGGTGCCGAGCTAATTGCGGAGGACGCGAAGGCGATTCCGCGGACGGCGGCGGAGCGAATGCGCAGGGCTTTGCCGTTCGAAGGCGAACTCTACCAAGGTGCGTTTCAGCGGAATGCCTTTACTTATGGCGTGGCGTTTTTTCAGCGCGGATACCTCGAGCAAGCGGCCGCGTCCTTCCAGCAGGTGATTGAGGAGAAACCGAACGAGCCCGAGGCTTACTACAACCTGGGGACATTGCATTTGAGACGGAATGCGCTGTCGGAAGCGCGGCGCAATCTGGAACAGGCTGTGAAGCTCCGGGGGAATTATCCGGAGGCGTGGAACAATCTGGGAATGATTGCAGGGCAGGGGGGCGAGAACGAGGACGCGATCCGGAATTTCAAGCAAGCCATCGCTTTGAAGCCGGATTATGTGATCGCGCTGGTGAATCTGGGGAATTTCTACCGGCGGCAGGAAGCGTACGGCGCGGCACAGGAGTTACTGGATCGCGCAGTGGGGCTGGAGCCGGACAATCCGGAAGTGAACTACAGTTTGGGAATGCTGTATGCGCGGGAGAATCAGGTGCCGCGCGCGATCGAACACATCGAACGAGCGTTGCGTGCGCGGCCGGACTATGCCGATGCGATGAATAATCTGGGAGTGCTGCTGGTGCGGCAGCAAAAATATCCCGAGGCGAAGGAAAAATTCGAGACTTGCATGCGGGTGGCGCCCGATTTCGATCAGGCGTACCTCAATCTGGCGCGGTTATTTGTGCTGCTGAACGATAGGCCGAAGGCACGGGAGGTTTTGCAGGAGTTGCTCCGGAAGCAGCCGCAGCATCCAATGGCTCGGCAGGCTTTGGAGATGCTAAATTGAAATTTCGTGGACTCTTACGGGGAAAGGAGGCGAGTGGGGTGTTCGCTGGGTTGCTTCTGCGGCGCGGGTCAAGGATTCTCTGCGGCGGCGCAGTGGTGTGCGCGGCGTTTGCCGCCGGCGCCACGGCGATGTTTGGTCAGGCGGGAACCCAGCCACGCGCTGGCACTGCGCGACAAACAGCCACCGCCACGCCGGAGAAGAAGAACGATCCACGATTTGCGGAAGTGGAAGCGCTGGTACAGCAAGGCGCGATTGATGATGCGAGGAAGAAGCTGCTGGATTTGCTCGCCCGCGACCCTTCCACGGTGGAAGGCTACAACCTGCTGGGGATTATCTGCACGAGCCAAAACGATTATGCCGGGGCGCTGGACGCACTCGAACAGGCGCTGAAGATCGATCCGAATTCGGCGCGGACGCGGAACAATCTGGGAAATACGTATGTGGCACAGGGAAAACTCGAGCTGGCGGAGAAGGAGTTTCGCAGCGTCCTGAAGCTGGACCCAGCGAACGGCGACGCAAATTACAACCTCGGGTTGGTGCTGATCGCCAAGGGGTTGCCAGCGGAAGCGATCGTGCACTTGCAGCGTGTGCGGCCAGTGACGCTGCCCGCGCGATTCAACTTGATCCGTGCGTATTTGCGGGCCGGGCGGGTGGCGGACGGCTTGAAGGCGGCCACGGAACTATCCGCACAAAACACATCGGACGTGCAACTTCATACGACGCTAGGCGTACTGCTGGCGTCGTATGAACAGTATCGGGCCGCAGGGTTCGAGCTGGAAAAAGCGAATGCGCTGCAGCCGGAAACGTTCGAGATTCTGTACAACCTGGGCCAGGCCTACTTGCGCAGCAAGGAATATTCCAAGGCGGAGCTGACGCTGAGCCGCGCGCTGAAACTGAAGCCGGATTCGCCGGAGACGTTGTACATGATGGCGCAGGTGTATTCGGAGCAGATGCGCGCGGTGGATGCGCTGGATTTGCTGGCGCGGGCCCACAAGTTGGCGCCGGAGAATACGGACGTCATTTTTCTGCTAGCTCGCGTGAGCATGTCGCAGAACTATTTTGAGGACGCGATCCCGCTGTTGGAGTCTGGGATGAAGCTGGCGCCACAGCGAGCCGATTTGCACGCGGCGCTAGGCGAGAGTTATTTCATGTCCGGCAAAACGGAGAAAGCGATCGAGGAGTTCAACTCGCTTGTGGCACTCGATCCGTCGGCGCGTTCCTATGCATTTCTGGGACTTTCTTATCGTCATTTGGGGCGATTCGACGAAGCGCGGAAATATTTTGAGCAGGGGTTGAAGCAGGACCCGCACAACGCCTCGTGTTTGTTCAACATGGGTTTCATCGAAGAGCGGCAGGGAAACAACGCCGCTGCAGAGGGATTTCTTCAGAGGGCACTGAAGGAGAATTCGGATTTTGCCGACGCGCTGCTCGAGTTGGCGAACCTGCGGACGGAAAGCAAGCGGTTCGAGGAAGCAGCCCAACTGTTGCGGCGATATGTTCGCGTGAGTTCACAGCCGGCGACGGGTTACTACAAGTTGGCGATGGTGGAACGCAGCCTGCATCAAACGGAAGCGGCACAGCGGGATCTCGGCGTGTTTCAGACGCTTTCGAAGAACGTTTCGCCCGGACCTTATCCGTATCAGCATCTGTTCGACTATTTGAACAATCGGTCGGACCTTACGCCGCAGGCGCGCACGCAGATGGACCTGGAGGAGCTGACGCAGCAGATCCAGAAGCATCCGGATCAGCCCCAGGATCTGTATTTGCTGGCGGAAACGTATTTGAAACTGGGGAGGCGCGACGAAGCGCTGAAAGCGATTGCTCAACTGGACGAGTTAAGCGCGGGAGATTTCCGGACGCAAACCGGGATTGGAGTGCTGCTGGCGCGCTATCGACTGTACGACGGCGCGATTCAACATTTTCTGACGGCTGCCAAGGCGAATCCGGATTCGGATGACGTGAAGTTTGATCTGGCGGATGCGTATTTCCGGAAGGGATTGTACGCGCCGGCGCTGGAAACGGCGAGAACGGTTTCCGAGAAAGGGCAGCAAGACGATGCGTTTTTGTCGCTGTTGGGGGACATCTATTCGCATCTAGGCGACAACGCACGCGCAGCCGAAATTTTCCGGAGCGCGATCAGCCGAAATCCGGACAACGATCAATATTATCTTTCGCTGACGCTGGTGCAGCTTCGCCAGAACGATGTAAACGGCGCGGAGAAAACGTTGCAGCAGGGATTGGCGCGCATACCGGGGTCCGGGAAAATATTGTGGGGAATGGGAATTGTGTCAGTGCTGGAAGGGCAGACTGGACAGGCGTCGGAACGGTTGGAGCGGGCGGTCGACCTGTTACCTGAATGGCCGGGGAGTTATTCGACGCTGGGAGTCTTCTATTATCAGACTGGACAGATTACAAAGGCGCGAGAGGCGCTTAGTCGCTTCAAGGGGAGCAATGCCGCGGGTGGATTGGACGTTTCGCGGATTGAAGAGGCATTGTCTCGAGCGCCGGCGACTTCTGCGGCGGAGCCTGTGCCGATGTCGATGATGGCGCGGCAACAGTTTCTGCAATTGGCGTTGTCGCTCGCCGACCGCACACTGTGAGAATGAAGAAAACATGGAAGGCTGCCGGGGGGCGGGCTGGAATTGGATTCAAGTTCAGTCTGGCGGCGGCTTTGGTGGCTTTGTTCGCGGCGGGTTTCTGGTCAAGAGGATCGAGCGGTCAGGCGCGGACGGCTGCAGCCTCGAAAAATCTGGGCGTGCCGGTGCGATTCACCGACGTGAGGCAGGACGCCAGGATCACCTTCGTTCAGGACTCCACGCAGACTGACGAGAAATATTATCTGGAGACGATGGGAACCGGTGTGGCGTGGCTCGACTACGACCAGGACGGGTTGATGGATTTGTACTTCGTGCAGTCGGCCGCGACCGATGTCTATGCGCCAGCGCATCCGCTGCGTTCGGCGCTATATCACAACAATGGGGATGGCACGTTCACAGACGTTACGGAGAAGGCGGGCGTTGGCGGAGAAGGACACTACGGACAGGGCGTGGCGGTGGGGGACTACGACAACGATGGATATCCCGATCTTTATGTAACCGGGTACGGGCGCGCGATTTTGTATCACAACAATGGTGACGGGACGTTTACAGACGTGACTGCGAAGAGCGGACTTGCCGATGAGGGTGAGTGGTCCACCAGCGCGGGTTGGTTCGACTATGACAAGGACGGGTGGCTCGATTTGGTGGTGACAAACTATATCGAGTGGAGCCCGAAGAATAATTTGTGGTGCGGTGAGCGGAGGCCGGGTTACCGGTCGTATTGCAATCCAGGAAATTACAAAGGGCAGAAGACCAAGTTGTATCACAACAATCACGACGGGACATTTACCGATGTGAGCGAGAAATCCGGGGTCGGAAAGCCGGAATCGAAGGGCATGGGCGTAGTGCTGGCCGATTTCAATAATGATGGTTGGCCGGACATCGCGATCGCCAACGATACCTGGCCGAATTTTCTGTTTTTGAACAAGCGCGATGGGACGTTTCAGGACGTGTCGCTGGTTTCCGGGATTGCGGCGAGCGAAGACGGGCGCTACGAAGCAGGGATGGGAATTGATGCGGCGGACGTGGATGGCGACGGGTGGCAGGATGTGTATGTCACTCACCTGGACTTCGAATTGAACCGGCTGTACCACAACAATCAGAACGGGACGTTTGATGACGTTACGTACAAATCGAGGATCGGGAACAAGGCGATTTTGTTGAGCGGCGTGTCGATGAAATTTCTCGACTACGACAACGACGGGTGGCCGGATATTTTGCAGTTGAACGGAGCGATGCTGGACAACGTGGCGCTGTATCACGGCGAGATTTCTTACAAAGAGCCGCTGCTGATGTTTCGAAATTTGGGGAAGGGTCAGTTCGACAAGGTGTCGGAATCGCTGGGGCCGGATTTCATGCGGCCGGTTGCGGGGCGAGGACTGGCGACGGCGGACTACGACAATGACGGCGATATCGATATTGCGACGAACAATCGCGGCGACTATCCGTCTTTGTTGCGCAACGACGGTGGGAATGCGAATCATTGGCTGGAAGTCTTGTTGATTGGGACGAAGTCGAATCGTGATGGGATTGGCGCGTCACTTAAGCTGACGGCTGAGGGCGTTACGCATGTCGAGCAGGCTAAGGGCGGGATGGGGTACATGTCGGCCAGTGATCCGCGGATTGCGTTTGGTCTGGGGAAGCGGACGAAGATTGAGATGCTGGAAATCACTTGGCCGAGCGGGCAGGTGGATAAGCTGACGAATGTGCCGGTCGACAAGATTATTGCGGTGAAGGAAGGCGCGGGGATCGTGCCTCGGGCGTTTCCGAAGATCAGCGAGGCGAAGAAGTAGGAATTATGCGTATGGAAAAGAGAGAATACAGCGGCAAATGAATCCTCGGCGGCACTTTCTCGGATCTTCACTTGTGATGCTTGGTGGTTCGTTGCTAGATGCGCTCACAACGCCGCTTTGGCGATGGCAGCGCAGCGAGCGGCTTGAGGCCGCGACGATTCCGAGCGCGCCCGCGGCAGCAGCTTCGTCGGTCACGTTTGTGGATGTCGCCAAGGAAGCCGGCGTGACGGCGCCCAACGTTTGGGGAGGCGTCGATCACAAGCGTTACATCATCGAAGCGAAGGGCAGCGGGCTGGCATTTTTTGACTTTGACAATGACGGTTGGCTGGACATCTATCTGACCAATGGGACGCGGCTGGATGCGCAGTGGGAACCCGGGAAGGCTCCTACCTCACATCTGTATAAGAACAATCGCGATGGAACCTTCTTGGATGTGACGGAAAAATCCGGGCTGGCGAGGACCGGTTGGCAGACCGGTGTGTGCGTGGGCGATTACGACAACGATGGTTGGGACGATTTGTTTTGCTGCTTCTGGGGCCACAACATTTTGTTTCGCAACAACGGCGACGGCACGTTCAGCGATGTGACGCGCAAGGCCGGCGTGTACAACGAGAAGATTCGCTGGGGCGCGGGCTGCACATGGTTGGACTACGACCGCGACGGGCACCTGGATCTTTTCATCTGCAACTACATCAAGCTCGATCCGGAGGAGACGTCTTTGAAAACCGATCCGGCGGTGTGCCAGTGGAAAGGGATACCGACGATGTGTGGGCCGCGCGGGCTGCCCGGCGACACGAACGTTTTGTTTCACAACAATGGCGACGGGACGTTTAGTGACGTGACTGAGAAGGCCGGGATTCTGAAGCCCGGGCCGCGTTATTCGATTACCGCGACTTCGTACGATTTCGACAATGACGGATGGCCGGATATCTATGTAGCTGTCGACTCACAGCCCAGCATTTTGTTCCGGAACAATCATGACGGCACGTTTACGGACGATGCGGTGATCGCGGGCGTGGCATACAGCGAGAACGGGCACGAGCAAGCGGGAATGGGTATCGGCGTGGCGGATTACGATTGCGACGGGTCGTTCGATATCTTCAAGACGAATTTTGCCGACGACACGTGCAACCTGTATCACAACAACGGCGACGGAACGTTCAGCGACGTCACGTTTGCGTCGGGAATCGGCATCAACAATCAGTATGTGGCTTGGGGATGCGGATTTCTGGACTATGACAACGACGGCTGGGCAGATTTGATGCAGATCAACGGGCATGTTTATCCGGAGATCAGCGGGCGCGATACCGGACAGACGTTCAAGAATCCGCGACTAGTCTACAGAAATATGGGCAATGGGCGGTTCAAAGATGTTTCCGCGGAGATGGGGCCGGGGGTCAGCGAGCGATACTCGAGCCGCGGCGCGGCGTTTGGGGATTACGACAACGACGGCGACATCGATGTGGTGGTGCTAAACATGAACGATCCGCCATCGTTGCTGCGGAACGACGGCGGCAACGCGCAAAACTGGATCAAGATCAAGCTGATCGGCACGAAGTGCAATCGAACGGCGATCGGCGCGCGAGTGCGTGTGACGACGGGCAATCATACGCAGATGGACGAGGTGCACAGCGGGTCAAGCGTGATGTCGCAGTCTGATCTGCGGCTGCACTTCGGGTTGGGGAAGGCGCAGACCGTGGATGCGATTGAGGTGAAGTGGCCGACGACGCAGAAAATCGAGCGGTTCCTGGGCGTGAAGGCGAATCAAATTTTGACGATCCGGGAAGGCAGCGGGATCGTGGATAGCGTGAAGCCTAAGGCAAAATAGGCACTGCGGCCGCTAGTGTGGCTGGGTCGCTGGCGCCTCGGGGGCGTCTGGCTGATCTTTCAAGATAATCAAGAATTGGCGTAGGTCGCGGCGCTGGCGATCGACAGCGGCCGCCTCGGCCTTTTGCGTCTCTTGATATGCCTGAAATTCCTGATGGGCTTTGGCTTCCTGGCCGGTTCGTTTGTATGCCTGGCTCAGCTCGTAGTGAGCTGAGCTTAGGTTGGGATTTATCTCGATTGCTTTGTTGAAGTTCTCTTCGGCGGCTGGGAAATTTCCCTGGCTGGCCTGCATGCGTCCCAGTTGGACGTATGCCTCAGCAAAGTTTCCGTCACTTTTCACCGCGGCTTCCAGAAATGTCTGGGCACTCGAAGAGGGCGTTTGTGTTGGGGACACTTGTGGCGCGGATGTTCTTTCCTCCTTCCAGAGAGCCATTCCGTAGTAGTAGTTCGCGCGCGCGTTGCCTGGTTGCTGCTGTGCGAACCGTGCGAGCTTTTCTTTCGCGCATGGCAGGGTTGCCGGCGCGGAGGTTTCGATCTCGCCTAAAAAAAGATAGGGTGCGGGATCGGCGGGGTTCAGATCCGAAGCGGCGCACAAACGCTGCGCGGCTTCTTCGAACGAACCTGCGGCATAGAGCGCGGCGCCGAGACCTGCCAGGAGCTTTGCCGAATCGGGATGCGCGCTCGATCCTTTTTCGAACACTTGCCGAGCGGCTTGAGGAGCTTTGTGAAGCAGGAGTTCCGCGCCCCATTCCAGATAGCTTTGTTCGCTGGGGTCTATGCGAGCGGCGTGTTCGAATTCGCGCACGGCCTCTAATGGTTGGCCTAATTTTTCATCGAGATCACCGAGAAGGCGGTGAGTGGCGGCGTTGTCCGCGGTGCCCAGGCTCTTGCGGGCTTCTTCGCGGGCGCGGGCGAAGTCTCCCTCGGCTCGATAGCGCAGCGCGAGATCGTAGGAGGGATTCGGGGATTTTCCCGCCGGTGTTTCGGCGTCAGCAGATTTCAACGCTGCAGTTTCCCTAGCTAGTTCGTCGCTGGTTCGGGCGCGAGCGTCTGATCCGTGGAGGCCGGCGTTGGACCAGTCTGTAACTCCGGCGACGGTGAAATTCGGTTCATCGGCGAGTTGTATGGCGCCCAGGTTGCCAATTGGGGGCTTCGTCTGATTTGTGGGTGTGCTCTCCTCATCCGGCGCGCCAAGCAGAACGAGGTCGCACTTTCGGGTGTCGCCGGCTTTGAGAACCAGTAAATTTGTTGCGGAGCTACGCTGGGCCCCTTTTTCCGCGCGAAGGTTGTAGCTGCCGGGTCTGTCGAGCGGGAAAGCGAAACTGCCGTCGGCTTTTGCGGCGATTCTTGCGAGGCGCGCGCCGCCTTTGTCGGAAAGCAGCACGGACGCTCCGGCGACGGGTTGGCCGGATGAGTCACGGACCGTGCCTTGAAGCACGATGTTGCTTTGGCCCTCTGGCGATGGCTTTTGCGGTGAAGCGGCGGCGCGATATGCGCCGATCAGCGCGAAAGCAAAAACGGCAAGAAGGAAAGCTGATGAGGAGCTCTTCCGAGCGCGAGGCAACGGCGGCGAGCTGACGGGCGATACAACCATAGCGTCCATCTTGCGACGTCCCGCGAGGGCAGGCAATGACTTGGCGAAAATTTGCGGCTAGTGATTTGGGTGGGTGCGGACGGCGATGAGCGAAACCTGCTCCAGGTCCGGGAAATGGCCGTCGTCGTCGGCTTTTCGATCGGCGGGCTGGATCTGCTGGACCAGAGTCTCGGCCGGAGCCAGGCCGCCGAAATATTTTCGGTAGACCTTGCTGAATTCGGCGGTGTCAGCCAGGTTATCGAGATAAATCGTTGTGGAAACCACCTGATCGAACTTCAGGTCCGCTTCTTCCAGATTGTCGAGGAGGTTTCGCATCGTCTGGCGAGCCTGATTGGCGGTGGTTGCGGCAAACACGCCGCCATTTGGTCCCGGAATGAATCCGCTTTTTGCCGAGCAGTACAGTGTATCGCCTGCGAATACGCAGGGGCTTGCGGTTGGGCTCGGCGGCATATTTTTTGGGCGGATGGAGCGGCGCTGCGTAAGGTCGCGGACGGCCACGCCCGTATATGCGATGTGGGCGCTTTCGGGGAGGCTCGACACTTGAATTGTGGCGCGTCCAGGCGTGTTGCCGAATTCGAAACGTCGCGCGTAGCGTTCGTTCATCACACGCGACGGAATATCAGAAGTGAGGTATGGATTGACGAAAACCATGTGACCGAGGGTGAGTCCCGCGGTTTCGGCAACCATCTTCATCCTGTCGAGCGCGAGATCGACCTGTGCCGCCGGATCGGCCGGAACGATTTCGTTTGAGGGATCGCTGCCGAGCATCGAAGAAATGAACAGGCGGTCGTGCGTCAGCATTCCCGCGGAATACGCTTTGTTCGACTTGAAGTTAGCGGGGATGACCGGCTGCTTGTCGGTGAGAACGCGAACAGCGACGCCGGTGATTTGAACTGACGGCTGAGGAAGCCGAGCGACGCCCATGATTCCGCGCGCGGGTGGCATCTTCGGAAAATAGTCGGCGAAGACCTTGTTCAACGCATCGTAGTGGTTCATGTCGTCGAGATAGACCTGCACGTAGACGATATGATCCATGGTCAGGCCGGAGGCTTCGACCACGGTTTTGATATTTTCGAGAGACTGGCGCACTTGATCCGCAAAATTTGCAGGAGTCGTGCCGTCGGGGCGGCCAGGACCCTGTCCGGATATGTAAACATAGTCGCCCGCGTCGATTCCGGGAGAACCCAAGGCATCGCCCGCGATCGGCGCGTGATGTTCCGGAGAAATCGCTCGCAATTGAGCCTGCCCCGCTGCCGCGAAACATAGCTGCGCCGCGAATAGCAGGAGTGCGGATGGCTTCATGCCGCTTTCCCTTTGCGAGCCGCGCTGAGAATTTCGCGCAGGCGCTGGCCTACGATCATTTCTTCGCCGGCCTGGATGGTCATCGAGATCAGCTCGATGTGATCGACTTCTTTCGGCAGTTCTTTGCGGCCGGGCTTGGCGACGCCCTCGTGGACGGCGGGGACCAAGCTGGGATTGTCGGGGCCGAGGACTTCGATCACCGGATCGCTCTGGCGGAGCGCGGTGACGCAATCGGCCAGCGTATACCCCCAGGCCTTCTGATCCCAGGAAACTTTCAGCGTGGGATAGCGATTGCCATCGTCGGGAATATAGATTTCCGTTTTTACGCCGGGAACGGTTTCGACCAACTTGGCAATGCGGTCGACGCGTGCGTTCCACTCGGCGTATTGCTTTTTCTCGTCCATCTTCAACCAGGTTTCGACTGCGGTGATGCAGCCGATGATTTCTTCCTTGCCGACTTTCATCGGCCGGCATACGGCGCCTTCCCACGGCGCGGAGTTGCGAAGCGCAGCGTCGATCAAGTCCTTGCGCCCCAGGAGAACGCCGCTGCACTGCGGCCCGCGGAGCCCCTTGCCACCCGAAAAGGTGTACAGATCGATCTTCATTTGCGCGTAAAGCTTGAGATTGCTGGCCGGCGGAATCCCGGCGGCATCGTCAAGAAGCATCGGGACGCTGTGAGCCTTGGCAATCGCGAGTTCTTTCGCGAGTTTGTCGCCGAGATCGGTGGTGTAGATCATCGCAGTGTTGTCATTGATGGCGTTCGCGATTTCGTCGGGCCCTTCCACCAAGACGAGCTTTGCGCCGGTTAGCCGGATGGCACTGTCAAACGCGCTGCGTCCACCGGTCATGACGACTTCGTGCTTCATGCCGGTCGTGTCGGGAAGCTGCCAGATTTTTGCGCCGTCGGTTCCCGCCATGCAGGCCGCGGTGGCAGCGGCCATGGCGCCTGCGGCTCCAGAAGTGATCAAGCCGGATTCGGCGCCGGTGAGCTCGGCCAGTTTGCGACCGGCAGCTTGCTGCAACTCAACCATGTTCACGAAATGGTGCGCAGCTTCGGCCTGCGCCGCGTGAACTTCGGGAAATTGCAGCGAGCCGGAGAGATACGTCCAGGTGCCGCGGCAGTTGATGATGGTTTTGACGCCGAGGCGAGTGTAGACATTTTCTTTTGTTGCGACCCCGACGGCAGCCGCGGATTTAGCGTAAAGATTTTGCGCGGCGATCTGCGCCAGCAGCGGCGAAGCGGCGAGCACCTTCATGAAATGGCGGCGTGACGAGGCAGGCGAGCTGGACATGATTCCCTCCGTTGCGCGTTTTGGCGCGCGGTTGCTGCGAGTCGTAAGGCTATTTCGTGAAAAGTAAAGTTCCGAAATGTTCGGGCACGTGATTGGGATCGCGATTGACGACGCAAGTTGGCTGCCAGCACATGAAGTGGCGTTGCGGATCCTCGCCAAGGCCATCGATGCGATAAAGGTTTGCGCGCCACTTCGTTCCGGGCTTCACCGGATGATCGCTGACGGATTTGAGCGGCACTTTGGCGGCGGCGTACCAGACGTGATTGGCTTCATCGATGCGGCCCTGACGCTGCCAGCCGGAATTCCAGTCGGCCTCATATTTCTCCTTGCCGAGATCGATAGCGAGATCGACCCAGTCGCCGGTGGGCGCGATTTCGAATTCGCGATAGTGCTTGATGTCGGTCCAGTCGTCGCCGAGGAAGAATTCGACGACGTCGCGGTCCCAGAGCTTGAGGTGATCTTTGCTGGGATCGGGCGGAAGCCAGAGATTGAGCTCGGTATAGGGCGAGACAAACAGCAAATAGAGATCGGTGTCGGTGTAGAACGCCCGGACTTCCGTCTTTAGCTTTGGGTAGTCGAGATTTTTTGTCGAGCAATCGGCGATGATCCACGCGGAGGATGCATGTTTCCAGGTGGCGGAGTGCGGATCCGTGTTGAGTTCGGGACCCTTCTTTACGTGCGGGATGTTGAGCGCGGCCATCGGGGTACTGACTTCACAGACTTCGGCGGCGAGAGTCAGCGCGGGAATGGCGAAGAGAAACGGGAGAGATCGAAGTAGTTTCATTTATGGGTGAGGCGCATTCCTCAGTTCGGGAGCGAGTTCGTATGCTTTCTCGAACTCGGCCTGCGATGCGCCCTCCTTTCCTTCCTGATGTAGTGCCAATGCGAGATTGAAATGGGCTTCGGCATAGCTCGGCTTGATGCGCAACGCTTCGTTAAATTCGGTTTGTGCTTTCGTTGCTTGGCCGGATTGCAGCAGGATGAGGCCGAGATTGTTGTGCGCTTCGGCAAAGCTGGGCTCACGACGGATCAGGTCGCGAAACACATTTTCGGCGCCGGCGGCGTCATTGGTCTGGTTGAGGACCAGCCCCAGCTGAATCCGAGCATCCGTGTATTTGGGATTGAGGCTGATAGCTTGCTGCAACTCACGCGCGGCTTCATCGAAATGCTGTGATTGCGCTAGCGCGAGGCCCAGATTGTAGTGGGCTTCGGCGAGATCGGGATCGGACATGACCGCCTGCTGGAATTCACCCAGGGCTCGAACTTGGTCGTTTTGTCGCCAGTAGAGCAATCCTAGACTCGAGTGGGCTTGCGCGTAATCGGGTTGCAGCTCGATCGATTTTTTGAAGGCGACTTCAGCGTTCAATGGATCATTCTTCTGTGCGTAGACCACGCCCAGATAGTAATGACCGGTCGCAAGCGACGGGCTTTGCTCGATGGCCTGTTGGAACGAGTTCTGGGCATCGTCGGCATGCCCTTGTTTCAGAGATTCGACGCCCCTAAGGATCAGGAGTTTTGCTTGGGCGAGGCGGGTGCGGAATTCGTGGAGGCCGTTGACCTCGTCGAGCTCTTTCTGGCCGGCGGCGGTTTGACCCTGGGCGTGCAGCGCGATGCCCAGGTTGTAGTGCGCTTTCTCAAAATCGGGCTTGATGGCGATGGCTCGTTGGAACGCCGCGATGGCTCCCGGTAAATCGTGCGCGGACTTGAGCGCCATGCCGAGATTGTATTGAGCTTCGGGATCTTGTGGGCCGAGCTCGACGGCTTTGCGAAATTGAGCGAGCGCGCCAGGGTGGTCGCTTTCCCGGCGAAGAATCGTCCCCAGCAAAAGGTGCGCGGGCGCAAATTGCGGGTTGAGTTGAATGGCGCGCCGGCAGTGCGTCGCAGCTTCGGCCAGGTTGCCGAGTTCGGCTTCGGTGATCGCCCACTCGAAATAGAGTTCAGGGGACGGTTTTCCCGCGGCAGCGGCGCGGCGCAATTCAGCTTCCGCGGCGGAGCTATTTTTCTGCAGGGAGTAGATGCGGGCCAGAAGGCGGTGAGCGCCGACATTCGAGGAGTCCTGAGTGACGGCGATGCGGAGTTCCTTGATTGCGGCAGCCTGATCGCCGAGATCGTATTGCGTGGCTCCGAGGCCGTAGTGCGCCTCCGGCCAATCAGGTTTCAGCCGAAGAGCGGTTTCAAATTCGCCGGCAGCTTCCCGCGGATCGCCTTTGTATTTGAGAGTGAGCGCCAAGTTGTAGTGTGTGGAAGCGTCGTTGGGTTCGAGCTCGAGAGCCTTGCGGTAATTCGAAATTGCATCATCCCACTGCTTGTTGCGAGAAAGCTCGATGGCCTTCTGACGATAGCTCTCGGCGGTTGGCGCCTGAGCGAACGAGGGCGCCGATAGCAGCAGGCCGAGAAACAGCAACGAAGCCGGCCTGTAAAATACGATCACCGATGATTCCCGGAGTCTGAGCACTAGAAAACGAAAGCTCGCTGGAAGGTGATAGCGGGCGAAGCGGAAAACCGCTTCGCCCGCCCGATTCGATCCATCAGCTACCAGTAGAACTTGAAGCTGACTTGGCCGATACGTGGATCGCGCGCTTGAGTGACAATTCCGAAGTTCGGTTGGCTGATATCGCCACCCGGATTCCTGAAATTCGCGTGGTTGAAGATGTTAAAGAACTCGACCCGGAGATCGAAAGCAAGGTTTTCGCGAATTACCGTTCGCTTCGAAAATCCAAAATCGGTGTTGTTGAAGCCCGGTCCATGGAAGAACCGGCGGTTGGCCGTGCCAAAAGTTCCGAGAGCGCAGTTGAGTGTGAATGCACTCGCTGTGCTTCCTGGACATTGGTTGGGGTCCCCAGGCGCAGCCTGCGGAGGAGGTATGAAATAGCATCCTGTAACTGTCGGGCAGTCAGGGTTCGCATCTCGAGGATTCAGGGTTCGTACGTTGCCTGTTCGGTTTGGCATATCCGTAGAATTGCTACCTGCCAGCGATAGATCTCCCTGGCTCTGTTGCAACTGGACGGGAAAGCCGCTCGCAAAACGCGTGATCCCCTGCATCTGCCAGCCCTCGGTGAGCCGCTTCGGCGCGCCGGGGAAAGCTCGATTGAATGGGATGGCCCAGATATAGCTGACCACGAAGTTGTTGGTGATATCGCTGGAGGACAGCCCTCGGCTCAACTTGGGATTCTGGAAATTCACATAGTCGTTGAAGGCCGACGAATCGTCGATAGCTCTGGAGAAGGTATAAGCCGCGAGGAATGTCACGTCGCTGGCCTTACGCTCCAGGGTGATTTCCCCGGCGTTGTAGATGGAATTGGCGACCAGGCGCGTGTAGGTGTTGTTGCTGCCGAAGCACACCTGCTGCGCCGAATTGGGGCAGAAATTCGGAGTCAGCAGCGAGGTCCTGGTGCTGTAAACGAAGGAGGCATCGGGAAGTTGGAATACGTCATTCTCGTTGCCAGGTCCGCAGCCTGCGGTGCCAGCACTGATGTCCTGGGCGCCTTGCGCGGTGAGTTGCTGGCAAAGAGCAGCCTCACCTGGATTGGCGTCGAACTGCGTGATGAGGCGGTGCCCTTCGGTCCCGACATAGGCCAAAGTCAGCACGGTATTCTTGCTGAGTTCCCGCTCAACCGAGAGGTTGAAATGCTCCGCGTAGGGGATCTTGTTGTGAATGTCGTAGCCTGGGAAAAAGTTCATCGGCTCATAGATCGAGAAATCGAGAGTTTTGTTGGCTGGGTCGCCGGGAATCGGCGCGGTGAAGGGGAACCG
>Ga0206970_10054_pt1 | contig 31642 bp, 28 predicted proteins | sample Alteio_BWOrgHeat_88_FD_152964 | JGI IMG/M metagenome (GOLD analysis project Ga0206970, IMG submission 152964) | Enriched cells from forest soil in Barre Woods Harvard Forest LTER site, Petersham, Massachusetts, United States -... | ecosystem: Environmental > Terrestrial > Soil > Temperate forest >... | reverse complement strand
CGAGAGGCTGTCGGCGACTTCGACGAAGTGCGTCGTCGGCGTGGGAGCTTTGCCTGCGCCGCTGACGCCGGACTTGGAGTCGCAGATGACGCCGAATTGCATGTCGATGAGGCCGTCGTTTGTCCAGGCAGAGAGGGCGAGGATGATGGAGGTTGCGTAGCAGCCGGGATTGGCGACAAGCTCAGCATTTTCGATTGCATATTTATGCAATTCGGGGCTGCCGTAGACGGCTTCCAGGTCGAGAGCGGCGGCTTTCGCCGGCTCGCTGTCCGTGAAGTTGTAGACTGCGCGATTCGTAGCTTCTTTCAAGCGCCAGGCGCCGCTGAGATCCACCACGCGGAATCCTTGATCCACGGCTTCGATAGCGAGTTCGCGAGAAACTTCATGCGGCGTGCAGAAGAAGATGACGTCCACACCCTTGGCCTTGAGGGCATCCCAGGAGAAGACGTCCATAACGAGCTGGCCGTAGCCGTTGCCGGAGAGCTGTGGGTACCAGTCGGCGAGATTCGGCGACTGCGCAGGATCGGGGTTCACGCGGAAGAGCGCTAGCTGCTTGACGGACGGATGCGCGAGCAGCAGGCGGGTGAGCTCGAATCCGGAATAGCCGGTAGCGCCGATAACGGCGGGCTGGACAGCAGCAGACATTTAGGTGATGAGCTCCTTAATGCGGGACTGGAGCTTTTCGGCGTCCTTGTTGCTGGAAGTGACCACGAAGATGGTGTCATCTCCACCGACGGTGCCGACGACCTCGGGCCAACCTTCGGCGTCGAGCGCGGCAGCGACGGGCTGAGCGCTGCCGGCACTGGTCTTGACGACGACCATGTTCTGCGCGGTCTTCACTTCGTAGACGAATTCGTGGATGAGCCGCTCAACCGACGGAAGCCACGAGGCATTCGATTCATCTTCAGAGTTCGGGAACTGGTAGCCTTCGCTGGTTTTGACGAGGCCGAGCTCGTGGAGGTCGCGGGAGAGGGTGGCCTGGGTTACGCGATGTCCGCGTTTGAACAGCAGCCGGCGCAGCTCATCGTGGTTCTGCACAGGATGGCTGGTGATGGCGTCGCGAATTGCGGCGTGCCGGGAAAGCTTAGACATCGATCCTCTTCAATATGCATAAATATGCAATTGCTGGAATAATTATTCCAAGGATGAGCGAGGGAGTCAAGTTACGGAACAGGTTCTTTACAAAAAGTTTGCGAGGGGATGTGGAGGGGTCGTGCAGGAGCTGAGAAATTCATCTGGCGAGAGTGGCCCTTCGACTCCGCGACCTGCGGTCGCTGCGCTCAGAGAGTGACAGGCGCCCCACCCTCTCGCGCTGCGCGATCGAGGATGGGGCACCTAGGGGGACTTGCGGGGGAGGGCCGAAATTCAAAGAAAAAAACAAGCTTACTAACGTCACTTGCAGAGAAGCCATGCCGGGGGAGAGCATGACTCGTGCGGCTATGACTGCGGAGGCCCTGGGGCGGCCAGCAGCCACGGCGCGTACGTTCGTAGCAACTCCCGTATTTCAGTCTGGTCAGGCACAGCCGCTTCATGAGCGGCTTTGCGCAACATGGATTCCACAAGTGCGTGGAGGGCAGCCAGCGACACGGGCTTGCGAACCAAGCCAGCGATCTTCGCGAGGCGAGGATCGTTGGAGATATCGTCAGTCGGCAGGCCGGTAATTAACAGGACCGGCACTCCGAGCTTCCAGGCAGTAAAGGCGATTTCGAGTCCGTCCGCGTGATCCCGTCCGGAGAGATGGATATCGCTGAGAACGCCGTCAATCTGCTGCCAACCCAACCAATCGAGGGCGGTATCGCGATCTTCGGTAGCGGAGACAGCAAATCCGCTGCCTTCGAAGTACTCCTTGTAGTTCGCAAGGAGGGCGGGCTCGTCTTCAACGATTAGGAGGCGGCGCGGAGATGTGGCAGCGTCAGACATAGTGACTCTCTGGGTGTGAATGGCAATTGTCACGCCAAAGTAAACGCATTGATAAATAGGCAGTTAGGGATATCCACAAGGGGAGCAATTCCGGATTCTGGAAAACAGAAAGCAGAATCGGGAAAGCGACGGATTCACGTTTGGGCGGAAAAGAGTGGGGGATGTGACCGGCATCACTGCCGTCCGGCGGCGGGGAGCGGAGACTGTTATCCGGCAGCGGACCGAGACCGGGCGACTGCCCGCGGACGCCTCCCCCGATGAGAGCGTTTGCGTGTCGCCTCCAAAAAGGACGACAGGAGGACACATGAAACGCATTCTTTCTATTTCTGCGGCGGTCGCCATTCTCTCTTTATTCGTTGCAGCGCAAACCCCCAAGGCGGACAGCAACAAGACCGAGATCAACAAGGTTGCGGCGCCGCACACGAACCCTTCGGACGGCAAGGCGATGTTCAGCGCCTACTGCGCGTCGTGCCATGGCGCGGGCGGCAAGGGCGATGGCCCGGCTTCCCCCGCGTTGAAAGTACCGGCAACCGACTTGACTAAGCTGGCGAAGAACAACGGCGGCACCTACCCGACGCTGCATGTGCAGGAGTCCATTCGCAATGCCGATACCCCGGCGCATGGCAACAAGGACATGCCGGTTTGGGGACCAGTCTTCCGGAACCTGAGCCAGGGGAGCCAGTCGCAGGTGGACTTGCGGATAGCGAACCTCGCGAAGTACATCGAGACGTTGCAAGCGAAGTAAATCGTCCCAAGTTCGAACGGATGGGCGCTCCACGAGGGAGCGCCTTCTTTTTTTGTCGCAAGTGACCTGTTAGCCTAGGCGGCGCGTATGGCAACCGTTACCAGGGCCGTGTACAACCTCGCATTGATCGGCTTCGGCAATGTGGGGAAGACTTTCGTGTCGCTGCTGGAGCGGAAGCGCGCGGAACTCGGAACCAGCCACAACCTGGATATCCTGATTTCTGGAATCGCTAGCCGCCGACTAGGATGGCTGGTGAATCCGACGGGATTCGATCCGGCGCGCGTGGTTGCGGGAGATTTCGCGGACGCGATCAAGGTGGATTCGCTGCGAAACTGGATTTTGGAGTCGCGGCCGGACGCGGTGTTTGAGACGACTTCATTGAATGCGCAGACGGGGCAGCCGGCGATTGAGCATTTGCGGTGCGCGTTGGAGTTTGGGGCGCATGCGATCTCGGCGAACAAAGGACCGGTGGTGTACGGCTATGAAGAACTCAGTGCGCTGGCGAAGCGGATGCACCGGAAGTTTTACTTCGAGTCGTCGGTGATGGACGGCGCGCCGGTGTTCAACCTGTTTCGTGAGTGCCTGCCGACGATTGAGCTGCGCGGGTTTCGCGGGATCTTGAATTCGACCACGAATGTGATCCTGGAGCGGATGGAGCAAGGGCAATCGTTCGAGGAAGCGGTACGGCATTGCCAGGAGATTGGCGTGGCGGAGACGGATCCGTCGAACGATATTGATGGCTGGGACGCGGCAGTGAAAGTAGCAGCGCTGGCGACGGTGCTGATGCAGCATCCGGTGAAGCCGGACAATGTGGAACGTGGCGGGATTCGCGAGATCACCGCGCAGCAGATCGCCTCCGCCGAGAAGGACGGGAAGCGATATAAGGTGGTGTGCAGCGCGAAGCGCGAGGGGGAGCGGCTGCGAGCGCGGGTTTCGCCGGAGCTGCTACCGCTGACGGATCCGCTGGCGCAGGTGAGTGGGACGTCGTCGCTGATTTCGTTTGAGACCGATGTGCTGCCTGAGCTGGCGATCCACGAGATCAACCCTGGGCTCGACGCGGTCGCGTATGGGCTGCTGACGGATTTTCTGAGAGCTGTGAAGGAGTCATGATGGCAACGAGCACACATGCCGGCGTGAATTTGGAAGCGATTCGAGCGCAATTCCCTGCCCTGAGCCAGACATTCAACGGACATCCGCGAGTGTACTTTGACGCGCCCGGCGGAACGCAGGTGCCGCAGCAGGTGATTGACGCGATCTCGGGCTACCTTGTGCATTCAAACTCGAACACGCATGGGCAGTTCCATACGAGCCACTTGACCGACGAGGTGTTGGAACAGGCGCACGCGGCGATGGCTGACATGCTGGGCTGCGACGCAGATGAGATTGTGTTCGGGCAGAACATGACAACGCTGACGTTCGCGCTGAGCCGGGCACTAGGACGGGAGTTGCGCGAAGGCGATGAGATCGTGACCACGCTGCTGGATCACGATGCGAACGTTGCGCCGTGGCGTGCGCTCGAGGAAACCGGAGCAAAGGTCCACGCGGTGAAGTTCCACCTCGAAGACTGCACGCTCGATCTTGAGGATTTGAAGGCTAAGCTGAACGGCCGGACAAAGATTGTGGCCGTGGGATATGCGTCGAACGCGGTGGGGACGATCAACCCGGTGAAGAAGATTGTGGAGATGGCGCACGCGGTGGGGGCGCTGGTGTTCGTGGACGCCGTCCATTATGCGCCGCATGGGTTCATTGATGTCCGCGATTTGGATTGTGATTTCCTGGCGTGCTCGACGTACAAGTTTTTTGGTCCGCACATGGGCATTTTGTATGGCAAGCGGGAGCACCTGTTGCGACTGAAGCCCTACAAGGTGCGTCCGGCGGCAGACACGCTGCCCGACCGCTGGGAAACGGGTACGCTGAACCATGAGTGCATCGCGGGGATCACGGCGTGCGTGGAGTATTTGGCCGATATTGGGCTGAAAACAGTGAAGTATCCGGAGTCGCGACGGGATGCGATTGCGGCGGCATACGCTTGGATGAAAGAGCACGAGCACGAATTGGCGCGGCAACTTATCGGCGAGCTGCTGGAAATTCCGGGACTGACGTTTTACGGGATCCGCGATTTGAACCGACTGGACGAGCGGACACCGACAGTATCTATCCGCATGGAGAAACATTCGCCGGCGGAACTGTCGAAGAAGCTCGGAGATTTGGGGATCTATACGTGGGATGGGAACTTCTACGCGATCAACGTGACGGAGCAACTGGGCACGGAGCAGAGCGGCGGCATTCTGCGGATTGGGTTAGCGCATTATGCGACGCGCGAGGAAGTGGAGAGATTGTTGAAGGCTCTGCGGGAATGGGCGTGAGCTATGAAGGCCTAGTCCTGATTTGAGATTTCATTCACCACAGAGGCACAGAGACACAGAGGTTTCGATTTCGTCGGGTATTCAGGCGATATGGCCGACTACCCCACTTCGTCGCGCTTTTCCTCCATTCTGCACAAATCCCCTGTGAAGTTGTCCCCGATGCAAACCATTTGGGCGGGACGGACGTACACCCCTATCAGGAGATCTCATGCGCAAGACTTGGCTGTTGGTTGTTCTTTTATGTGTGTACTCGTGTGCTCAGGACACGGCGATGTTCCGCGGCAATCCGCAACATACCGGCGTGTATAACGCGGCGGGTGCGCCGCAGCTTCATGAACTGAAGTGGAAGTTCGAAACCAAGGCGCAGATTCACACGACTCCGGCGGTGGCGAACGGCGTTGTGTATGTGGGGAGCACGAGCAGCAATCTACTGGCAGTCGATCTGGAGACCGGCAAGCTCAAATGGAAGTTTAAGACGGATGCCAGAGTTGTTTCCTCGCCGGCGGTGGTGGATGGCGTCGTGTATGTCGGTTCGTACGATGGCAACTTCTACGCGGTGGATGCAGCGACGGGCAAGGAGAAATGGAAGTTCAAGACAGGTGGCGAGAGGCGGTTTGCGGCGAGACATCTACACGGATCAACCCCGGTGACCGAGACGATGCCGGACCCGTTTGATTCGTTCTTGTCGTCGCCGGTGGTGGTGGGAGGAGTGGTGTACTTCGGCAGCGGCGATACAAATGTGTACGCGCTGAACGCCGCCGATGGATCGCTGAAGTGGAAGTTCAAGACGGGTGATGTGGTGCATGCGTCGCCGGCGGTGGCGGATGGCATGGTGTACGTCGGTAGCTGGGACAGCTACTTCTATGCGATCGATGCGGCGAGCGGTCAGGAGAAGTGGCGCTTCAAGACTGGGGAAGACCACGACATCTACAACCAGGTGGGGATCCAGTCGTCGGCTGCGGTGGCGGAGGGCGTGGTGTATTTCGGGTGCCGCGATTCTAATTTCTACGCGGTAGATGCGAAGAGCGGCGAAAAGAAGTGGGCGTTCAATAACAAGGGGTCGTGGGTGATTGCGTCGCCGGCGGTGAAGGACGGACGCGTTTATTTTGCCACGTCGGACACCGGACTGGTCTACGCGCTCGACTTGAATGGCAAAGAAGTTTGGCATTTCGACGGGAAGCATTGGGTCGTGTTCTCGTCGCCAGCGATTGCGGGGAATACTTTGTACCTGGGATCCCACGCCGGAAAGCTGAGCGCGATCGACCTGGCGACGGGAAAGTTGTCGTGGGAGTTTGAGACCGATGGGTCGAAGGCAAACGGCCCCGCACTGACGAAGCCTGATGGAACACCGAATTACGAAGCCGCGTATTACTCTGACTTCTACGACGACATGGTGGCGGGGGTGCAGACGATGCTGAAGACGGGAGCGATTTTGGGGGCTCCGGTGGTGAGTGGAGACACCGTCATTTTTACCAGCAGCGATGGGAATGTGTATGCGGTGCGGTAAAACTGCATCACAGGTGAAAACGTCAAAGTCCCCACCCTATCCGCTTCGCGGATAAGGATGGGGCACCCACAGGGATGGGGGGTAGGGGTGCTTCGACTCCGAACGCTTCGCGTTCTCCGCTCAGGAAAAGCTATGCCTCGGGGTGAGCGTTGAAGCGGTAGCCGATGCCGCGGACGGTTTGCAGGTGTTTGGGGTGTGACGGATCGTCTTCGATGTAACGGCGCAGGCGCACGATGAAGTTGTCTATGGCGCGGGTGTCGGTGTCTTCGTGGAGTCCCCAGACTTCTTCGAGGATGGACTTGCGTGAGACAGGACGACCGGCGCTGCGGATGAGGTACTGAAGAAGCTGTCCTTCCATGAGCGTGAGGTTGTGGACCTGGTCGCCGACGTGAAGTTCGAGGGCGTCGAAATCGAGGAACTTGCCGTCGAAGCGAAGGACCTCGGGTTCAGCCGGTGTGTCGAGCTTTTGTGACCACCGGCGACGGCGGAGCAGGCTATCGAGGCGTGCGGTGAGAATGGCGAGTTCGAAGGGCTTGGGCAGGTAATCGTCGGTACCGGCTTCAAAGCCTTGCAGGATGTCTTCAGATCGGCCGCGCGCGGTGAGCATCAGGATGGGGACGAAGTTCTGGGCGTCGCGCAGTTCGCGGGCGACGGTGAAGCCGTCTTTGCCAGGGAGCATGATGTCGAGCACCATGACATCGAAGTGCTGCTTATCTTTGAGGAGCAGATCGAGAGCTTGTTCGCCGGTGCCGGCGACTTCGACTTCGTGGTCTTCCGCCTGAAGATTGAACTGCAAGCCGCGCGCGAGATGCTCTTCGTCTTCGACGATCAAGATGCGACTCATGTAGTGAATACCCTCGGCAGTTCCAGTGTAACCGTGGTTCCCTTGCCTGCGCCTTCGCTGGCGGCGCTGACTTTTCCGCCGTGCCGTTTTGCAATCGCGCGCACGATGAACAAACCAATGCCGCTGCCCTTCACGCCGGGATTGGCGGCGCGATAAAAGCGCTTGAAGATCCGCTTAAGTTCGCCGCGGGGGATGCCAACACCCTTATCGCTAACGCGGACTTCGACTTGATCGATCGAGAGCGCAATGAGAGAGACCCCGACGTCTACCTTCTCGCGCGAGTACTTCACGGCGTTGTCGAGAATGTTGAGGAAGGCGGTGCGAAGTTCTTCGGGATCTCCCATGACGGTGTAATGCTCGTTCGGGACCGGGGCAATTTCCCAATGCAGCAATTCGGGGCTGAGGTGGTTGCGGGTGGAAACGAGTGCCATGGAATCGCGAAGGATGGGCTCAATCTCGATGGGTTTGAAGTTCTGGACCTCGCGCTTTTGCGCGAGTGATCCGGCTTTCAGAACCTGCTCGACGGTGCGCAGGAGACGGTCGGTATCGTCGAGCATGATTTCGTAGAACTGCTGGCGCTTGTCATCATCAACGTTGCGCTTTTGCAGCGTCTCGAGATAGAGACGGATAGAGGTGATCGGCGTTTTCAGTTCGTGAGTAACGGCGTTGATGAAGCTGTCGTGCTGCTCATTCCGTCGGATCTCGCGGACGAGAAAGATGGTGTTGAGGATCATGCCGGCGATGATCACCAGGAAGAAGATGCCACCGACGGTAAGCATCCAGAACTCGCGCCAGTTGAGGATGATCCAACTGATGTTGAGGGTGACCGCGGCAGCAATGAGCAGGATGCCCAGGGTGAGGGCCGTAGCTACAGCTTTGCGGCGCGTGGTGATCTTGATAGGCACGATGGAATTCTAGAACACGAACATCTGCAGCCCCGGTAGCGCGGTCCGTTTCATTCGGGATTCACCGACTCCGGGATTTTAGGAAGCTTGAGGGACCGCAAACAGTAGCGCAGTTCCAGGCTCAGTTCGCGAAGGCGCATTCCGTCCTGGACGCCAACTTTGCATGCGAGAGCGGCGCGCTTCGGAGATCCCTCGCCGGTATCGTAGGTCACGCGGCAGTATTGGCAGTCTTCGTTCCAGCAGAAGCGTCCCATCGCGACATCTTCGGGGGCAAGGTACTGGAGAGCGCGCAGCAGCGTGTTTTTCTCGGGAACCTCGAAGACGCGGCCCGTAATCTCAAGGTGGACAAGCCGGTCGAACGGTCGATACAAAGGCCCGGGAGAACTCATGGCCTGAGGATATCAACTTGGGAAGCTGCTATTTCGGATTATTTTGGCGCTTCTTCTGGCAGTTCTTGGCTTCCTGCTGGAACTCGCGCTTCAAGCGACGGCAGCGGTCTCCGTTTGGAGCTACTGCGCACTCGCGCTGCATTTCAGCGTGAACGGCCTGCATCCTCGCCTCCGGGTTGAGCGCGCCATCTACCACGCGGCCCGGCAGGAAAGTCACGTCCGCGCCCGGCGCCGATGATCCAGCAACCAGTAACAGTGCGACACACGTCCATCGGAATTGCGTGCTCACGATGGTCTCCCTGCCCAATTCGAAGCTTCGGCTCCACGGATACGTTGCTCCGCGCTAAGGCGGAAAGCAAGCTCCCGGAAGGGTACGTCCTTAAGTTTTGACGGGCGAGCAACAATTGGGACAGCCGCGGCCTCTCTACTTATGAGGAATCATCATGTCTACTGATCCGGATGCCAACAAGGGCGCTGTCGAACAGGACCGCCCTGACCAGCCCACAAATACCACGCTCGCAGGGCAAAACCAACACCGAGACAAAGGCAAGATCCTGCAGGGACAGGACACCGATATGCCCGAGCCCGGCGAAAATGCAGAGCACTCGATGGAAGGCACCTTCAAGAAGAACCCGGAAGGCGAGTTGAACGATCAGGACCCGGGCCATCGCCAGAAGCAGAACCAGAACGATCAGCGCGAAGATCCTTTGGCGTCTTAGTTCCCGGCCAGCACCACTCGCCGGGAACTCGCGATCTCGTGAGGTTCGCGCCCCGCAACTTGGATCTCACGGGCGAGTTCCTTCGCCCGTTCCGCCTGCGTGACTGAAGGTTCGAGCGAAGTTCCGTCGAGGTAGCTCGCGCCGAAGCGCAACGCGATCTGTACCAGTTTGCCTCCCAGCATGTGCCAATACGCGCGGATTTGCGGAATTTGCGTCAGCGCAAGCCGCGCGATGGCAATCTGCTTCATCTCCTGCATGCCGGTGGTGACGACCAGGTTCGGGCTGGTGCTCGCATCCGGATCGAACGAGATCGAGGCAAATGCGTCTGCCTGAACTTCTCGGAAACTCAACAGTTCCTTCGCCTGCTCTTCAGGAGAGCCCGGACGCTGGATCACGTATGCCGGAACTTTGAGCTCCGCTGCCGCAGCCAATGCGCGGACCTCAGCACGATGCTCCGCCGTACTCACGCTCTGCCACAATGCCTTCCGTAGAGCAGGAAGAAAGACCTCCGCCCCGCCACCAAGCAAGCTGCTGACTCCGGCATCGCGAAGCTTGCTGATCGCTTCCTTCGCTCCGCTTCCTGCGAGCTGCTCAACGGTCAACGCCGAGATCGAGACATCCGCCCTGTTCTTCTTAAGAGATGTAACTGCTTTGCATACCCGGTCCACATCGCCGCCAAGCACCAGGAACTCCGAACCGTCAGCCTCCCCGACAACCGGTTGCGTCGCCTGTGCCGCCTCAATCGTGTCCACGCGGAATTGTGTAGCGTTTCCATGCATCCGCTCGCGAACGTAATTCGCGAGCCAGCCGATAGCAAGAATGTCTTTTGACGCAAACAGCGCAGTCACATCGCCGAGTTTGAGCTGCTGCCCGGCGAGTACTTTCTCGTGGATTGCGTGCAAACGTGGATCGTCGGTCTGGAATGGGTGGACGGCAGGTTTCATCGTGACGGAAGACATCTCTTCGATGATAACGGATGTGCGAGCTAGTCGCCCGCGGCGGCGGTCAGGAACGCCGGTGCGATCGAGTGCGACTTATTGCCACCGGAAGCCTTCGCCGCTTCCAGAGCGGATTCGAGGCGGTTGATCACCTCGGTCACCACGTCCACTGGATCGTAGTGCGGATTCATTACCGCCTCGGCAATGCCAATCGTGATCGGCAGTGTCTGGTCGCGGCCGGGGACCTTCGTGGTGCCCAGCACCTTGCGCAGCTTGTCGGCGACGAAGAAGGCGTTCTTGTCGTTGGTATCCGAGAGGACAATGGCGATTTGCGTCAGATCGTAGCGCACCGGGACATCGTTTTGCCGCAGGTGCGCCTGCAGCACCTGGCCGACCTGCTGGAGCAACGAATCCACCGCCGCTTCACCAATGTCGCGGAGAAGTGCCGCGGCTTTGCCGAACTCCACCAGCATCAACGTTACCGGGGCATTGGCTTGAAGAGCGCGCTTCACTTCCGAAAGCAGAACGTCGAGATAGGACGACCGCTTCAACAGGCCCGACTTCTCTTCCGTCACCGCGAGGTTCTTCACCAGGTTCCGCAGCTTGGAGTTGTGGACCGCCAGCACCATCTGGTCGGCAATCGTGCGCAATACGACAACGTCCGTCTGCCCCCAAAGGCGCGGCGCGCATTGCTGAAGGATCAAAATTCCCGCTTGCTCGTCGCCTTCCGAGAGGGGAACCGCTAATAGCGATTCAATCCCGAGCGTCTCGATTACGTCATGCACGGGCGCGAGTTCGTGGGCGGCGCGCGCGTTCGAGATCGACACCATGCCCATGGCGACGGCCAGGGGATGCAACACGCCGATCAGTTTCACGATTGCCGCGACATCCGATTGCGGCACGCCCGGCGCGCAATACTCCAGAGCCGCCGACGGCGGCTTGCCTGGCGAACACAATCCCGCCACACACCGGCTTGCATTCCAGTGCCGGCCAATATCGTTCACCGACGCGAACAGAACCGCCTTCACATTGCCCTGGCGATAGATGTTCCTCGTGATCTCGGTTACACGCGAAATGTTGTCAACCGAGTTTTCAGCTGCAGCCGCGCTCTGCATCGGTGCAGCGGGCTGGTCCGCGCCTCGCGTCACCGGCGCCACTACCACGGGTGGCGGCGCTGGCCGATCCGCGTACTGCGGGGAGAACCCCGCGTTGTTGTACAGGCCCCTCAGCTTCTCATTGCGCTCTTCCTCGTGCGGGAACAGCTTGTGGATCCGTTCCAGGCGCTCCACGGCCTTCGAGCGCATGGAGTACTGCATAAAGATCTCGGCCTGGAGGATCAGGTCTTCCAGGACGGTGGTTTCGTTGTCGCTCGCCGAATGGGTCGAAATGTTGCTATTGCTCGACGATTGTCCACCTTGCTGCTCGATCTTGATTACGTTGCCGAAGCGGTTGGCGATCGCATTGAAGCGGTTATCTTCGAGCTTCCCGCGCAGCATTTCGATACGGTTCGTGTGGCCCGGCTCGTACGGATCCACTTCGGCGGCGCGGTCCAGGCAATCGCCGGCGCGCAGAAACTCCCCAGCCGCGTAATGCAATTCAAACAAACGCAGGAGCGTGTGGCAGTAGTCGTGTTCGCGGTTGTTAGAGTTGTAGAGTTCCACCATGTAATACAGGAACTCGATCGACGGCGACCTCTGTTCGAGCATCTCCTGCATGATCTGCACGAACTCCCGGCGTCGCCCCGTCTTTGACATCTGCTCTTCGAGCTTCTTGGTCAGGCGCAGGGCATTGTCGGTTTTTTGCAGGTCAACGTAGTCGCCGATCAGTTCCAGGATGTCGTCGAGTTTCCGCGAATCGAACTCGTACAGCTTCCATACCACTGGCTCGGCCTTGTCGAGATGTCCTGCCAGCAACAATGCCCGGGCATAGGCCTCGCGGGCTTCAATTGGGCTAGAGGGGTAATTCGCCAGCGGCTCAAGGATCGTGACTGCCTCTTCCGCCTCGCCGCGCAGCAGCAGTGCATGGCCGTGTCCGAAAGCGGCTCCCGGGTTCGTGGGATCGTAGTGGTAGGCCTTTTCGTACCACTCTGACGCGTCGCCCCCCGACTTTTCCACCAGGATTCCCGCCTGCACATAGGAAACGGCGGCGCTCTTCGGGTCGTTCAACTCTGCCGCCAGATCGCCTTCCTGCGCATAATTCTCGATCGACGGATCAAGCGAAGAGATCCTGCGGTAAACCTCCAGGAGGTCGCTCACTTTGCCGGCCGCCCGGTACTCCCTGCCCAGGTTTACATACGCCTCCAAAGCTTCCTTGCGGTTGGTGCGTTCCTGGATGTGGGCAAAGTGCAGCATCTGTTGCAGGGAGGGCTTTCCGACCCGGACCAGCTTCTTGTAAGTGATGACGGCGCGGGCGTTATCGCCAAGAGCACATTGGGCGTCGAAGATCTGGCCGAACATCGTGGCCGCTTCGGAATTGCGATTCAACGATGCGCAGAGTTCAGCCGCTGTCTGGCGCACCCCGTGGTTTGAGGGTTGCTCGTCCAACACCTGCAAATACTCCTCCAGGGCATCTTCGTGCTTGCCCTTCTGGAGGTACTTTTCGGCCTTTTCCAAATGCTTGGAAATATCGGACATTTTGACAGGGTGGACCTAGGCCTTCATTGTAAGTTGAAGGAGCGGAGGCCAGCAATCAGTGATACCGCAGAGTATCTCCTAATTCCACCTAAATTCCGACCTAGAAAGCGGTTGCGACCGAACCGTTGGTAATCGCGAGGCGATGCCTTCCGTTACGGGACTAGATTCCGCTGGCCAGAGTGCGCATGCCGGAGGAGACGATGCAGCGCACATAGTCCGTTACCGTCGTGCGGCACTTCACCGGTGACGCATTCGGCGCCATCACCGCCGCCTGCTTCACTTGCCGGCGGGCGCGGACCATCTCGCGCGCGGCTGCACGGGCCTGGAAGCGTGCTTCCATGGCCGCCTTTCGCGCCTCAGTACGAACCTTGCAGAGTTCGGCGCCCTGAGACACCGCTTGTGCTTGCATCGCGGGGGCATGAAGCACCTTGGCGGGCACATGGTTTGCGATGAGGAGCCCAGCGTTCAAGACGACCAGCGCAGCGATCGTCTTTGCGGCGTTCGATTCAAGGTTCATGGTACAACTCCTACGGGCGGATAGACCGCCCCCCCGGCTTGTAAGTTACCGGGCGGGAAGACCTCGGGCCAATCGCCTGTCCCCATCGGTGGGCATTCGTCCCAAGTACCTCTTTCGTTACCGCCTGACGCCTCTCGCCGCAACCCGCTCCGGAAGCTGGTTCCGCGTTGGGTTCGCAAGGGCATAACCATGAAAAGCAAGTGGCTTAGCTCTTGACTTTCGCCTTCCTTTCGCTAATACTGCGGGCATCGCAGGAACGACTCGATAGCGAAGGATGGTCGAATGGTCGCGCTAACCCGCCGGCAACGTGAGATGTACGATTTCCTGTGTACCTTCACCGACTCCCACGGATATTCCCCGTCTTTCGAGGAGATCGCCGAAGGTATGGGGCTTTCCTCTCTCGCCACCGTGCACAAGCACATCGGCAATCTCGAAACCAAGGGCCTGCTAAAGCGAGACTACAACCGCGCCCGCTCCATCGAGGTCCTGCGTCCGAAGGGCCAGCTGAAGAAATCTATGGCCGCCACAGCCGCTGTCGGTGCATCCTTGCCGTTTCTCGGCCGCATCGCCGCCGGCCAGCCGATCGAAGCCATCTCCAACCCCGAAACCATTTCTCTCGGCGATTTCACCGGATCTAAGGACGTTTTCGTCCTCGAAGTCAGTGGTGAGTCCATGCAGGATGAGCACATTGTGGATGGGGATTACGTCCTCGTCGAGCGCACCAATACCGCGCGCGATGGAGAAATCATCGTCGCCCTTGTAGATACCTCCGACACGACGCTGAAGCGCATCTACCGCGAAGGAGAGACCATTCGCCTCCAACCTTCGAACGCGAAGATGCAGCCAATTCGTGTTCCCGCAGCCTCTGTGCAGATCCAGGGCCGGGTCATTGGGGTGCTCCGCAAGTACTAGCCGTGTTTACTAGAACGGAAACAACTTCCGTACCGTCGCACTTCACACTTTCTTTTTCGAGAGAAGCTGCATAACCTTCTATACTCGCCGCTAAAGATTTCGTTGGAACGTCGTTTCTAATCGTTTCGAGTGAGTTCACATGCGGTGGGTGCGCCGTTCAGGCGAACAGCTCGGCCCGCCAGCAGACACGTTTGCGGAGGTTTTCATGAAGAAGGTTTTGGGGCTGATGGCTACGGTATCGCTCCTCGTATGGGCACTTGGTTGCGCCTCTAGTAAGCAATTAGGTCCTCTGAATGGTGGTACTGGAGGTGGCGGTGGCAATTCCGCAACGATGGCGTCAGGAAACTGGTCCTTCACTACCAGCGGCGGCACCAATGGCCCCCTTTTCATGGGTGGCCAACTGAATGCAAGCGGAACTTCTATTTCGGGCAATCTCATCGTGGTGGGTCAGCAAGGATCAGGGTTCACCATTAGCAGCGCCAGCTCGCCCATGGCAGTGACGGGATCAACCTCGAATGGCACCATCACCATGACCGGCGTTATCGCAAGCTCAACCATCACCATCACCTTTACCGGCCAGTCAGGCAGTGGGCTCACAACCCTCGACGGAGGGACGTACACGGTCGCCGGGGGCACCGATGCCGGCGATGCCGGAACCGTCAGCGGCGCCATCGCCTCCGACTTCTCGGGTACATGGCAAGGGTCTGAGCCACTCACTGCGGGCGTGATGACGGTGCAATTCACCGAGTCAACGACGCCCAATACGACTCCCAGCCGCATCGGCACTTTTGCTCTTACGGGGAGCGGAACTGGCGTCACCTTCTCGGGCGTGACAGGTTGTGCTGTGACCGGAACTCTGGATCCCGCACTTTCCTTCACAGCCGGCAGCATCGTCTACATGAAGATCGATACCATCGACCAAACCGTCCCCGGCCATCTGATATTCCTGGGCTTTGCCGACAGTCCAACCACACCCACTACTCTCTCGGGCGGCGGTTATATTTATGGCGGTGGGTCGAGCTGTATGTTGCAGAACGACTCGTTCCAGCACCCGATCAGCCTGACCAAGCAGTAGGCGTCAGGAATGTTCTCCGGCGGGAGCTTCGGCTCCCGCTTTCTTTTTCTTGAACCTGTACGATGGTGAGTTCGTATCGTGAGGAGACGATGCCAACCACCTCTTTCCGCTCTCGAGTTGTACTCGTCGCGCTCGTCCTGCTTGCCGTATCAGCCGCTACCGTTGCACAAACGCCGCTCGTAGCCAACGTCCACGCCCGCAACACCACAGACCTCTCAGGAGTCTGGAGCACCATCATTGACGCCTACCACGTCGGCGAACGTTCGCGCTTTTACGAAGACCGCAAGCAAACCGATCCCCTCGAACTCATCGAATACAACTTCGATAAATCTCCGACATTGCGGGTCCCCGGCGACTGGAACTCGCAGCGTCCCGAGTTGTATCTCTACGAAGGTACCCTCTGGTATCGCCGCATCTTCTCCTACCACTCTGCGGCCGGAAAGCGGCAGTTCGTTTACTTTGGCGCCGCGAACTATCACGCCACCGTCTATCTGAACGCCCAGAAACTGGGTGAACACAGCGGCGGCTACACGCCGTTCAACTTCGAAGTCACCGGCAAATTGAAAGACGGCGACAACCTGCTCGTTGTCGAAGTAGATGATCGGCGCAGCAAGGACGCCATTCCCGCTCTCAACACCGACTGGTGGAACTACGGCGGCCTCACCCGCGAAGTCTCGCTCGTCGAGGTTCCAGCGGCATTCATCGAGAACTATTTCATCCAGTTCCCCAAAGGCTCGCTTAACGAGATCGCGGGATGGGTGCAACTCAACAGCGCCGCTCCCGGCACCGAAGTCACCGTCGAAATTCCCGAAGCCAAGCTTCGCCAGAGCGCAAAAGCCGACGAGCACGGCCGCGCATCATTCCGTTTCCCGGCGCAACTCACGCCGTGGTCGCCCGACAATCCCAAGCTCTACGACGTCCGCATTTCCGCCGGTTCCGACGCAGTCAACGACCAGATCGGCTTCCGCACCATCGAAGCCCGCGGCACCAAGCTCTACCTCAATGGCAAGCCGATCTTCCTCCGCGGCATCTCCATCCACGAAGAAGCGCCCTACCGTGGAGGTCGCGCTTTTTCCTCAGATGACGACAAAACGCTGCTTGGCTGGGCCAAGGATCTCGGCTGTAACTACGTTCGTCTCGCGCACTATCCGCACCACGAGAGCATGGTCCGCGAAGCCGAACGCATGGGGATCCTCGTCTGGTCCGAGATCCCCGTCTACTGGGACATTGATTGGAAGAACCCGGAGTCCCTCGCCGCTGCCCGCCAGCAACTCCACGAAGAGATCTCCCGCGACCAGAACCGTGCCGCGATCATCCTCTGGTCCATCGCCAACGAAACCCCGATTGACCCCGCTCGCCTCGAGTTCCTGAAAGCCCTCGCCTCCGATGTCCGCGCCCTCGACAACACGAGACTGCTCACAGCCGCCCTCAATCGCACCGGCCGAGAAGGCAAAACACGCCTCATCGACGATCCTCTCGGCGAAGTCGTGGACGTGCTCGCCATCAATGAGTACATCGGCTGGTACGAAAGCCGCGTCGAGGATGCTGACGCAACCGAATGGAAATCATCGTGGGAGAAGCCGCTGCTCTTCAGCGAATTTGGCGGCGAGGCGCCTTACAACCGCCATGGCGCAACCAACGAACGCTGGACCGAGGAATATCAGGCGAACCTCTATCGCCACCAGCTCACTATGCTGCGCAAAATCCCCGCGCTCGCCGGACTCTCGCCCTGGGTGCTGATGGACTTCCACTCGCCGGTCCGCCTGCTGCCCGGCGTCCAGGACATGCGCAACCGCAAAGGCCTCGTCTCCGACCAGGGCCAGCGCAAGCAGGCCTTCTACGTCTTGCAGGAGTATTACCGAGAGATGGGTGCGCACTAGCAATTCACTTTGCCGTCACGCACCGTTGCCCTATTCTGTTGGAACGTAACCTCAAGGTCCTTGATGCCGCCAACCTCGCGCCGAATTCTGCAATACCTGCTCAGCCTGCTCACCGCGGCGCTGGTGTGCGGGCTCGCGTGCAGCCATCGGTTCTATATCGAGTCCATTGTCTCGGCGTATTTCGCCGCGGCGTTGGCAGGCGCAGCGATCATTTACGCCTGCATTCGCCGCCCGAAAGAACTGATTCATGTCGTCGCGGTCGCCTTGGTTCTCTGGGGACTTGAGTACGGCACTGCCGGGGCCCGCGTCGCCGGAATCTTTCTCGTCGTACCCACGATTTCGCTCATTGGCCTTGCGGCGTTTCTCCTGCTCGGTCTGCGCGCGATCTGGTCGCGAGGCGACGAACAGCGCACGCTACTCTACGCCTTCATCCCCGCCGTCGTCTTTGCCGCCTCCGATTGGTTTGCCAGCGAACTGCTTGCGATCACCGAGAAACTCCATCCGCAGGTTTACGACTACTACCTCTACTCCTTCGACGCCAGCCTCATCTGGCAGGCGTCGCCCGAGGTGGGCAAGCTCTTCGCCACTCACCTCTGGTTCCGTATCTCGAGCACTATCGTCTACGTCGGCCTCGCGCTGCCCATCGCGCTCGTCTACGGCCTCAACCTTCGCAAACACGGGCGCGCCGCATTGCAGGTGATGTACGCGTTCCTCCTCACTGGCCCGATCGGCGTCATTTTTTACAACCTGCTCCCCGCGATGGGTCCCGCCCACGTCTTCGGTCCAGCTTTTCCGTTCTATGTGCCCGACTTCATACACGCGGCCCAGCTCGTTCCGACGGCGGTCACGCTCCCTGGTCCGCGCAACGCCATCCCCTCGCTTCATATGGGATGGGTACTGCTCGCCTGGTGGAACTCGAAGGGCCTGCACTGGTTCTGGCGCGTAGTCGTTCTCTATTTCGTCGTCTTCACCGTCTTCGCCACTCTCGGCACCGGAGAACACTATCTCGTAGATCTCATCGTCGCCTACCCGTTCGCGCTGCTTTTGCAGGCCATCAGCAAAACCAGCCTGCCCATCGCAGATCGCCAGCGCTGGGTGCCGCTCGTCGCTGCAATCGCCACCATCCTGCTCTGGTTCGCTCTGCTTCGCTTCGACTACCGTTTCTTCTGGCTCTCGCCCAGCATCGGTTGGCTGATGAGCCTCGTTACCATCGCCGGCGCCATCGGCCTCCATTACTGGCTGCAATCGAATCCATCGGAATCCACCAGCGAGCAACCCGCACTTTCCAGCGCCGTGGCAGAATAGTCCCGACAATATTCCGCACTTCTAGAGGACCCATGAAATACCGCACCTTCGGTCGTACCGGCTTTGAGATCAGCGACGTCTCCTACGGGCTTTGGGGAATGAGCGGTTGGAGTGGCTCGGCAGACGAGCAATCTCTCGACTCGCTGCAAATGTCCGTGGACCTCGGCTGCAACTTCTTCGACACCGCCTGGGCCTACGGCAACGGACACAGTGACGAACTGCTCGGCCAGATCATCGCGCGCAACGCCAACAAGCGCCTCTACGCTGCCTCAAAGATTCCGCCCAAGAACGATCGCTGGCCCGCGATCCCCGATTACAAATACCAGGATGTCTTTCCCGCCGACCACGTCTTCCACTACGCCAACGCGATCCGCGAAAAGCTCGGCGTAAACTCGATTGACCTGCTCCAGTACCACGTATGGGACGACAGTTGGACCGACGAGCCTGAGTTCCGCAGCACCGTCGAAAAGCTCAAGAGCGACGGCATCATCCGCTTCTTCGGCCTCAGCCTCAACCGCTGGGAGCCGGCCAACGGCATCAAGGCCATCCGCACCGGTCTCGTTGACGCCGTGCAGGTCATCTACAACATCTTCGACCAGAATCCCGAGGACGAGCTCTTCCCCGTCTGCGACGAATTCGACGTTGGCGTGATCGCCCGTGTTCCCCTCGACGAAGGCAGCCTTGCAGGCCGCCTCACCCTCGACACGAGATTCCCCGAAGGCGATTGGCGCGCCGGCTACTTTGGCCCGGAAAACCTCGCCCCGACTGTCGAGCGCGTCGAAGCCCTCAAGAAAGTCGTTCCGGAAGGCATGGTCCTTCCTGAAATGGCGATCCGCTTCATCCTCTCCAACCCCACGGTGAGTACCACTATCGTTGGCATGCGCAAGCCAGAGCACGTGAAACACAACATCTCCGACAGCGATGCCGGCGGGCTCGATCCCGCGCTCCTCGCCGAGTTGAAAAAACACCGCTGGGACCGCCTACCCACCGCTTGGTCTGACTGAGTCAAAGGCGGCCTTCAGGCCGCCGAACGTGCTCTAACCACCGCACGCTTTGTATCAGGGCACGGCTTCAGCCGTGCCGATCTGCCGCCTATCCAACGGTGCTTTAGCCCTTGCGGCCGCAATTGTGCTGCGGCCGTACCTGTTCGATAGCGTGGTTTGCCATAAATTCTCCGCCGGACGAAGGCCCCACGTTGCGCAACGCCATCACAATCAAGAACGCGCGTCGGTGCTATAAATCATGTGCGGCTGTGCGCATACGAACTGGAGAGAGCCACGCAATGAAATTCAGCAAAGAATTGGCTGTGCCCCTGCACAAAAAAGTCCGTTTGAAGGACTACGACACCTGCGAGACCCTGGGCTACGAAACCGAGCACGAAAAAGGCAGCGACAACGACAAAGTGGATGTTCTAATGGAGAAGACCGTCCGGCGCCTCGACGACCTCCAGTACACCCTTTACGCCGAAGGCAAGCGCTCCGTCCTCATCGTGCTCCAGGGCATGGACACCTCCGGCAAGGACGGCACCATTCGCCACGTGATGTCCGGGGCTAGTCCGCAGAGTTGCAAGGTCACGTCGTTCAAAGTGCCGTCGCCGCGCGAGCGCGCCCACGACTTTCTCTGGCGCATCCACGAGGCCACCCCCGAAAAGGGCAATATCATGATTTTCAACCGCTCGCATTACGAGGATGTTCTCGTGGTGCGCGTGCACAATCTCGTCCCCAAGAAAGTTTGGGAACATCGTTACGAGGAGATCAATCGCTTCGAGAAGTACCTCACCGAAAACGGCACCACGGTCCTCAAGTTCTTCCTGCATGTCAGCAAAGCCGAGCAGAAGAAACGCATCGAAGCGCGCCTCGCCGACCCATCCAAGCACTGGAAACTCTCTGAGGCTGATCTAAAAGAGCGTGAGTTCTGGGACGACTACATCGAAGCCTACGAAGCCGCGCTCAGCAAATGCAGCACCAAGTACGCGCCGTGGTTCGTCATCCCGCCGACCACAAATGGTTCCGAAACTTGGCGGTCTCGAAGATCCTCGTCGAAACGCTTGAACAGATGGATCCGAAATATCCCACGCCCGAAGTGGATATTGCGCGGATGAAACGTCTACTGAAGTAGCGCTAAGCCTGCGTGATCACGTGATCCAGCAACTGCCTCACCGCACGGTCCGCCTCCAAGATGGACGTGCGGTGATCCATGATCCCCGCCAAATCCGTATTCGCGAAGGTAATCCGCCCAAAAGGCGCGGCCCGCAACACATCGCTCGGCGCGGGTTTTCCATCCTTGCCGAAGAAGAATCCCGGCTGCGGGTTTAAATACGCGTGTCCCCACCGGTTCAAGATGATCCCGGCGATATCTCGCTTGGCATCGAAGCCCGCGTGCCCGAACATGTCGTTGAACTGATCGCGGATCTGCTGCTCGTACTGATGGAACGACGTCCCAATCATCTCGGTACGCCCGCGCATTCCCTGTTCCTGCGTCGGCAGCCCCGGATACGAGTACAAACATTTCAGCGTTAGCACCGTCGGCGAGTCCGGCCCAATTGTCGGTGACGGTGCGCCAAACAGCGGCAGTTTCCGCACCTCCATATAATTCCCGAGCCCCTCGAACCACCGGCACCTGCTGATGCCCATCTTGTACAGGAAGCGCCAATTTCGCACCGCAACATTCGCCATCAAGCATGGCGACCGATAGAACTGCTCATACGCTTCGCGATGCATTGCCGGGAGGTCGCGCACTATGTGCTTCGCCGTCCAGCATCCGCCCGCCACCACTACCGACCTCGCCCGCAAGCGATAGAGCTTCCCATCCTTCACGTACGTCACCACCACGGCCTCCGACTTCTCCGCCGCACCCTCGTGCTCAACCGCCACCACCGTTGCATTCAGCCGCACTCGCGCCTTCTGCTCCTTGCGATCCAGCGCCGCGAAGTTCACCCGCCCGCGCTGCACGCCTTCAATCGTCTCCGGACCGGTTATCGCATCTGGCACCAGCGTCTTGACCATGTGTCGCGCAATTCCCGCGTTCCCGCCGGGAAACATCTGGTCGGCATCATCCTCGGGCAGTGGATAAAGAAAGTCCGCCGCATACTCCGCGTATGCCGAAAGCGCATCCGGCCCCAGCCCCGATCCACCGCCCTCCACGGGCGCAAGAAAAGTCCGTATCGTCTCCCGACCGATGCCGAACCGCTGCATCATGTGGTCTTCCAGCGTCATCGCGTCGAACTGCCGCGTGATCGGATCGCCATGGTATTTCGGCTTTGGCCGATGATGATGCCCGTTGCGCCACTCCAGCAGGTCCGCTTTCTGCTGCGACGTGATCGGCGCGCCATCGAGCTTCTTTCCCCACGGATCGATCAGCCACGTTCCTGATCCACCAAACTTCTTGCCGAAGTAAAACCCATACGTCTTCGGCATCTCGCCCGACATGTCGTACGGCGTCTTGCTCAGCGGGATCTCCGGCTCACGGCTTCCCCACTTTTGATACTCAAATCGCGGCGCTCGCAATCCAATCGAATCGTAGAATCGTCCGATGAAGCTATATGGATACGGCACCCAGAACACCGCCGATCCCTGGTGAGCCGTCAGCCGCTGTCCATCCACTTCAAACTCGTTCTGCTTTGCCTCGCCGCCGAAAATCGGATGGTTCTCCAGCACCAGCGGGTTGCTCTTATTTCCCGTCCCCCGCTGAAACAGCAGCGCCGCCGCCAACCCGCTGATCCCGCCACCCACAATCACGCAATCGAACGTCTCGCCTGTGTCGGTGACGTTCTTCAACGCGTCATATGCACCATCGCGAATGCCATGTCCCGCCTTCACGATCCCTTCTGTATTGCCGTTGGAGTTCGCGTAATCGCCAATACCACCATAGCCGGTGAAGTCATCGCCGCTTTGTTGCGCCAGCAACTCCGCCGGCGTGACCTGGTTCAGCAGCACCGCACCAGATGCCAGCAGCGTGGAATTCAGGAAGTCGCGGCGCGTGATGCCGTCTTGCGAGGTTGAATCTCTTTTCACGATTAAACCGTTTCAAAGAATTTGCCGCCGAGGTTATCACGATTCAACTTGCCCGAACCAGCGCGCTCCATCGACACTGGAACGGTGAAAGCCGTCGCCATCATCCCCGCCCGCATCGCCTCCACGCGCCTACCCCGCAAAATCCTGCGCGAAATCGACAGCCGCACCATGCTCGACCGCGTGTACAACGCCGCCAAGGCGGCGTCCGCGCTCGCCGACGTCATCGTCGCCACCGACTCGCAGGAGATCATGGACGTCTGCAATAAGCATGGCTGGAACGCCCGCCTCACCTCGGACCAGCACCGCAGCGGCACCGACCGCATCCATGAAGTCGCGCAGAGCGTCGCGGCCGACGTTTACGTAAACGTGCAGGGCGACGAGCCCCTCGCCCGCCCCGAGCACCTCAACACTCTTCTCGAATTGATGCGCGATGAAAGCGTCCAGGTCGGCACGCTCAAGACGCCCTGCGGCAAGGAAGACGTCGCCAACCCGAACGCCGTTAAAGTTGTCACTGACAAAACTGGCCGCGCCCTCTATTTCTCGCGCTCCACCGTTCCGTACGATCGCGATTCCCACGGCGACATCGCTTACTACAAGCACCTCGGCTTCTACGCCTATCGCAAGACGACCCTTGACCGGTTTTGCGGATGGCCGGAGTCATCCCTCGAGCGCAGCGAGCGCCTCGAGCAATTACGTTTCCTGGAAAATGGGACGGCTATCTACGTCGCCGAAACGCCCTATGACACCATCGGCGTTGACACCGAAGCAGACCTCAAGCGCGTCGAAGAGATCTTGCGCAGCCGAAGGCAGTAAGAGAGCGCGAAGCGCTCGGAGTCGAAGGCCCTACCCTCAGATCGATGTCGCGGGCATCTCGCTGGCCACGGCAGCTTGCTGTTCCCGCCACTTCTCCGCCGCCGCAACCCGTTTCGCAATCGTCGGATGCGAGTGGAACAGCACCTCCACCCAACGCGCCGGATTCTCTTCCGCCAAATTCTGGCTTGCCAGTTTATGCATGGAGGTCACAAAAGGCTCAACGGACGGGATCGACTTCCACGCGTAGGCATCCGCCTGCCGCTCGTTGTAGCGCGAATACGCATTCAGCACCGGCGACAACAGTAATCCAAGCACCGCCGCAATCAGCGCCAGCAGCGGCAAGTTCGCAAAGTCCGACATGGACTGGAACAACTGCCGCTGATCAACAACGTACTTCAGGATGTAATGCGCTGCCCAGAAGCCAACAAACGTGATCCCAACCTGCAGCAAGATTCCCTTGGCAATGTGCCCGTGCACATGATGTCCCAACTCGTGCGCCAGCACTGCCTCGATCTCATCGTCGCTGTAATTTTCCAACAACGTGTCGGCAATAATGATCCGCCGCGTCTTGCCCAGGCCCGTCAGCGCCGCGTTCGCCTTCTTCGACTTCTCCGAGATCTTCCACTCGTACACGCCGCGGACTTTCGTTCCGGCTTTTTCGCCAAGCTTCACGAGCCGTTCGCGTAGCCCATCGTTTTTCAGCGTCTCAAAGCGGTAGAAGATCGGAAACAATACCACCGGCGCAAGCTGCGCCAGCAGCACGGTGAACCCAATAAACACGCCCCACACAATCAGCCACCAGTAATCTGGATAAGCGCGGACCGTTGCGTAGAGCACCTCTACGAGGATCGTGACGATCACGAGTCCCACAAGCCAGCCCTTCAACTCATCCCACAGCCACGACGCCAATTTTTGGTTGGATAGGTTGTACTCGTGCTCGAGCCGGAAGCCGTAGTACTCAATCGGCAGCGAAAGCACTTTGCTGATGAGCAGCAGGAACAGCACGAACATGAAAACGGCAATCGAGTAATACTGTCGTGACGCGAGATACGCCAGGTCGCGCAGGCGCGCGCTGCCATGCGTCAAAACCAGCGCCAGCAACAGCACGAACCCGACGATCAGGTCCGACACCTCCAGCCAGCGCTTGAGACGGTTGTAACGGCGAGCCTCGGGACTGTCAGGCTTCAGGGTCGAAATATTATTCATGAGCGAAAACGAAATTGCGGGCAATCTTACATTGCCCGCACGGTTACGTCGAACTTTCTGATTACTTCAATTGTATTCTTGCGTCCCGGCGCTGTCATTGCGCTCGGGCAAGCATCAGGCGCGCTGGTATACGAACTTCTCCGCTTCGCCCAGGATCTCCTGCACCAGTTCCGGCGACGACGCCTCGCTATACACGCGCAAAAGCGGCTCCGTGCCCGACGCGCGAATCAGGACCCACGCATCCGCTCCGTTGCCGTTGTTTGGCGTCTCGAAGAAGAACTTCATGCCGTCCATGTCTTCAATCCGGCTCACCTTGAATTTACCGATCGCCGTCGGACGTTCACCCGCGCGCAGCATCGCGTCGTTCTTCACTTCGTTCTCAAGGTGCATATCAATGCGCCCATAATGATGCTCGCCGAACTCCGCCTGCAGCGAATCCACCAGCTGCCCGAGCGACATCCCGTAATCCGCCATCACATTCGCGATCAGCAGCGAATTCAAAATCCCATCGCGCTCCGGCAGATGCCGCGGAATTCCAATCCCGCCCGACTCCTCGCCGCCGATCAATACTTCTTTCCCGGAGAGCACCACGTCGCAGACGTACTTGAAGCCAATGCCGTGTTCAATCAGTTCGCGCCCATGCTTCTTTGCCATCCGGTCGAGCATGCCCGTTGTGTTAAATGCGCGCGTGATCGCGCCCGGCCATTTCTTCTTCTCCAGCAGCCACTTCAAGATCACCGCGAAACACTTGTGCGCATCCACGAATCGCCCACGCTCATCCACCGCGCCAATGCGATCCGCATCGCCATCCGTCGCCAGCCCGGCGTGTGCCTTCTCGCGGACCGTCGCCTCCTGCAACGCGGCAATGTGCGGCAGGATGGGCTCCGGATTGATTCCCGGAAATAGGGGGTTCACCTCGCCGCGAATCTCCAAATGCGAAATTCCACGCTCGCTGAAAATCTTCGACAGCACTCCGCGTCCAGCGCCATACATCACGTCAATGCAGAAGCGGAAGTTCGCTTTCGCAATTGCATCCAGATCCGCGAAGCTCCTCAGTACCTCGAAGTAAGGCGCCTTGAAATCAAACGCCTCGACCTTGCCGCCGCTCTTCGCGATCACGGGCGCGTCGAGATAGCTCTCAATCTGCTTCATGATCGCCGGCGTTCCTGACCCGCCATACTTGGCCTTATACTTCACGCCGTTCCAATTCGCCGGGTTATGGCTGCTGGTGATCATCACTCCACCGGCCGCACCAAACTTCTTAATCGCATACGAAAGCGCCGGCGTGGGCGTGTAGTCATCCGCCAATTTCACCTGCAGGCCCGTCGACGCCATTGCCTCCGCTGCTGCTTCAGCAAAACGTCGCGACCCAAAGCGTGTGTCGTAAGCCAGCATCACGTCTTTGCTCGCGTCTTCGTGCTTGTGAATGTAGTGTGCCATCGCGTGCGCCACGCGGCGAACGTTCTCGAAGGTGTAATCGTCGGCGATCAGCCCACGCCACCCATCGGTTCCAAACTTGATTTGCTGGGCCATATTTTCTAAACGAGGTTCTTCAGCTTCTTTTCGTCGAGGAACTTTACGACCTTGCCTACGTCCTGCGACTTCTGTCGCGTCGTGATCAAAAGCGCATCCTCGGTCTCCACGACCACGAGATCCTTTACGCCCACAACGGCGACGAATTTCTTGGGCGAGTGCACGAAATTGCCGCCCGCATCATGCGTGAACGTTCCCCTCGAGGTCACTACATTTTCGTGGTCGGCGAGTTGCATCTCCGCCAATCGATGCTCAAACAGTGCTGCCCACGAGCCGAGATCATTCCATCCCCAATCGGCCGGAATACAGAAGATGTTCGAGCTGTGCTCGCCCTTCGCCGACCGCGGCTCCAGCACCGCATAGTCAACGCTGATGTTCTCGCACTTCGGATACAGCCGCGCGAACGTCTTCGCAAAATCTTTCGTGCCATAGCTCGCGGCAATCTTCTCCAGGAACGGCGCAGTCTCGCGCAGATGTTCGCGCAGTGCATTCGCCAGCGTTCTCGCGCCCCATACGAACACGCCGCTGTTCCAGAAATAGCGACCCGACTCCACAAACTCCGTGGCCTTTTCGGCATTCGGTTTCTCGGTGAAGCGCCGCACCCGCATCACGCCACGCTCGTACTGGTCGCCCACTTCGATGTAGCCGTACCCGGTCTCGGGACGCGATGGCTGAATGCCCATCACCACGATGTGCTCGCCCGCCGAGGCAATCTGCACCGCCTTCGCAATGTCCTTGCGGAATTGGTCCGGCTTAGCCGTTGCATGGTCTGAAGGAAACAATCCCAGCACCGCCGTCGGATCCAGCCGCTCCAGGATGAAGGCCGCCAGCCCAATTGCCGGAGCGGTATTGCGTCCCACCGGCTCGGCGACCAGCTGCTTGATCGGCAACGCGCGCAACTGTTTCGCAATCGGTACCAGCAGATCATCATTGGTGATCACCCAGAAGTTCTTCTTCTCGGCAAGCGGCGCCAACCGCTCCACCGTCTCCTGGATCATGCTCTTGTCGCTGTTGAGGGGGAGCAGTTGCTTCGCCATGCGCTTGCGGCTCAGCGGCCAAAAGCGTGTGCCGCGTCCACCGGCGAGAATCACGGGATAAAAGTTCGCCTTCGTTTTCTTCATACCAATTTTGTAATCGGCTCAGGTACCGGATGCGCGGGCAAATTCATACGCAGTAAATCGCACTCCCACTGTGGCTGCACTTCAAACTCGTCGCACTTCGCGGGCACCACCACAGCTTCGCCCGGTGTAAACGTAATCGGCTCAATACCTGTGTGGTGCAGCACTGCCGATCCCTTCTCGGCCACCAGCACCTGCGCCGACACGCCTGGCGCCTCCGCGCCCATGATCAACGGCGACTTCAGCTGGTACCGTTCCACCCGAAACGACGGGGACGCAACCAGCACCGTCTGATTGCCGTTCTTCTCCGCCTTCACCTTGCCCGCATGCGTCTTTTCTTTTGTGGCCGCCAATCCCGCTTCGACGTGCAATTCGCGAGGCCGCCCATAGTCATAGAGGCGGTACGTCGTATCCGAATTCTGCTGCGTCTCCACAATCACCGCACCCGGGCAAATCGCATGCACCGTGCCCGCGTCCACGTAAATCATGTCGCCCGCTTGCACATCCACCGCGTTCAACAGATGTTCTGCACTCTTCTCGTGGATCGCCCTCTCAAACTCCTGCTTCGTCACTCCGGGCTTCAGCCCCAGCATTACTTGTGCGCCAGGCTCAGCGCTCGCCACGTACCAGCACTCGGTCTTGCCACACGCCTGCCCAATCGCCTGCGCGCGCGCATCATCCGGATGCACCTGCACCGAAAGCTTCTCGTGCGGAAAGAGGAACTTGATCAGTAGTGGAAACCGATCCACCGGCTTCGCTTTCGTTCCCGTCAGCGCCGCGCCGAACTTCTTGCATAGCGCTTCGAGCGTTTCGCCTTTCAGGGGGCCGCTCGCGACGTTGCACTTCTCGCCCGTCAGCCACGCCTCGCCAATCGGGTTATCGCCGACAATCCGGGTATAGATGGGCCGCAGGTCACGCGTCCCCCAGATGCGTTCATGAAATTCCGGGGCTAACAGGAATGGATGAAGGTCTGCCATGAAGTGTCGTACAACGAACCGGCGAACTATGCCCGAATCAACTTAGAAGCAGCTCTGGCCAGAACCGTTGCCGGTGGACGGTCCTGGCCAGAATCAAATTCCAAAATCTACAGGCTGGCGAAAAACTTATGCATCCGCTCCAGCCCGCGCGCCACGTTTTCATGCGAAGCCGCGTACGACAGCCGGATATGCTTCGTCGTTCCAAACGCTTCGCCCGGTACGGAGACCACATGCCCCTCGTGCAGCAGCTTTTTCGCGACATCGGCCGCCGAGTTCATCCCCGCCTTGCCGAACGCGCAGCTGATGTCCGGATACGCATAGAACGCACCTTGCGGCATCGTGCACTTCACTCCGGGGATTGAGCGTAGTCCGCTCACGATCTCGTCGCGCAGCTTGATGTAGTCGGCACGCATTTCGGCCACGCACTCCTGCGGGCCATTCAATGCCGCAACGGCCGCCTTCTGCACGATCGAAGTCGCGTTCGACGTCGACTGGCTCTGCAGCTTCTGCATCTGGCTCACAACCGCTGCCGGCGCCAGCGTATAGCCCAGGCGCCACCCGGTCATCGCGTAGGTCTTCGAAAGCGACCCCACCACCAGCAGCCGGTCCTTCGCTTCGGTCAGGCTGCCCAGCGAGAATTCTTCACCGGTGTAGTTCAGGTACACGTAGCATTCGTCGGAGATGACATAAATGCCGCGTTCATACGCAAAACGCGCAATCGACTTCATGTCCTCCGGAGCCATCACCGCGCCCGACGGGTTCGAGGGTGAGTTCAGGATGATCAACTTCGTCTTCGGCGTCACTGCCTTCTCGACCATCTCTGCTGTCAGCCGGAAGTTCTGGCTCTCGTCGGCCTCCACAAACACCGGCTTGCCGCCCGAATACTGCACCATGTCCTTGAACGACACCCAGTACGGAACCGGGATGATGACCTCATCGCCATGGTCCACCAGCACCTGGATAGCGTTAAACAGCGCGTGTTTGCCGCCGACGGAAGCAATCACTTCCTCGCGCTTGTAGTCAGTGGCGAAGTCCGTGGCATGGCGCTTCGCGATCGCGTCGCGCAGTTCCGCGGTTCCCGCAACCGCCGTGTATTTCGAGAAGTTGTTCTGGATCGCCGCAATCGCCGCTTCCTTGATGTGCTGTGGCGTAGCGAAGTGTGGCTCGCCTGCGCCGAAGTCCACCAGGTCCACCCCGCTGGAGCGCAGCTTCTCGGCCTCATTCACGACTGCGAGCGTTGCCGAAATCTCAATGCGGTTCATCCGTACCGCGGGGCTGTGGGTCAGTTGCGATGTTGCAGAACTCATGAACAATCTCCTCGTCTTTACTTCTTGCCGTTTACCTTCGACGCCAGTCGCTGGGCCACCAAGTCCGGGACCAGACCCTCGACGGATCCCCCCAGCCGCGCCACTTCCCGCACCAGTCGCGAACTCAGGTACGAATACTTCTCAGCCGGCATCATGAACATCGTCTCCAGCGTCGGATCCAGCTTGCGGTTCATGAGCGCCATCTGAAATTCATACTCATAGTCGCTGATCGCCCGGATCCCCCGCAGCACCGCCGCCGCCCCCTGGCTGCGCGCATAATCCACCATCAGGCCCTGGAACTCATCCACCCGCACATTCGGCAACTCCCTGGTCATCTCCTGGAGCATCTCTCTGCGCTCCGGAACCGTAAACAGCGGGTTCTTCTCCGGATTGCGAAGGATTGCGACCACCAACTCATCGAAGATCTTTGCCCCACGATGAATCAGGTCGAGATGCCCGTTTGTGACCGGATCGAAAGATCCTGGATAGATGCCGATGACTCGCTTCACAGGCTCGCTCAAGTGCGTTGAATCTTTGATTCTAAGTCCTCGCTCGTGCAGGAAGCAATGCGCGCTCAACTTCCCGCTGGAATCCTCCCCTCACCGTGTTTACCATTCCCCAGAACCCGCTGGTACCGTCATTTCCCGCATCCAAGCGAACGGAGAGCAAGTGATCGATTTGCTGGACCGCCGCGCAGTCCGCGTACTCACCACCGTGCTGCTCTTTGCCGCCGTCCTGGCGTTTATCTACGTTGCGCGCAAGACGCTGATTCTCTTCCTCTTCGCGCTCCTGTTCGCCTACCTGCTTGAACCCGTCGTCAGCCGCCTCGCCGGCTGGATGCGCAACTCACGCGGTCTCGCGATATTTGTTGTTTATCTCCTGCTTTTTGCCGCCGTGACCGTCGCTGGCGCTATCTTTGGCCCGCGCATCTTCTCGGAAGGCCAGAAACTCGGCCAGCAGCTCCCCGACCTCTACGATAAGATCGCCTCCGGCAACATCGCCTTCTCCTTCGGCAGCCGGCACGGTTGGAGCCTCGATACCTCGCAGCGCCTCAAGCTCCTGCTCATCAGGCACCAGGACGAAATCGTCAGCGCCATCAGTACCGCTGGCACTAAAACTGCCGGGATGCTCACCAACATTGGCTGGATCATCATCATTCCGATCCTCGGCGCATTCCTCCTCAAGGACAGGCGCGACCTCCGCCTCTCCCTGCAGAACACCCTCACCGATCCTCGCAAACGCGAGTTCTTCGGCCAACTGATCGCCGATGTGGACGCCATGCTCTCGCAGTTCGTCCGCGCCCAACTCCTGCTCGCCATCATCTCCGGGCTCATCTACACGGCGGGATTATCTTCTCTTCGCGTCCCGTATGCCTACATTCTCGGTGCCGTCGGCGGCCTTCTCGAGTTCATCCCCCTCGTCGGCCCAGCGATCGCGGCAGTCGGAATCGTTGGCGTCTGCTTCGGCCTGAACTACCACCACACCCTCTGGGTCATTGTCTTCCTTGGCGTCTGGCGCCTCATCCAGGATTACGTCATCGCCCCACGTCTCCTCGGCGGCAAGGTCGAACTCCACCCGCTGATGACGATCTTCGGCGTCCTCGCCGGTGGCGAAGTCGCCGGCGTCCTCGGCATTTATCTCTCCGTCCCCGTGATGGCGACCCTGCGAATCCTGTTCATCCACTGGCGCCAATACCGCGCCCAAGCCAAACTGGCCACCGACACCACGCCCTTCCTCGTCGAAAAGTAATGGGTAAAGCGGCGCTTCAGCGCCGCGTCCTCTGTAAGCAAAGACTCCCGCTCTGCGACGATTCTCCAAGGGCGATGTCTTGTATCAGGGCATGACTTTAGCCATGCCGAATCGCGCACCAAAAACAATCGGCTTTAGCCGCTGAGGACCGCAATCCTCGCGCCTAAAGCCGATATCTTTACTCCAACGACGAACGCGTCGTCGCTACTGCCAACCTTCTTCGCTGCCGGCGCTTCCGCTGCGCCGCCGCCCGTCGCCTTCGAGATCGCAA
>Ga0206970_10051_pt1 | contig 32175 bp, 38 predicted proteins | sample Alteio_BWOrgHeat_88_FD_152964 | JGI IMG/M metagenome (GOLD analysis project Ga0206970, IMG submission 152964) | Enriched cells from forest soil in Barre Woods Harvard Forest LTER site, Petersham, Massachusetts, United States -... | ecosystem: Environmental > Terrestrial > Soil > Temperate forest >... | reverse complement strand
GACGGAGACATAACGAATAACCGCGGCGGCGAAGACTGCTGGTTAGTGAAACTAAACGCTGCTACCGGAGTGCCTGCAATAAAGAATATTGCAGCGGAAAATATAAAAGTATATCCCAGCATCAGTAATGGGATTGTATATGTGGAAATGCCTGCGGGTTATGAAGCGGCACAGATAAGCCTGCTGAGCCTGCAGGGCCAAAATATGAAGCTGCAGGATGGACAAAGCGGACTGAAACGTACTATTCAATTGGGCAATATGCCGGCAGCTGCGTATATGCTGCAAGTGCTGAATAAAGGATCTGTTCGTAGTTTCCGCATTGTGTATGAGCCTTAGGAGAAGAGCCCTTGTTGCACTTTGATAAAGCTGCCTCTCTGTATGGAAGTGGAGGCTGCTTTTCTTACAAGGGGTAAACTCAGCGTTCCGGTGCGGGCGAGTTGGGTCAAGCTACCTGTTTTCTCCTGATATGCTTTACTTCTACAATGCCCTGGAAGAAATATACTTTGCCAGATTTGAGGTCGCGGCAACGGCTACGCGTGCGTAGCTGTTCCAGTTTTTCGTATATGCGGCCGTCGTCTGTGGCGAAATGCTGGTTAAGGCCAAGGTCATCTATGAGTTTAAAGCCGGGCTTTTTATCGTCGTAGCGATATAGCGCTTTATATAACTGCGCATCGGTGCAGGTGCTTGCTGCCGGGTTATGCAAATAGGCATGCAATGCTTTCTCCACATCGGCAGGAAAAATACGTTTGCCCATGTAAGGAATAAGTATGTGCCTGAATTGTGTTTTCCATTCTTTGCCATGCGGCGACACAGTATTCTTGAAATGCACATAAGTAAGCAGGTGCGCCAGCTCGTGCAGCAGTGTGATAAGAAAGCTATACTTGTTGAGTGTTGCGTTGATGCTGATTCTATGGTAGGGCTGGTCGCCGTAAGGATTACGATAATCCCCCAACACACTTTTACGCTCGTGTGTAAGTGTGAGGTGTATGGTATGTGTTTTGAAGAAAGGGGCGATCTGTTCGAAAGTTCCTTCAGGCAAAAATTGCTCTAAAAAATTAAGTGAGGTTTCCTGCTTCATAAAAAAATTGTAGTATCGAAAAAAACTAATGCTTCAATAAATGGGTTAGTAAATACATCAGCGCTTCGAAACACAAGCAGGAATTAAATTCTATGAAAAACACAAAGTTCATTTCCTGTATTATGCGTTGTCCTCAACGTTGATACAATACTAATTAATTTCCCAGTAAAGCAAGCGGGTAGGGCATTTATTTAATTATTAATAAAGGGTGCAGGAAAACAAAATGCATTGTCATAAAAAATATTTATTATTGTTTATGATTTGTGAATATGGCAATGCAATATTGGTATTAAATAAAAAAGGCAATAGTTTTGCGATAACCTGAATGAATTATTAATTATTGCATAAAGAAAATATTGTTTGGGTATGAAACGAAAATTAATTATCACATCTTGCATTTGCCTGTTGGCATCTATAATAATAATATGGGCAGGCTGTATTATAGAGAAACCCAATGCCTGCGACTGCGCCTTTAATGAAAGCTACCAGGGTTCGGGTCATTTTGACGAACAGTTGTCGCGAAAGTGTTACCGGTTTGAAGAATCGCTGAACAATACTGACCAGAGAGTTTGGGAATCTGAGAAACAAAATTGCCTTGCAGCTGCGGGCAAATAAGTCCACAAGAAACTGTTTTTGGTGTGCCTCAATTACGTCTTGAGACGCTTTTTTGAGCTAAAATGTTAGCCATGTTCTCTTTATCTAAGACAGAATGGGTATTAAAAAGGATGAATGAGGACGATGTTCCATTGAAACGGGAAATTATTACATAGATAATGCCCTGAATTGCAGGTTTTTTGTCCGCTTCATCTGCGGTTTTTCCAAGTTCATCAAGTTGCAAAATGTATTGCGGTGAAGAAGGTTTAAATTAGATTGATGGCATAGTTCTATCACTAAATTTTAAAACAATCTTTACCCACATATGCTGATTGCAGACGGAAACATAACCTTCGCAGTAATTAACGCAATAGTTGGCGAATGGATGGAAGTAAGGTCGAAAAAAATATACAATTTCGGACGTAGGGAAAGTAGTCCGGCGCAAGTAGTACTTACAATAGATGCGGAGAAGCCGTTGGATTGCAGAATATCCTTTGTGGGCGAAATATGCTATATCGAGTTCAATAAAGAAAAATACCGGCTTTGGTATATGGATAATACGAAAGAGGTGAAATTTGAATTGCACAGCGAGGATAAAAAAATAAAGCTGGAGAAATATAAACCCAAACTCTAAGAGAGATAATTTAACCGCAAAGATGCAACGACGCCGAGATTTTTGTTCTATTGCTAATAATTGAGTTTACCCGCCCCGCACTATTTAGTCTCCCTTGCTATTTTTGACAACATGGAAGTTTCTGCAACGGTATAGATTATGTATATACCGAAGAGCACGAAAATAAGCGGCTTATAAAGGCTGGCCCTGTTTACCATAATATAGCCAAGTACTGAAAACATACACACCAGCAGTTTTAAAAAAGTGCCAGCATAGACGCCCCTTACAAAAGCCTGCGGCCTATTGTTGATCTGTTTTGTAACCAGAAGAAAGTTGATGAGAGACAAAACAGCCATGATAGTATTTCCACCGATCAAAGCAGCAAGGCTATAGGCCGGCAGATAATAGTTAAGGCCATAGAACACGACGCAGAGCAGCACAAATAAAGTAATGATGGTGGTAATAAATTTCTTTTTCATTTTTTAGGTTTGTTCAATTCTTTTATCAGTAACCATAAAGAAAGGCAGAGGGCCAGTAAGGGTAAGAGAACCGTAAATAAAGGGAATTTCCATGCTATCCATGCATCCAGTTTTATGCCGCCCCACACGGCTAGCAGCAGCATGAGCAACCACTGTGTGGTGAGAGAAGCGTAGCGCGCAGAATTTGCATATTTATCAGAGATGGGCATATACTTTTATTTACCCGGTTTGGGGAAAATGGTCATGGCTTCTTTTTTCACCTGGTTCATGTCGAGGCGGGTAGTATCGCTGTTGCCGTTATAATCGCCGTTAATGGCTTTGCGCATATTTTTTTCATACAACTGTTCGGATGCCACAAGGTCTGTAAGGGAGTCGATATTCCTTTTCATTTTTATCACTTCCATGTGGGTTTTATTGTTGCCATAGCCGGGGATATAGTATTTTAAAGGAGTAAGCAGCAAGACGGAGGTAGTTAACACCACTATTACAACAAAAATGGTGCTGAAAAACACATACAATTTGCCCATAGACAAGCGGAATGATAAAACCTCCTGCAGGGACTGGTCGTTGATAAAGACGATCCTGTAGTGGGTCTTCACTTTCCGGAAGAAATCGGATGGTTTGGAATGGTGTTTGTGCATTGGCGGGTTAAAGATAGTTGATATGTTGAGAAGTTGAAAAGGTTGACAGGTTAAATGGTTGATAGGTTGAAATTCACTTATTCAGGCGCCTGGTCTTGCTCAATTCAATTATCCTCCAGGCCAATTCTGCGCTTAGTATCATGAGGACGGCAAACAATAGAGGTTTCAGGGCTTCCTTTGATTTACTGATAATATCGGACAGCGCAATAAAATAGACTATTATGGGTAAAGTGAGCATTATGCATAAGCCTATAATATTAAAAGGGATGCGGAAAGGCCTTGGGGCATGTGGTTCGCGGATGCGGAGTACAATAAGGCTTAGAAACTCCAGGGTTAAGCCTACAAAATAAACCGAAACGTCTATTATCAGCAATTCGCCAAAGCTCCACAATATCATGCCGCTTACAATACATGCACTAATGATAATGGAAATATATGGGCTCTTGTACTTTGGGTGTAAGGCATGCAGTTTTGCAGGGAGCAATTTATCGGCAGACATAACTTCGGGTATACGGGATATGGAAAGCAGCACAGCTAAAAAAAGACCTATGGAACTGACAATGCCCGCGATGGCAATAGTTACGGACAGCCATTGCCCGCCAATATAGTAGCCTAAAGCAGGGAAGCCCTTATCCCTTAATTCCTGTGGTGAAATGCCGGTCTTTTGGGCTATTAATATAACACCAATGTACAGAATGAAAATAAAGGCAAATGCAACGCTGATGGCTTTAAGGTAGGAACTCGCAGGCTTATTGACTTCGTTGGCATAAGTGGTTACGTTGTCCCAGCCCATGAAGTTCCAGATGATAGTGAAGATAGCCATGCCTAAAAAAGGCGTATGATCGTTTAAAGTGAGCATGTTGTGACTAATGTGCAAAGGATAATGGTATGCCCCAATGGCAAATAATACCACAAAGGGCAGCAGGGTGAGGACGCTTAAAATGATGGTGGTTCTGCCCACAGAAACGATGCCGCGTATGTTAATGTAAGCGCAGACCCAAATGATGGTCCAGCAAATGGGTATTTTATAAGCTGTTATCTCGGGAAAGAAGAGGCCGGCATACAGGATTACCAATTGCGGGTATATTGCCAGGTCGATAAAAATGCAAAGCCAGGCCCACCAGCCATCATAAAAGGCCCATCGTAAGCCGAGGGCTTTTTTTATCCATTGGTAGTAGCCCCCTGCAACGGGCATCTGGCTGTTGAGTTCTAAAACGCAAAGGACTATCGGAATATCCCAAAAGAGGGGAACGGCGACCAATAAAAGGAGTGCCCCATTGCCACCGCAATAAAATAACAATGGCTCCAGGCCATAGGGACCACCGGAAATGGTAAAGAAAATTACAGCCGCAAGCGATAGGATGCCTAGTTTTTTATACGCAGTGTTTTTCCCGGCCATGACTGTTCAAATAATAATTTTCAGGATAGAAATATATTGCTTTTTTCCGGGTTTTACGTTGCTTGCGGGTTGATAAGCTAAAAAGTTAACAGGTTAAAGGGTGATGAGGATATTATGCGGGCCGGATTTTTGCTATGTAAATGTCAGGCTTGTAAGTGGTTTGCATAAAAAGGATCAATTTTATAATTTTATTTAATAAAGCAAGACATGAAAAAAACAATATTTCTCTGCATGCTGCTGGCTCTAAGCGCCGGGGCTTTATTTGCCCAGAGCTGCTGTGTGAAAAATGGCAGCGACTGGCAAGTATTGGCTATGAGCTCTGACTTTAAATCATCTCACTTGGCTCCTGAGCCGTTTACTTATGAGAACCAGCGTGGAAGTATGATACAGTTTAAAACACTTGATGGACAGGATGGCAACGCATACTATCTGCCTTCTGATTCGCCAACACACAAAGTGCTGGTCATTTTTCATGAGTGGTGGGGCCTGAATGATTATATAAAACGCGAAGCTGCGAGGTGGCAGGAAAGATTGGGCAATGTGGATATTTATGCCATAGACCTGTATGATGGTGCTGTGGCCAGCAGCCCCGACTCTGCCAGCAGGCTGGCATCGAATTTAGATCCTAAAAGGGCTGAGTCTATTGTAAGGGGTGCGCTAAGCAAAATAGGCAGAGATATGCAGATAGCGACGTTGGGATGGTGCATGGGTGGAGCGTGGTCGTTCACGGCGTCGGTTTTGGCTGGCAACCAGGCTGTGGGATGTGTGATGTTTTACGGATTCCCTGAAAAAGATGATAAACGCATTGCCAAATTGCAAACAGACGTGCTATATATGGGGCTCGAAAGACAAGTTCATTAAAAAAGACATGGTGGACGATTTTGGCAAAAAGGTGCAAGGGGGCAATCATAAATTTGAACTGCATGTATTTGATGCAGATCATGCGTTTGCAAATCCCAGTAATTCTAAATATGATGTATCGGCGGCTACACAGGCAGAAACATTTGCGCTAAAGTTTCTGAAAAATAAACTGGAGCTGGAATAACGAGGCAATGATATTAAAAGCAGGTTTGGGCAGCCAAAAGCTGCTTTATCTTTTCTGCCCATTTGGCCTGTTGGGCTTTAATAGTGCCGTGCTGGGTTTCCTTATCATAATCATTTTGCAATTGCTCCATATCCTTCTCTGCCTGTTTATGCAATTGCTCCAGCTCTTTGTCGTAATTGTCCAGTGTGAAGCTGCTGCTTTGCACTTTACTTAAGAGTTCGCAGGCTTTCAATGCGGTTATGTCAAAATGTATTTGCTCATGTGCAAGGGTGTAATTGGTGCGGGCATTTGTCCTGCACCAGGACCGTGTTTTATCGAAGAATGTTAAGATGGATACTTTTATTGTTACCTTTCCATTCAGTGTCTGGGAAGCATATCTCATATAGATACCGCTCCAGGTTTCGGCTGCGCCGCGGCTTATATCACTGGGCTTGCCCTGGAAATCATCGAGTGTCAGGGGCCTTTGGCGGCTATAGACAATGCGGTCGGCATCATCGGTTTCAGTACTTATTTCGGCAGTCAGTTTCAGTGAGGGTTTGCCCGTATAAGCATCATGATTATTAGCCCAGAATTTATCAAATTCCTTTAGTACAGTTTCCAGCCTCAGTCTTATATGGCCTTCTACATATTTGCTCACATCAAGGCCGGCCTGTACAGAGCTCTCGCCGTTATATCCTATCAGCATTTTTTTGTCGCTGTAAAATTCCAGGGACATATCCAGGTCTGCTTCGTCCCTCAGTCCGTTGGGTTTTTCTCCGAGGCTTAGTTCCTTTATATGTATGGTTATAGGAGTAGCGTTAGGGTTCTGCTCTACATTGCTTTGAAAGAAATCGTTTAGGGACCATGCTGCGCCATTCTGTAGATTTACCTTGAATTGCTTGCTTAAAAGCGTATAACGTATGATGCCGATATTGCTTGTGTCGGCCCTGTCATCCACGACGCCTACGATCTGAAAACCCTTAGGAGAAAACGAAACGGACTGATGCCTGAGCTTGATGGTTTTTATATCCTGCGCGAAGGCGCCATTTATGCAGTTACAGAGCAGGAAAGATACAAAAAGCAGGTTCTTCATATAGCCAACAAACCTACATGAAAAAGCTGATTTTGGGGAACTTTGGTACCTTGAAAAGATAAAAAAGAGGATATTTTCAATGAAAAAATGGTGAAAATCAGGCAAATGGCATAGTTTTTGATTTGTATATATAAAGCGTATGTTGATTACAGCATAAGCTATGAAGGATAAAAATAAGAGAGGAAGAATATGGTAGGAATAATCCTGTTAATGAGCGTAGTGATGTCTTCTGTTTTAGGCCTTGTAAATAAGGAAAACTAAGAGCAACCTGTCTAATAATATTGCACCTTGCTTTTGATGCATATAATTTTTAACTTGGCAAAAAATTATATGAAACAAGTATCTTTCATTTTATCCACACTTGTGTTATTGGCAGCATGCAATTCCAATCCTAAAACAGATGAGGGCGCTAAAAAGGCCGATACAACGGCAGTAGCTGCAAAGCCAGCCGATACTTCAACACCTAAAATGGATTCTGCAGCTATGATGAAAGCCTGGCAGGACTATATGACGCCTGGGCCCATGCACAAGGTCCTGGCATCAATGGCAGGCAAATGGAAGGTAGAAACCACTATGTGGATGAGCCCTGGCGCCCAACCAATGACCAGCACCACAGAATCTGAGAACACTATGATAATGGGCGGACGCTATATGGAGCAGAAAGTGCATGGCGATATGGGTGGAATGCAATTTGAAGGCCTGGGAACATTTGCTTATGACAATGCGAAGAAAATGTTTTTAGCCACATGGGTGGACAATATGGGCACAGGGATTGTAAACTTTGAAGGCCCTTACGATGAAGCCACTAAAACCATTTCTATAAAAGGAAAATGTCTCGACCCCTCAACAGGCAAAGACGGAGAAATGAGGGAGACCATTAAGATAGTGGATGACAACAACGAGACAATGGAAATTTACTTTACCCCCGCAGGCGGAAAGGAATTTAAAAACACGGAAATGAAACTGACAAGAGCTACAGCCTCTGCAATGAAACCAACAAAAAAGTAATAAAATATTATCTCAAACAATAAAGGCCACCAATGGTGGCCTTTATTGTTTATATCATTATCGACATCTCAACCAAGTTGTATATTTTCAAATTACCGCATTAATTACTCATCCAGTTTCAGCACTGCTAAAAAAGCTTCCTGGGGAATTTCAACATTGCCTATCTGGCGCATGCGCTTTTTACCTTCTTTCTGTTTCTCAAGCAGTTTGCGTTTCCGGCTTATATCACCACCATAGCATTTTGCTGTTACGTCCTTACGCATGGCGCTGATGGTTTCGCGGGCCACTATCTTGGCGCCGATGGCTGCCTGTATGGCAATAACGAATTGCTGGCGGGGTAAAAGGTCTTTTAGTTTGCTGCACAGCTTTCTGCCGAAATCGTTGGCACGTGTGCGGTGTATCAAGGCGCTCAGGGCATCCACTTTATCGCCGTTCAGCAATATGTCCATCTTGGCAATATCACTGTCGCGGTAGTCAAGCGGGCTGTAGTCGAATGATGCGTAACCGCGTGTGGATGATTTCAGTTTATCGTAAAAATCAAAAACTATTTCGGTAAGTGGCAATTCAAATATCAGTTCCACACGGGTGGGTGTGAGGTAGTGCTGGTTGATGAGCAGGCCACGTTTGCCAAGGCATAGGCTCATGATATTACCTATATAGTCGGGGAGGGTAATGATCTGCGCGCGAATAAAAGGCTCCTCAATGCGGTCAATAAAAGTAGGCTCCGGCATTTCGGACGGGTTATTCACAATGATCATTTTGTCTTTATCCCGCGTGGTGTATGCATGGAAGCTAACGTTTGGTACGGTTGTAATAACTGTTTGGTTAAACTCGCGTTCCAGTCTTTCCTGAATGATCTCCATGTGCAACATGCCAAGGAAGCCGCAACGGAAACCAAAGCCGAGGGCCTGGCTTGTCTCGGGTTCAAATGTCAGGGAGGCGTCATTGAGTTGCAATTTCTCCATGCAATCGCGCAGGTCTTCAAAGTCATCCGTGTCCACAGGGAAGATGCCCGCAAATACCATGGGCTTTACTTCCTGGAAACCTTTTACGATCTCGTGTGTAGGATTGTTTACCAAGGTGATGGTATCACCCACTTTCACGTCTTTGGCATTTTTAATGCCTGTAATAATATAACCCACGTCACCTGCCTTCACTTCCTGTTTGGCAGTTAGAGCGAGTTTCATAATACCCACTTCGGCGGCTTCATATTCTGCGTCTGTGTGTATGAATTTAATTTTATCGCCTTTCCTTATTGTGCCATTAAACACACGGTAATAAGCAATGATGCCGCGGAAAGAATTAAAAACGCTATCGAATATCACAGCCTGTAAAGGTGCATCAGGATTGCCTTTTGGGGCAGGTATGCGCCCAATGATAGCCGCCATAATTTCTTCTATACCAATGCCTGATTTACCGCTTGCAAGTATTATATCTTCCTCCTTGCATCCGATAAGGTCCATTATCTGGTCCTTTGTTTCGGGTATCATGGCCCCGTCCATATCTATTTTGTTGACTATGGGGATGATCTCCAGGTCATTGTCAAGTGCGAGGTAGAGGTTGCTGATTGTTTGTGCCTGTATGCCCTGTGATGCGTCCACTAATAACAAAGCGCCTTCGCAGGCTGCTAATGCACGAGATACTTCGTAAGAAAAATCCACATGGCCGGGAGTATCTATCAGGTTCAAGGTATAAGCCTGTCCTTTATATACATAGTCCATCTGTATGGCGTGACTCTTAATAGTAATACCTTTTTCACGTTCCAGGTCCATGTCGTCCAACACCTGTGCCTGCATATCGCGGCTGCTGATGGTTTTGGTGAACTCTAAAAGTCGGTCGGCCAGGGTGCTTTTACCATGGTCTATATGGGCTATAATACAGAAATTTCTAATATTTTTCATAAAAACGAGAGGCGCAAAGGTAGGGAATTTAATGGGCGGATGGTTCAATGTGCAAATGTGGCAATTTGAAAATGTGGGAATGTGATGAATGTGATGAATGTGATGAATGTGATGAATGTGATGAATGTGATGAATGTGATGAATGTGGCAAACAGGAGTTCCGGTACAATTGACCTCAGCAGTGAATAGACTATTTCGGCATCTGTTTTACGAGACAAATTTTCGCCTGATTTGCCCTCTGTTTTATTAAAAATGAAATTTTAAAAAAAAGTTTGAAAAATATTTGCGTAACTAAAAAGTTACACGTACGTTTGTGTAACTAAAAAGTTACGCATTATGTCTAAAGAGATCAAACACACAATTTTCTACGCGCACCCACCGCAGGATGTATGGGAGTATTTAACCAAGGCAGAACTGATGGACCAGTGGCTGATGAAAAATGACTTTCAGCCTATTGTTGGTCATCGCTTCCAGTTCAGATCAAAACCGATTCCCGAAATGGATTGGAATGGCATCATCAATTGCAAAGTGTCGGAGATAATGCCATTTAAGCGTATTGCTTACTCATGGACGAGTGAAGACATGAAGGGGAATACCACCTTAGAATCACTTGTAGAATGGACGCTCGTTGCCAAAGATAATGGTACGGAATTGCAGCTGCTGCATAGCGGTTTTAAAGAAGTAAACATTATTATGTTCACAGCAATGAACAACGGGTGGATTCAGAATATGAATAAGATCGCAGCTTTACTAAACACCACACAGAAATGAGCCAACAACAATTAGATGCATTCCAGGCCATAGCAGACCCGAGCAGGAGACAGATACTGCACCTATTGTCGAAAGACAGCATGAGTATTAACGCACTGGCGGAAAATTTTGACATGAGCCGGCCAGCGGTATCGAAACATATTAAGGTGCTTTATGTGGCAGGATTTATTGCAATAGAAGATATAGGCAGGGAAAGGTATTGCACGCTGAAGCAAGACGGGTTTAACAAGCTGCAGGAATGGATAGACTTCTTTGATAAATTCTGGAGTACGAAACTTAAGAAATTGGAAGAGCTGTTAAATAACAAACCAAAGAAAAACTGATAATTATGGTAAAGGACGTAAAACAAACTATTTTCCTTTCGCGCCCGCTGCAAGACGTTTGGGATTATCTCACCAAGCCGGAACTGATCGAACAATGGCTGACGAAGAATAATTTTCTTCCTGTCGCAGGGCACAAATTTCAATTCTCAAGCGACCCGGAAAATTGCGAAAATCAGATCACTTATTGTGAAGTTTTAGAGATTATTCCGCTGCAAAAGCTCTCCTATTCCTGGAAACATTCAAAAGGGAATATAGACAGGACCGTTGACTCTGTTGTGGTATGGACACTATTAGAAAAAAACAATGGTACTGAACTGCAATTGGAGCATAGCGGGTTTAAGCTGCAGGAGGATTATATAGCTCACAACAATGGCTGGACCGAATGCTTAGAGAAATTTTCAAATTCATTGAGTGTGACAAAAAATTGATAACAAAATAAAAACCAAACAAAATGGAAAATCAAAATTATCAGAGCAGTATCTCTGCAAAAATCAGCCCAAGTGAGGCTATCAAGAAGATCAGCAATATACCCGAATGGTGGGGAGTAAACTTTACAGGAAGCGCTGAGAAACCAAATGACACATTTACCGTAAAAATGAGTGGGGACTCTTTCTTCAACTTTACAGTAGCGGAATTAGTTCCCAATAAAAGACTAGCCTGGTTAGTTACAGATTGTAATATGCCATGGTTCACAGATAAAAGGGAGTGGGCTAATACCAAATTGATTTTTGAGCTCTCTGAAAACCATGGTGAAACTACTGTGAGTTTTACTCATGATGGCCTTACGCCAAACGTGGAGTGCTACAAGGATTGTGAATCAGGCTGGACACACTGGATCAAAACAAGTTTATTTTCTTATTTAAGTACAGGGAAGGGTGTTTTCAGAGCGCCTACTAAATAGTCTGCCTGTAGTTTAGGATTTATTGGACAGCTTATTGAGGGATTTGGAAAAAATCTTAATCATTAGGCTGTTTCCATTATGATGTGCAAAATAAAACAGATATTTTTGGTAAGTATCAAAGAACGGGATACGCCATAAATATGAAAAAGATAGCGCTAACAGTATTAATGGGAATGATTGGGATGCATGTGCAGGCCCAGGAGAAAAACATTTCAGATGAAAATGACACTGTAGCAAGAAAAACAATAGTAAGGCCGGACAAGTGCCCGACCATGTATATAACGACAAGCACCGGCATTAATAATAATACAGCTCTTATAGGTTTTAGTTTTGATGTACCTGTAAGTAAATATGTGTCTGTAGAGGCAGGGCCGGGGGCCGGCACCTGGAATACAAAACTATATGCCGGGGTCAAGTATTATACAAAGCCTTGTCATCGTGGTTTTGCAATTGGTGTAGGATTAGCCTACTGTACAGGACTGAATCATGACCAGCACAGCCTGGAAACGATATACGGAAACAATGAATCGATATTGTATAATAAGAATCCACAGACAAACGTGTTATTTATGGTCTATAAATATTGGGATATCGGTAAAAAATATAACAGGTTCTATGTAGAGTCGGGATGGTCAACCCCTATAAATGGCGGCGATAAAATTACGCAGCTCTCAGGAGACCCCCTCAGCGAAGATGCTATAAGCAGGTTAGGCTCAAGTATTCAGCAAGGCCCGATTTTAGCTGTCGGCATTTCGTTTGGGATATATTGATCCGGTTTTTTGGATAACGCATTGTAAATGTATTTGCACCAGGAAATTAATTAATAATTTTCCCCTTGTTATTGGCCAATCTTTCGCGCCATTTTTGTAGCTCTTCAGGACTTAGCCTCTGCCAATCTGTTATTTCACCAACGATCTTCAAAGGCTCATGGGTTCGATAGGAACGCGTCGGGTTTCCCGGAAATTTTTTATTAGTCACGTTCGGGTCATTTTCAAAATGGCCTGTAGGCTCAACTATATAAACACGTTCCGGTCCTTCACCTTTTGCCAATGCAGCAGCAAGCCCGGCCCCATTGACCATGGCAGTGAAATAAATGTGATTCATCTGTAGTTCTGACTCGTAATTAGAAATGCGCCCCGGGCTGAGCAAATCGCCGGGCTGCAGATCCGCTCTTGTTCCGTGATAAAAGGGGCCCTTGTCGGAAGGGTTATCAGCGAAGGAGATCGCTAGTTCGTGATTCTTTTTTGCCTTGTCAAGGTCGCCCAGGTCTTCATAGCATTTGGCAATGTTTACATACAGGGGAGCAAAAGCGGCCGTAAGAGCTTCGCTATTTATGCTTAATGCCAAGTGCAAAGCTGTTTCGTGCCATTTCAATTTGTCAGACGTATTTTTTTGACTTCGTGCTACGTACCAGGCAGCAATAAATTTCTCAAAGTCGTCTGTGGCTTCGTTCCAGGCCCGGAGAAAGAGTTCGCCTGCTTCTCCAGGTTTGCCTTTTTCCTCCATGTCCATACCTTGAATACAAAGTTTAACAACGATGTTGTTTGGGCTGAATTCCATTTTCAAATTATTTGTCAGTTAATCAAATATAAATCTCAGCCGAGTAATCCCTTCATCCATTGCAGGCATTCCACTTCCTCCACCACAGACCAGGAATGCGGATGCCTCATACCATTGCTCCGGTGAGCTTTCCCGGCACATTGTATAAACTCGGCCTTGTCATTTCCCAATATCATTAAGCGGTTGATGAGTTCTGCGGTAACTAAAAAATTGGCATTCCTTACGGTTTGCCTGCGGTTTACTATTCTCCATGCAATGTCCACGTCGTGATAAGTTCTTACAGCCGTATGCGATAAATATTTTTCATTTTCTCCGTATGCTTTGTTCATGCAGAAAGGGCTGACCAGACTATATTTTTCAATGTTTTCAGCAGGTATGCCGTACTGACTTTGCATTCTGTATATGGCTTCTTTTGCCTCTTCTACCGCGGCCTCGGAAAAATTTTGCCTGATGGCTTCCTCTTCGTTATCCCAAAGGGTAAAAATATCTATCGGCGAGTCGACCAAGAAAACGCCCTTTGGCCTGACAGGAAACCTGGAAGGGTATTGGTTGCAAAGTTCTGTATATCTTAATGCAATGGTACCACCAGCAGAATAGCCGCCGAAAATAAATTTGTCAGCCCGCACTTTGTATCGTGCAATTACATCTTTTAGGATAGCCGTTATCTCAGCCTGCACTTTAGGGTCTGCATATAATTTGAAGCCGGCAGCGAAACAAATAGTCAATATATTATTGGCATAGGCCACATTAGGTAGTTTTGTTTCAGGAAAAATGCTTTCTGCATGCTGGCTGAATCCTGACAGCAAAACCAGCACGCCTTGAATAGAATCACCTGGCTGAAGTTTTGGTTCTACTGCCAGGTAGTAGCCACTGATGCTGTCCTTTTCATTAACAATTATTTTTTTTACAGACTGTGGAAATGCTGTATTAGCTCCCAAAAGGAATAATAAAATGAGCGGTAATTGTTTCATGCTTTCTTGGTTTAGGAATGACTAATCTAAATATTATCCTTTGATTTTTCATGTAGAGCTCAGAACATATGGGAGAAGCTCTTGAAAAAAAGCGACATGTACCCGAAGGGGAAAGGACAAATTCCGGGTTATTTTCGGACAAATATATTTTGGTAGATAAAAGGATACCCCTAATTTTGAAATAACCTTAAATGTTCATGTATAATAGACAAGCTATACAAGCACTCCTCCTTACTACCCTTGCTGTCAGTTTATTTATGCCCGCCTCGGCGCAGGATCAGGATAAAGTAAGAGAACTTGAGCAAAGGGTGGAAAAGCTTGAAAAGCAGATGGCAAAAATGGAGGCTCTAGTTGCGAAAGGACAAACAACACCTGAGGCGAAAGAGATGATGCAGGCGGCCAGGCAACATGTTGAGTCAGAGAGGGCGAAATTTGAACCAAGGGACATCGAAAAGGCAGAAAAATTATATCAGAAAGCTGCGCAAATTCTCTCGACAGATGATTCTAAGGTACTGCTTGACAGCGTAGTTGCAGAATATCCGCAACTTAACCGAGCCGGATGTGCGCAGCTTTATCGCGCCCAACAGGAATCAGGCCAGGAAAGAGAACGGTTGCTAAAAGACTGTATCGAACGCTTCTACACATGCTACTATCTTGATGGTGCCCAGGTTGGCCCTTTGGCCGTGTTTCAACTTGCATACTATTACCGGGAAAAAGGGATGGAGGAAGATGCTAGTATACTCGTTAAGCGCCTTCATACTGAAAAGAACATGAAGGCAGTTGGTCATGATGGAGAATTGCTGGTGGATAAGATTTATTAGCATGTAAATACTAGTCATACCAGGGGAAAATAGGCTTGTCATTAACAAAATAAATTTGGATTCGCCCCTCTCCAGATTGTATCTTTAGGGCAAAATTCGAAGCATTCTTTGCTGAGTTTTTATAGCTCTTTAAAACCCTTTATCAGGCAGCCGAAAAAATGCCCGTATGGGTACAAGATCGGGCATTTTCGGACATTTAATGCCCGATGTTTTAATTGATAATCAATTACTTATCATTAAAATGCCCGAGTTTTTAAAATAAAGCGGACATCGGGCATTTTGCATCGCAGGACAAATATTTATTTCCTTCCGCTCCTTCACATTACATAATAAACCGGCCATTTAAGAGTTAATAAAAAAGAATTATCCATTCATGAGGCCCCGCTTATTTTTTGCATACCGTTTACCGGTCGTTATACTGTTTTTTTTAAGTGCCTGCCATGGTAAGGGGGCAAACAATACCAGCCAAAAGGCTTATGACAGAAGTCATTACAGACCCTGTCCATCTACTTACATGGAAATACCTGCACCATTTAAGGTAGCGACAGATTGGTTTTGCAATACGTATCATATTGATAGTTTTTTGCTGAATGATAAAGACGATTCGACAGGTGCATACGGGATTTTTGATACTACTATGTGGCGCATGCAGATGGTTTTTACGCGAGTGGACTTAAATAAAACAGACAGGGCTGTTTATGATGTGGAAGGGGCCGCTATGATAAAAATGAAAGTGAAACATTTTAAGGGTTGGATACATATTGATACAGTAAAGAAATATGACCGCAACTACTGGTTCTCTAAAGATACTTGCGACTTTGCCGACAACCCGGATTTTTTGGCAATGAGAGACCACCAGTTTGATGAAAAGAACCTGGAATTCATCGCAAGCTTTTTCTTATTTGAAGACAGTAGCAAAGCAGGCAATGGAAAATTTCAGGGCAATCTGCATTTCTACCTTACGTATGTTGACAGTAGCCAAAAAATAATAGCCGACATGCGTTATTGGGAAGGAGCAATAGGGCCGGGGAATTTTATCTATACAGGAAGCTACACGAGATATGGCAGCAAAAAGACGACTTATGTTAGCTGGTCGCCTGAACATATAGAAGAATTATATACCGGTGGTGCCGAAGGCTGGCGGCCCTGCTGGGACAAAGAACTGGAAAGCAAAGGGTGGAAAACTGATCAAGACTGCCAATTGCTGATAGACCCGCAATTGTGGTGGCTGAACGGGAAATAGGCTCGGAATCTGTTTGAGGTTTAATTTCTTGTATATACCTTAGTTCTCATGAAAAAACTCATACTCGCGAGCTCACTGCTTTTTGTACTTAGCCCATACGCAGTTGCAGAACAATGCAAAAGCTGCAATTTTACCAGCGGTGATCTGATGGCTTTCCTGGTGCTGCTTGCATTGATATGCCTGGCATGTGCTTTTATGGTTGCAGCGGTGGTGTTTTATGTATTGAACCGCATTCAACCAGTGCAGAGAAAAAATGTGGGCATTAGCTTTTGCGGTGCCATTGCGGGTGGCGCTTTGGGAGTGATAGCAAATTTCAGTCATATCGCTCATTCGGGGCATTCGGGCATGTTGATCTATGCATTCTTCTGTGTTTTTGTTGGTTCTGTAATTGGCTATTTCCTTTCGCCTAAAAAGAAGGTAGTTATCAAGGAAGAGACAAAGCCAGACGATGCAAGTGTGAACTAAAAAATGCCCGATCTAATAAAAGACCGGGCATGAGCAAATTATGTCACCCTCTCCATTTATGGAGAGCGACGGGCTGAGGTTTAATAAACGTGCTGACCGCCGTTAATTGCATAATTGGCGCCGGTAATAAAGCTGGCTTCTTTTGATGCAAGGAAAGACACCAGGTGCGCTATCTCTTCGGTACCACCTAAGCGGCCTATAGGTATCTCGGCAACGATCTTATTCCTTACTTCTTCTGCCACAGCCATAACCATGTCGGTGCCTATATAGCCGGGATAAATAGTGTTGACAGTAACGCCTTTACGGGCCACTTCCATGGCGAGGGTCTTGGTGAAACCGTGTATGCCGGCTTTTGCAGCAGAGTAGTTGGCCTGGCCAAACTGCCCGCGCTGCCCGTTTACGGATGATATATTGATGATGCGGCCATAATTGCGGTCGCACATCTGGTTGATAACATTGCGGGTGCAGTTAAAAACGCTGTAGAGGTTGGTCTTGATAACCATGTCCCAGTTCTGAGGGGTCATTTTACGGAACTGGCCATCGCGGGTGATACCTGCATTGTTAACAAGTATATCTATGGGGGCAGTTTCTTTTTCTATCTTTGCTATCATAGCGGCAACGGCGTCGAAGTCGCTTACATCGGCCTGGTACATGTCAAATTCGTAGCCCTCTTCTTTCATACGGGCAAGCCATTTTTCGGCTTTTTCCTGGTTTTGGTAATTGGCTATTACATGATAGCCATCGTGTGCAAGTTGCTTGCACATGTCAGTGCCAAGTCCGCCTGTGCCGCCTGTTACAAGCGCTACATATTTGTTCTGTGTATCCATAAAGGGAGATTTTAAAAAGGATTGTTTTTCTAACCGGGCGCAAAAGTATAAAGCCTAAGCCAGCATTTACCCATGAATACACAAAATAATAATTATTTAAGAAATATTTATGATGCTGCAAATATATTTCAATACCCGATGTGGCAGAGAATGTGGGAATTATGTAAATAAGAGCACGGGGTGTGTAAGAAGATATATGGTGCAATTGTGCATCTTTGTTTGGATGAGGTGGACAGAATAGGGGGGCTGGAACAAAATTTGCCTGTTAAATGATAGTCAATGTATAAACAAAGAGGGATTTACACTCCTGCAAATTTAATATTTCAACCCCACGGATCATGTTAAAGCCTCTTGAGTATTTTAAAATTTTAAAAAATGCTGGTTCAGAATTTATATCTGATAATGCTATAAAATTGTGTTCGTCACTTGCTTTCTACACGGTCTTTGCCATAGGGCCGTTTTTGCTTGTTATTATTTCGGTAGCCGGGTTGTTCTTTGAAAAGCAAACCATCACTTTGAAAATATATGACGAGATAAGCAGCCTGATAGGGCAGCAAGGAGCACAGCAAGTATTGAAAATAATACAAAACATGCAGGAGCAGAATACCGCATCTAAATACACGATAATCGGCAGTATCGTGTTGGTAATAGGAGCGAGCGGAGTATTTGCGGAGATACAGGATTCCATTAATTATATATTCTCCATAAAGCCTAAACCTAAAAGGGGCTGGCTGGAATATTTAAGAAACCGTTTTCTGTCGTTTTCCCTTGTTATGGGCTTAGGGTTTTTACTGATCGTATCTTTATTCGTCAATACAACGGTTGATGTGCTTACGGCCAGGTTGCTGATGTATTACACCGGGGCTACCCTTGTTGTTTTTAAGACATTAAACGTCGTACTGCTATATGTAGTAATATCGGGCTTGTTTGCGGTGATCTATAAAGTGCTTCCGGATGCTTTGATAAAATGGAAAGATGCATTTGTGGGGGCGGGTTTTACGGGCGCATTGTTTTTACTGGGTAAGTTTTTGATAGGCGTTTACCTCGGTAATTCAAACCTGGGAATCATATACGGAACAGCAGCCTCGTTCATTATTATTTTGTCGTGGGTGTATTACTCTTCGGTAATCCTGTATTTTGGGGCAGAGTTTACCAAAGAATATGCTTTGAAAATAGGCGGGGGTATTGAGCCCTACAGAAATGCAGTATTCATTATTAAGAAAGAGGCTAAGGAATTACCTAATTCATCGGGTACTGAGGCTTAGTAAGTATTTATTCTGATATGCCCTCAAAGGTCTAAAAAATTTAGAACTACAAAATTGGGGGCGTTTAATTTCTTTGAATTTATATATTTGTACGTCCAGCGGGGGCAATGTGAGCTGATTTTATCAAAGACCAAAAGAAAAGCCCAGCCCAAATTCTAAACCGCCCGGTGAAATAATTTTCAGAACATTCTCGCTGTTCTGAGTCAATGTCTGGCCCGATGTTACTGTATACTTTGCCGCGCCTAGTGGTGCAGCATAGCCCAGCTCCAGGTAAAACCTGTTTTTGCCACTGTGGCCAAGATTATAGAATTTATAGGCTGTGAAAAAAAGGTTTGTTACCGATTGTAATGTCAAAATTACTTTTTCAGAATTACTGTTTGTTGTTTCAAGACTTAGTGGCACGTTTGTTGCGCCGGTGCTATAGCTAAGGCCGGCTCCTAAAGCCCATCCTTTTTTGTCCGCGTCGAAATAATACCGCGCTTCGCCATATGTTTTATACCCCCAGCTACCTTCCCCGATTCCGGCACCTAGTGAAAAGGCATTAGCTAAAGGTAATTCAAGGTTCAAGCCCAGTAAACCACATTCGTTGTTGATACCGGTACTGAAACCTATATAAAAAGGAACATCAACAGCCGAAGTTCTACCACTATACCCGGTGCTCTGTGCCCGTAAAGGTTGAAAACAGGCTAGCATCATAAATACTGTAAGACAAGATGCCGCTTTTTTCATTTTTTATTTTTTTTTCCTTGTAAATATACTATTGAAAAAGGAACCACAAATTCTAGTATTGGTCTACGCGGCAATAGGGATTTAAGTTATTGTCCTGCTGATTAGGATAAAACGTACTCAGACATATTACAGATCCGTTGTCGTAGAATATATTGAAAGGGTAGCCCTGTGTATTGATCGTTCTGGACAATTGATAATTATCCATTGAATAGCCCTGTATGATTTTATTGTTATAAACAGCTCCATAGATCACACGGCCGGCATCGTCAAGGTCAAAGTTTGTGAATGTAAGGTTGCCGCTTTGCAGCGAGGACTTAAAACTGAGGTCGCTGTTAAAGATATTACCTTTGCTGCCACTTATAAAACCGCTTCCGTCAGCATATACTGCAAACGTCTGGGCTCCTACATAATGGCTGTTTTCAGATAGTTGTCTTGTGCTGTCATAGTTTCCCATTGCGTCAAAGCTGATATTGAAGGCAACAATATTATCCTCGTCAAGCCCCCAAAATTTTGAATTAGTTCCGGGTATCAGTTTCATCCGCGGTGCAAAAAGGTAGATATCTTTCTGGCTTATTTGAGTTTTCGTTTGACGGCTGTAAGAGCTTACATTTCCTTCAAGGGCACTTACAAACAAAACACCATTGTTGTAGGTCACATCCCATAAATCCCCACCCACATTTACCTGGTCTATCAGGCTCAGCGTTGTTGCATCATAAATATAAATCCATCCATCATACCTTGGCACATATAATTCTCTTGTGCCATTATAAGTGCCCACATCCCCGTGTCCCATTGTTGTTGCATTAGTGCTTATTTGTTGCAGAATTTGTTTATTGAACACATCATACAGTACAATGTTATTGTTGGTTCCAAAAACATACAGGTAATGGCTACTCTTATCATACAGTGCATTGACAGGGTTCATCAGAATAGTATTGGGGCCGGCCTTTACGCATGTTTGCTTATTGCTTACCGGCCAAAGGCCATAGTTTATGCCGGGTTGCTTTGCTATCACAAAATATTGTGCATATTGGTCAAAGGGCATGCTGTCCACATATGAGTTAAGGGTATTGCTAACTACAATTGTATCGATATAGGGGTATTCTTCCAGCATGGTATCGGTGCATTTTACAATGCAATAGCTGCTTATCTGACTACTGTCCAGTTTGGTCCAGTTCAGTGTGACATGATTCCCTGAAATTACTAACGGTTGCAACACAATAGGTCCAAGCGGAGTGGTATGGTTATTATTAGAGCCTGGCAAAGGAACGTTTTCAATCCTTTTGCAGGAAACAAAAGATACTATGACCAGAAAGAAAGCTGTAAGGGTTTTATATGTCATCATCTCGTGACTGTTTTATCAAACAAAACAAATATAAACAAATTACGTATTTTTCAGAAAGTGCTGCTAAACAAAAGGGCAGTTTTTGTTAGCCCATCTTTTTAAATATTTAATTTATTGCATATTATTTGCAATGCCTTCAAGGAGCGAAAAAAAGAAATGCCAGCAATGGTGCTGACATTTCCGGTCAGGTAGTCCCGACAGGAATCGAACCTGCCCGCCCGGATGAAAACCGTTCGGACGGGTATCAAAAATTCAGGAAACTTCTCCGCCCAAATGCGTCTGCAAACCGAAATAGAACTATGCGACCAATTTTGTTTTTAAATATCGCCTGCCTACAGATGTCTTAAAATATTTTTCTCTTTTTATTGCTTCTTCCTTTGTGCCAAACTCTTCAAAATAAATAACTTTAAATGGAATATAGGGCTTAATCGACTTTGTTATGCCGGCATTATGTTCTTTTAGCCTAACATCAATCTTCTCACAATGTCCTTTGTAAAAATAATCATGGTTGAGGCTTTTCAACACATAAGCATAAAACATTGCTTTTATTTTAGTAGTCTCAACAGGAATCGAACCTGTATCAAAAGTTTAGGAAACTTCTATTCTATCCATTGAACTATGAGACCAAAATCTAATAAAGAGTTGCAAAAATAGGGTTCTACGCAAAAGCCTGCAAATAAATTATTTAATAAAATTTGCTTGGTAGATATCAAAAGTCCGCCTTTAGCAAATTCGGATAAATTTAGGAAACTTCTATTCTATCCCCGTCCGACTGTGTCATCCGGGCGGGCCATGTCTGACGTGTCAGCAACGCTAGCATAACTATGAGACTAAAATCTTATGTTGAAATGCGCTAAAATACTAATTGAGGCATTAGTAAATTATAAATATTAGACAATTTAGCTAGCACTGATATTTGAGATTGAAAGTATGTTAATCTTCATAAACAGCTTTGTACCGTCATTTATCTCAATTTCCAGCTTTCCGGCAAATTTGTTGAGCCTTTCTTTTATCGAATTTAAGCCATTCCCAAACCTGTTATTTTGATTCAAATTGATGCCAATGCCATTGTCTTCTATCGTTACCAATAAGAAATTGTCTGTAATATCAATTGCCAGGGAGGCGGTAGTTGCCCTGGAATGTTTCATGATATTATTCAACGCTTCTTTAATACAGAGAAAGATGTTACGTCTTAATTCACCGTTAATACTTATTTCGGGAATATTAGCAGGTATGCTGAATTGAAATGTGATGGGGGAATTGTCAAAAAATTCAACCGCATATTTTCTTGTATAAATAACGAAATCTTCCATTCTGTCAAATTGCGTATTCATTGTCCATATAATTTCTTTCAGGTTTTCAGACAGGGCACCTGCCGATTTCACGATCTTTTCTATTTCGGCTTTAGCAGCGCTATTCTTATCCGTTTTAAGGTTTGCGAGTTCGCTTAGCAATCTTATGGAAGTGAGCCCCGCACCCATGTCATCATGCATGTCTGAGGCTATGCGGGTCCTTTCATGCGAAACAGCTTTTAGCTTTTCAACTTCATTTTTCTGTGCTGATATTTGTTTGTAGTTGCTGAATATGATAATCCCAATGGCTATAATTGCAACAAAGCCAATAAAGAAAAAACCGCGTTCATTACGTTTTTTGATCACTGCCAGTCGGTCAATCTCTAGTTGTTTATTCTTTATTTCTATGTCCTTGTCTTTTAAGTCAAGGTCGCGTTGGGTCTCAAGATTGGCAAGTTTTATCTTGTTAGCCTGCGAATAAACAGAGTCTTTGTATAGTACATGCTGTTGATAACTCGCCAAAGCCTCTTTATACTTGCCAAGTTTAGCCTGCTCTTCTGATATCTCGATGTATATATGTTCCAGGTAATCCAGTTGGCCTGTTTCTTTAAATAATGTGATTGCTTTGTTTAAATATTCAATAGAAATAGACAAATTTGTTTTTTCACCTGCCTGTATAAAGGCCGCGTTTTCAATTTGCCCTATAGTATCGGTTGCAATATTATTATAGCACAGCCCTATATTCTCCAGATCAATTGCTTTTTCTCTTTTATCGTCTATATCTTCTGCCATCTTTAATGCCCTAAATAAATATTCCAGTGCTTCCCGGTAATTATGCTGATCATTATAAAGGGTGCCAATATTTCCCACATTGACTACTTCTCCAATCCTATTGCCAATATCTTCATTTATCTTTAAAGCCTTAGACAAATATTCCAGTGCCTGGCGGTAATTGCCCTGTGTCCTGAAAATATCGCCCATATTTCCGAGTGTCCGCGCTGTGTTGCGTTTATCCCCCAATTCTTCAAACATTTTTAATGATTTAAGGTCGTATTCCATTTTTTTGGCAGTATCTCCCTGTCTGTAATATAAATTGCCGATATTACCGGTAATAACAGCTTCCAATTGTTTATTACCCAATTCCACACTTACTGTTAATGCTTTAAAATCATAGTCCAATGCTTTGGGATAATTAGCCTGTGCTGAATAGTAAGCGCCGATATTAACTAAGGTGGAGGAAACACCATTTTTATTACCTGTTTCTTCAAATATTTTCAGCGCTTTTAATCCATATTCCAATGCCTTGGGATAATCGCTTTGGGCATGATAAACAGCACTTATATCATTCAGGGCGCCTGCCAGGTTTTTTTTATCATTTAGCGTTTCATATATTTTCAAGGCCTTAAGATCATATTCCAGCGCTTTAGGGAAATCGGATTTTGCCCAATAATTTTCACCAATATCGCTATACATCCAGGGAATGCCCCTATCCCATTTTAGTTTTGCACACATTTCAAGGCCTTGTTGTCCGCATTTAATGCCATAATCAGGGTCAATAGATACTTCAGCGTTTGCAATGTCATCTAAGAGTTTTATTTTATTGGTATCTTCTTTTGCCTTTGTAAGTTCTTTAAAGAGGGAGTCAAGATGCCCATTCCCGGTTTTTTTTTGCGCATGAAGCAATAGGGGTAGCATCAATAATGTGAAAAGCAGTTTTTTCATCTCAACGTTTTTGATTTTTATTGCCAGATAGAAGTCCCATCGGCCAAACAATAAATTGAACTACAGAATATTCATTGGTCTACGCGCAAGATTCAGTCTTAGTATGGTCGTTTCATAAAACACTTTGATAAATTGGTATTTGACCCGAGGGGGTTTCGCTGATAAACCTCTAAATTGTGAAATAAATATGAAATACTGCTATCACACTTTAGTGCTATTGCCTTAGGGACCAATTGGTATTACCTTTACTGCTAATGGAAAATGAAATAAAAGTTGCGATAGTAGAAGATGTACGAGACATAAGGGAATCGCTGCAGGCATTGATCAGTGGTATGCCGGGTTACCATTGTGCGGGGGTTTTTGCCACTGCAGAAGCTGCCATTGCAGATATGTATGCTGTTGCACCTGATGTGGTATTGATGGATATTAACTTGCCAGGAATGAATGGCGTAGAAGCAGTGCGTCTGCTAAAAGAAAATTTTCCGAAGATCAATTTTTTGATGTGTACTGTATTTGAAGATAGCGAAAATATTTTCCGTGCCCTGGAAGCAGGAGCGGGAGGTTATATCCTGAAAAACAATTCGCCCCTGAAAATATTAGAGGCGATTAAAGAAATACAGGAGGGAGGCGCGCCTATGAGCGCAGCTATTGCAAAAAAAGTGATCAATTCTTTTCACCATATCAGGAACACCACAAGAAAACACACTGAATTATCAGAAAGAGAGATGGAGGTATTGCAATTGCTTTCTACTGGCCTTTTATACAAAGAAGCCGCCGGCCGGCTTGGGCTAAGTGTAGAAACAATACGCAGCCATTGCCGCAAGATATATGAAAAGCTACAGGTAAACACTAAGATAGAAGCCATAAATATCGTTTTCGGCAGAAAATAAATGATCACAGTTTCCTTCACACGCTGCCCGCGCCGCTATTCTGCCAGTGTCATTTAGCAGGAAGAAATCTAGTCCAAAGAATGAAATGTTTGGGATTTTCATTATTGGCACAGAATTCGAATCTAAGCTACTATTACTTCTCCATTGACAGGATCATAACACTTTTTACCGCTTCCCTAACACTATAATGCTATTGCCCGGATTACTGATTAGGCCAACCTTTGCGGTATAAAATTTATCAACCAAAACAATACCGATATGAAAAAGCAATTCTACAAATTATTTATGCCCGTTTTAATGCTGGTAAGCGCAACATGTGCGAAGGCGCAGATCATTACAACAATAGCAGGTGATGGGACTCAAGGTTTTGGTGGCGATAATGGAGTGGCCACACTTGCTAATTTGAGTGGACCAACTGGCATAGCATGTGACGCCTCCGGCAATGTGTATGTATGTGATGACGGTAATCATCGTATCAGGAGAATAAACACTTCTGGCATAATTAGTACTATAGCGGGCAATGGGACAGCCGGTAGTACAGGGGATGGTGCTGCAGCGACTGCTGCTGAGTTATTCGCGGGCGTGGGGGCACTTACTTTTGACACGATAGGTAATTTGTATTTAGGCGAGGGGAACCGTATCCGCCAGATTAACACTTCGGGTATTATCAACACAATAGCAGGTACGGGTACTAATGGATTTAGCGGAGACAATGGTTTGGCGACGTCTGCTGAATTTAGTGCTATGGCTGGTATCGCCATTGGGTACGAGAATCAAATGTATATATGCGATGGCGGTAATAATCGTATCAGGATCATAAATACTGTGGGTATTATCAGCACAATAGCAGGGAATGGGACAGAGGGCTATACCGGTGATGGCTCTGTAGCTACGAACGCTGAAATGTGGGCACCATTGGGTATAGCCGTTGATCCGGCAGGCAATGTGTTTTTTTCTGATTATTCTAATAATGTAATTCGTAAAATAAATGCAAGCGGTATTATAAGCACAGTTGTAGGCAATGGCGGTTGGGGCTATACAGGCGATAACGGTCCTGCCACAGCCGCAACCTTGAGCGGTCCTCAATCCCTGGCAATAGATGCGGCCAGCAATTTGTACTTTGTTGACCAATACAATTATATTATCCGTAAAGTAAATAATGCAGGGATTATAAGCACAGTGGCGGGCAATGGCACCGCAGGTTATACCGGCGATAATGGCCTGGCTACAGCAGCCCAAATTAATACTTCTCTTGCAGGTGGTATTGCTGTGGATGCTTCTGGTAACATTTTTATAACGGATCCCAGCGACAATGTGGTGCGTAAGATTAGTGCAGGTGCGGGAACAGGAGTAAATAAAATAGCTCAGGGAATAAACAACATTTCCGTTTATCCCAACCCTAATAAGGGTCAGTTTGCAATTAATGGAGCATTAAATTCAAATAATGATGCAGACGTATCACTTGAGGTGAGCGATATGTTTGGCAGGATTATATACAGCCGAACAATTAAAGCACAAAAGGGAATTGTAGATGCGCAAATGGTATTGCCTGATCTGGCCGATGGCCTATATATACTCAATATGAGGTCCGGCAGCGAAACAAATATTTCCCGTATTGTTATTGAAAAATAGGAATGATGAATACTTAAGAATCTTATCTCAGAGTAAAAGAGGCTGTCTCAAAAGGAGGAGACGGCCTCTTTTGTTTGTAGGGATTGGCATAATTAATGAGCCTTAAAATTTTATTTTACTTTTTGATACACTTCCTGTGATATGAAGTCCTTTCTAGTACTCCTGGAAAATTATTGCCATTTCAGTGTTTCGAGCATGTGCAGTATGTCGGTTCTCATAAATTCATTCAGTGGCTTGAGGGAATCGGCATTAGGGCTTACATCAAAATAGAGGGCGCCATACATGCAATGCTTTACTGAATCGGAGACAATAAACTGGTAAGCCGATGCGGCATCGCCCCCAACACTGAAGAAAACACCACTCACGCCGTTCCGGTTCTGGAAGGGATATGGATTAATAAAGTCGGCCTTTTTGGTGTGGAAGTATGACATCTGGTGGGCGTCTTCTAATAGTTTAGAAAACGGTTGTTTGGCGGATATTTCTTTATAGCTTATATAAAGAATACAACCAATGGACGGAAAATTAACATTGATCCAATAAGGATTTTCGGGTTTTTCGCCGAAAAAAGCGGTATCCCTCTGGATATTGGCATATACAGGGTAGTCGAAACTGTAAGGATAACCTGGCTTGCTAAAGGCCTGGTAGGCATGCTGCGGGGTATCAATAAAAAAGTAGCCTGCGGGTTTTGGTGTATAGGTTTCCGGTGTGCAGGAAAAAAGAAATATCAACAAAGAAAAAAGTAGAATATGACGCAACATAATGCCAAAAGTAGTTTAAAAGCTGAAAAGGCGAAAATGATAAAAGGTTAAAAAGCCGAAAAGGCCTTTTTGATTATGTGTTGGGGTGTTTTTTTGTTATTTTCGTGCTTTAATCAGTAAATTTTTTACAATGGCGGACCAAGCACAACCAGAACAGCAATTAAACATAGAACTTACGGAAGAAATGGCGGATGGCGAATATGCCAACCTTGCCATCATCACACATTCATTTGCAGAGTTTGTTATTGATTTTGTGAATGTTATGCCCAATGTTCCGAAAGCAAAAGTGAAATCACGTATCGTTATGACACCTCATCATGCCAAGCGCCTGATGCGCGCGATGGTGGATAATGTGAAACGTTTTGAAGCGCAATATGGCAATATAAAAGACCAGGAAAGTGTTAACCTGCCGTTTAATTTCGGTTTGCCCCCGGCGCAGGCATAATTTGTATAGAAAAACGCCAAGTCCAGACAGATGAATGATAAGATACTTATACTCGATTTTGGATCACAATACACCCAACTTATTGCCCGCAACATCCGGGAGTTGAATATATATTGCGAGATACAGCCTTGCACAAAGCCTGTTCAGTACAATGACGATTCGCTGAGGGGTATCATATTGTCAGGAAGTCCTTTTTCTGTAAATGACGCAAATGCACCTAAGCCGGATATAAAAGCGATGGCCCAACATTTACCCGTGTTAGGGGTTTGTTACGGCGCCCAACTTATAGCTCAGCAATCGGGTGGGGAAGTGGCCAAATCGGCACACAGGGAATACGGACGGGCCCACTTGCGGCAGTTGCAGGCAGATTCGTTTTTTGCAACAATTGATGATGGTTCCCAGGTATGGATGAGCCACGCGGATACGATCAAAAAATTACCGGAGGCCTTTAGCCTGATAGCTAAAACCCAGAGCATCCCGGTAGCGGCATTTAAAGCCAACAGTGATTACGCTAAGAACGTTGTATATGGCATTCAGTTTCACCCTGAGGTTACCCACAGCACTTATGGAAGGCAATTTCTGAAAAATTTTGTTGTGGATGTTTGCGGTTGCAAACAGGACTGGACACCGGCAGCCTTTATACAAGAGACTGTAGAGCGCATAAAAAAAGAAGTAGGCGATAAAAAAGTGGTGATGGCATTAAGCGGTGGTGTTGATTCCACAGTTGCTGCTACTTTGATACATAAAGCGATTGGTGATAAGTTGTACTGCATATTCGTGGACAACGGCCTGTTGCGAAAGAATGAATTTGAGCAGGTGCTGGAAGGCTATAAACATTTAGGCCTTAATATAAAAGGTGTAAACGCCAGGGAGCGTTTTTATAAAGAGTTGAAAGATGTTTCGGACCCTGAGCAGAAAAGAAAAATAATAGGGCGTTTATTTATTGAAGTGTTTCATGATGAAGCCCTGGAACTAAAAGATGTAAGTTTTCTGGGGCAGGGCACGATATACCCTGATGTAATAGAGTCCGTGTCGGTAAACGGCCCTTCGGCTACCATCAAATCGCACCATAATGTGGGCGGTTTACCGGAGATCATGCACCTTAGCCTCGTAGAGCCATTGCGTTTTCTTTTTAAAGATGAGGTTCGCAAAGTGGGCAGGGAAATGGGTATGGATGAAGTGTTTATAGGCAGGCACCCCTTCCCCGGTCCGGGCTTAGGCATCCGCATCCTTGGGGCTGTGTCTGAAGAAAAAGTAAGATTGTTACAGGAAGCTGACGCCATCTATGTTCGCCACTTGCACGATAGTGGTTGGTATCACCAGGTGTGGCAGGCGGGCGCTATTTTGTTACCTGTGCAAAGTGTGGGTGTAATGGGTGATGAACGCACCTACGAATTTACTGTAGCATTAAGAGCTGTAACGTCCGTAGATGGTATGACGGCAGACTGGGCACATCTGCCTTATGAGCTTCTCGGCAAAATATCAAACGATATCATCAACCATGTAAAAGGTATTAACAGGGTGGTGTATGATATCAGTTCCAAGCCACCGGCTACCATAGAGTGGGAATAAATTTTTTTCGAAAAAACATGAAGGGCAGATATAGTATTGTTTTTATTGTTGGCCTGTTGGTGATATTTACACCCCATAACTCAGCAGCACAGTTCTGGAAGCGCTGGTCTAAAAAACATAAGCATCCCGCAACAGATTCTGCCGTAGTAAAAAAAACTGTAGCCCAAGCAAAGAAAAAAACAGGAATTGAATACCCACCAACTCAATTTAAGACCCGTTACAGGATGGATCTGCTAGCCCCGTTATACCTTGATGAATTAGTGGCAGACAATAAGCCCGCAAACAATGGCAAAGTACCGGAAAAGGCCAGTGCGGGCGTAGAGTTTTATAAAGGCATGAAGCTGGCGGCCGACACCCTAAACAAACTGAATTATTTTATTGACCTGTATGTGCATGACGTTGCAGATTCTTTTAAGGGCATTGACAACCTTATCAATACAGGAGAGCTTGCTCATTCTGATCTTATAGCCGGTCTTTTACAATCTAAAGATCTGCCGCAGCTAGCTAATTATGCGCGGAGTAAACGCATAAATTTTATTTCGGCGCTATCGCCCTCTGATGCGGGGATAAGCGACAACCCCTATTTCACATTGCTACAGCCCACTTTACAAAGTCATTGCGAGCGGATAAAAGAAACGCTTATAAAACATTACCCTAAAAAGATAATTCATCTCTTTTATCATAACTCTGCGGGCGCTGACGAAACAGCCTATAACTACTTTTCTAAGAATGAAGAAGGTATCAATTTCAATAAAGTGAATTTTGATGGAGATTTTGTTCCCGGGCAATTAAAACCTGTGCTGGATAGTGTCCAGGTAAATGTAATTGTAATGACTTTTTTTGAAATTGGCTATGCAGAAAAAGTGTTGAACCGTTTGGAGCAGGAGTTTCCGTCTTACCAATTCGAGGTGTACGGAATGCCCTCCTGGAAATCAATGAGTGCCCTGCATAAAAAAGAATCCTTGCCTAACATCACGGTGAACGTTAGTGAACCTTTTTACTTTGAACATAGCGCCAAGCAAATACGCTATATAGAAAGAATGTACCGGAAGGAATTCGGCGGTAAGCCAGGGGAGTTGGTTTTCAGGGGCTATGAAACATTTGTGTGGTATGCAGACCTGCTAAAGAAATATGGCAGCATCTTTAATGCCAAAATGAGCGATAACAGTGCAGCCCCTTTTACGAAATTCCAGGTAAAGCCGGTTTGGGATAAGAACCTTGACCTTCTTTATAACGAGAACCGGCATGTATACCTATACAAATACCATAATGGTGTCGCTACGTTAGAATGATAAAAATACAGACAATGCGATTATACGTCGGAAAGCTTGCAAATCCATTAAAATGAAAATTCTTAATTTTGTGTATTAAATTTACTATATGGCGACCTTAGATAGTGAAATACAACATTACTTACCTCTGCTTCGGAAAGAAGAAAAAAAGTCTATTTTAAGTGTAATAAAATCTTTTGTCAAACTTCATGGACATGAATCAGAGCGTGTAAGTATTGAGCAATATAACAAGGAAATTGATGAGGCCATGGCTGAAATAGAAAGAGGTGAATTTTACACACATGAGGAGGTTGTGAAAATGTCAAAAGAATGGACTAAAAATGGCAAATAAGAGAGTCGTTTGGTCTAAAACGGCACTGCGGCAATTTGATGCAGCCATTAAATATATAACGTCAGATTCCTTTCAGAATGCAGAAAAAGTAAAGCTTATTATTCTTGAGAATATAGATAAAATCCCGGATTTCCCTGAAAAATACCCACCTGATAAGTACAAGCAAAATAATAAAGGAAACTATCGTGCATTTGAGATATACCACTACAGGATATCGTATTATACAGGAAAAAGCGGAAATAAAAATTTTACGAGTACGCCTACAAGTATGGAACCCAAAGAACATTAAAGGATATCAGTCATTGTAGCCCGGCGACAAACAACTATAATTTGTTACAGTGTTACTGCATGCTCTTCGCATCACTCAAAAACTGCTGTAATCCCAGGTCAGTTAAAGGATGCTTTAGTAAGCCTAATATAGAACTAAGGGGGCATGTGCAGATATCAGCACCGGCCTCTGCACAGCGAACAATATGCAAGGGGCTGCGGATGGAAGCTGCCAGCACTTCGGTCATAAATCCCTGTGCGTTATAAATACTAACTATCTGTTCAATCACCTGCACACCATCCCAACTGCTATCATCTATACGGCCAATAAAAGGGGACACGTAAGTGGCGCCTGCCTTAGCAGCTAATATAGCCTGACCTGCTGAAAATACTAAGGTGCAATTGGTAGGGATGCCATTATCTGTAAACCATTTTATTGCTTTGATGCCGTCTTTTATCATAGGCACTTTCACCACAATGTTTTTATGTATGGCTGCCAGTTTTTTGCCTTCTTCCACTATGCCGGCAAACTCGGTACCGAATACCTCAGCGCTCACAGGGCCATCCACCATTTCGCAAATGGTTTTGTAATGCTGCATAATGGCATCATGGCCTTTAATGCCTTCTTTTGCCATCAGGGTAGGGTTGGTGGTTACACCATCTAATATACCCAAGTCGTTTGCTTCCTTAATTTGAGCTAGGTTAGCCGTATCGATAAAAAATTTCATAACTATTGTAAATTGTATTAACGCCCGATTTGAGGCAAAGGTAATAGTTTTTGTTTCTTCTCTTACTCATTTCTATCCCCAATACTGTTTCATTAATTATTTGAATCTATATTATTTATTTTTCCTTACTTTTCTGATGCAAAACCTGCCTGTATGCGCTTGAAAAGTGTACTTATTTTCTTTTTGCTATGCTTG
>Ga0206970_10050_pt1 | contig 32595 bp, 29 predicted proteins | sample Alteio_BWOrgHeat_88_FD_152964 | JGI IMG/M metagenome (GOLD analysis project Ga0206970, IMG submission 152964) | Enriched cells from forest soil in Barre Woods Harvard Forest LTER site, Petersham, Massachusetts, United States -... | ecosystem: Environmental > Terrestrial > Soil > Temperate forest >... | reverse complement strand
GTTTAATAGAATATGGTATGCCTTATTGTGGTAAGATAATATCCATGGATGAAATATTGCGCTATACAAATAATGGATACGGAATAGTGGGGCTTTTAGCATATAGCATAGCTATGTTGATATATCTGGGTGAAAGCGGGAGGTTAGAGATATCCCCTAATTATCATCCGCTTGCTCAATCTGTTGTTTTAGCATTAGCAAGACTAGAGAATTATATTAATCTAACAGCAATATAACACAAAACCTTATATCGCATATATTTATTAAAAGCGCTTTTGCAAAGGTTTTTACATTTTTATTATACCTGTTGCCGATTATTACTCCCTCATCATTTCCTCAATAACAGCAGCTATATCTTCGGCATTGGGCTTGGAGAAATAATCGCCATCGGTGGCATAGGCAGCGCGGTGGGCCTGTGCGGTGATGGTGCGTGGGGCAACATCCAGCCAGCGGAAACCACCTTGTTTTTCCATCACTTGCTGGAACATGTAGGAAGAAGCGCCACCCGGCACATCTTCATCTATAAACACAATGCGGTTGGTCTTTTTAAGTGATTCAACTATTTTATGGTTCACATCAAAAGGTAAGAGGGTACGCACATCAATCACCTCGCAGGAAATGCCTTGCGGTTCGAGATAGTTAGTAATGGCCTCATCTATGATGCGCAATGTAGAACCGTAAGAAACTATAGTTACATCCGTACCTTCTTTTACTATTTCGGGTATGCCGAAAGGAACTGTATAATTAGCGAGGTTGGATGGCAGCTTTTCTTTCAGGCGGTAACCGTTCAGGCATTCTATTACCATGCCAGGCTCGTCGCTTTGCAATAGTGTGTTGTACATACCTGCAGCCTGTGTCATATTGCGGGGCACGCATAAATATATGCCACGGATGGCATTTAATATCATGCCCATTGGCGAGCCACTATGCCAGATGCCTTCCAGCCTGTGGCCGCGCGTGCGAACAATGAGGGGGCATTTTTGCCCGCCCTTTGTGCGATAGAGCAGGGTAGCAACATCATCACTCAGTGGCTGCAATGCATAGAGCATGTAGTCGAGATATTGTATCTCTGCTATGGGGCGTAGGCCACGCATTGCCATGCCAATACCTTGCCCTATGATGGATGCTTCACGAATGCCTGTGTCGAACACACGGAGTTCACCGTATTTTTCCTGCAGGCCTGCAAAGCCCTGGTTCACGTCGCCTATCTTACCGAGGTCTTCGCCAAATGCACACACTGCTGGATTAGTAGCTAAAGTATGGTCGAAGAATTTGTTAAGTATCTCAAAGCCATTCAGCATAGGCGCATCATGTGTGTACTTGGCATGTACTTCCGCAACCTTCATGGCACTGTGCCTTGTCTCAGAATGGATATGAGAGGAGTATTTTTCTTTATTGTCTGCTTTGGTATAATTATAAAAATCACGTAAAGCCCGAACAGCATCCGTTTGAGAAGTGCAGAGGCGCAGTATGCGGTCAACAGTCTGCATAATATCTTTACGGATAGGCTCTTTAAGGGAAGTAAGTTCTTTCAGCAAAGCTGCAATTTTTTCAGCGTTATGGCCGCCTTCCTGGATGATATGTCCTGTAAGTGCTTCCACACTTTGCACCTGCTCGCGTATTGGAGCTGAAAAATTCTCCCATGCACGTTGTTTGGCGCTGCGTGCTTCGTTCTTAGCTTCTTCTTCTACAGCTTTTATTTCTTCTTCAGTAGCTATCTCGTTGTCAGCAATAAATTCGCGCATCTTCAACATGCAATCCCATTCCTTTTCCCACTCCAGGCGCTCTTTGCTTTTATACCTTTCGTGTGAGCCAGAAGTAGAATGGCCCTGTGGTTGTGTCATATCCTGTATATGGAATATGGCAGGGATATGTGTTTCGCGTATGCGGGCAATGCCTTGCTGGAATATCTGAACGAGGCCGGGGTAGTCCCAGCCTTTAGCAGTATGTATATTAAGGCCGCCTTTACGGTCATCCCAGTTCATACCGGCAAGCGCTTCGGAAATTGAGTTTTTAGTGGTCTGGTATTTACGTGGCACAGATATGCCATAACCATCGTCCCAGATAATGATAGCAAGGGGCACACGCAACACACCAGCGGCGTTTACGGTTTCCCAAAAAAGGCCTTCGGAAGTTGATGCATCACCTATAGTACAGAATACCACTTCATCACCACCCTTGGTAAATTTTTCAAAACCTTTCTGCAATTCCTGCACATTGCGATATTGCTTAGACGCAAACGCAAGGCCCAGGGCCCTAACCATTTGTCCGGCAGTAGGAGATACATCGCTTGAGGATTGCGGGGCTTTGGTAAGGTCTTTAAAATCGCCGGCATCATCCACCCATCTTGTGCCGTAATGTCCATTCATCATGCGCCCACCGGATGCAGGTTCCCTGCTTGTATCAGGGTCCGCATATAGTTGTGCAAAAAATTTTTCAATATCGCTCATGCCTGTAGCAAACATCAAAGTCTGGTCGCGGTAATAACCCGAGCGTATATCGCCCGGCTTAAAACATTTTGCAACTGCCACCTGTGCGAGTTCCTTGCCATCGCCCAGGATGCCGAATTTGGCTTTGCCCGTCAGTACCTCACGGCGGCCAATAAGGCTGGCCTCGCGGCTTGCAATGACCATACGGTAGTCTTCCAGCACCTCATGCTTGAACTCTTCATAAGACAACCTATTAGCCGATTTTGTTTGTTTTGCTTGCTGCAGCATAATCAATGATTCAAAAGAATGTACAAAGGTATTACAATGTAATACCTTAAAAGTAAAAAAATTAGTTTAGAGTTTACAATTTGGTAACTCTTATTATTTGTGATTTGTAATTTATGATTTATGATTGGAAGGAGCGGGTATATTTAGTGTAGTATTATATCAAACATGAAATGTCTGACAAAATATACCGTCCCATACGGGACGGCGGCATTTCTTATCACATTTTTTTACCAATATCATGTCCCTATCGGGACAATTCCCCCCAAAAACAAAATCAAATGATACTATATAAATTCCTTCAATTTTTCTATTACAGCATCTATCTCTGCTTTTGTATTATGGCGGGAAAATGAAAACCTGATGGGGACGATCTCTCCTGAATGCCCGTTATGAAGCGCCTGTATAACATGGCTTGTAGAGTTAGCGCCTGAAGTGCAGGCAGAACCACCACTTACACAGATGCCGGCTATATCAAGATTAAACAGCAGCATATCTGTTTTTTCAGACATAGGGAAGGCTGTATTGAGGACGGTATACAGGCTTCGCCCATTGGTGTCGCCATTGAAAATGATGCCGGGAAATTCTTCTTTAAGCCTGGCAGCCATATAGTGCTTTAGCTCATTTATGTAAGCGCTGTCCTGTTCGTAACCGTGAGTTGCGATCTCAAGGGCTTTTGCAAAGCCAATAATTCCGTAGATATTTTCGGTACCTGCACGCATATTGCGCTCCTGTGCACCGCCGTTGATATAGGGTTTAATGCTGATCCCCTCCTTAACATAAAGAATTCCAACACCTTTGGGGCCATGGAATTTATGCCCCGCACCATTTATGAAATGAACATAAGTATTCTTAAGATCAAAAGGGTAGTGGCCGACGGTTTGTACTGTATCGCTGTGGAATATGGCATCATATTTCCTGCATAGTTCCCCAACAGCCTTAATATCCAGCAAGTTGCCAATCTCGTTATTGGCATGCATAAGCGTGACAAGCGTCTTTACCCCGGTATTGACAAGTAAGTCTTCAAGACTGTTCATATCAATATGGCCATCATCGGTAAGACCTACAAAACTCAGTTTGGCCTGCCCGCTGTGGGCCATGTATTCCACCGTATGCAGGGTGGCATGGTGCTCCAGTTGTGAAGTGATAATATGCTTACAGCCAAGGTCACGTATAGCAGCATTTATAGCGGTATTAGTGCTTTCGGTGCCTCCTGATGTGAAAAATATCTCACCGGGATTTGCATTCAGGATTCGGGCAACTGACTTACGCGCATTTTCTATGGCCAGCTTGGTTTCGCGGCCGTAGGAATAGATAGAAGATGGGTTGCCAAATTTTTCGGTAAGAAAAGGCATCATCACCTCCAGGACTTCGGGGTCGAGTGCTGTAGTAGCTGCATTATCAAAGTAGATCCTTTGCATTCCTGTGCTAAATTTTAATCTGCAAATTTACGTTTTATCATTGAGAAATTCGGATATATAGGCGATGTATTTGTTAATGTTTAATTCATGTCGATTTTTTCTCTAAGTTGATTATATTGCAGATAATGCAATACACTTATAAGATATTACTTCATAAAGAGCCTGAGGGAGGATTTACGGTTCCAGCCTTACCAGGATGTGTTACGTTTGGAGAAGATGTGGATGAAGCTATGGCTATGGCTAAGGAGGCAGTAGAGTTGTATTTGGAAGAAATAGAAGAAAGGAACGATGCGATTCCGCTGAATTAATGTATTATCAATTCCAATTCTTTACCCATACCCAGTTTAACAATTTTAAAAAGAGTTTCCAACTGAATATCTGACCTATTGTTTTCTATACGGGAAATATAATTTCTTGATGTTCCACTGTTAATAGCGACATCAGTTTGAGACAATCCTGCGTCAACCCTTGCCTTTTTTAACAATGCACCCAATGCAGGGCTGGTAATTTTTCTTATCAATTTACTTTTCTTGTATAGTACATCCGGGTCAAGGTCGAGAGGGGCGCTTATGACTTTGTTTTTAAGTTTAATTTTTACAGGCACATTTTCCCAGCATAATGTATGTTCTCCTGAAATTGTTACCTGCCTGAAAACATCATAGCTTTTTAGCTTAATAAACTGTTCATTTTTATCTGCTTCCCATTTTTGAAATAGGGGGGCAAAGTCTATTGTCCTTTCTTCTCCATTATTCCATATAGCAGTAATGATATGTGGTTTTACAGCAGTTATTTTTACTATTCTTGGTAAATTTTTCATCTTTTCTTTGTTTTTGGATTAAGTAAATAAAACATTTCCAAAAGATTTTCTTCTTCCTGCTTTACAATCCTTTTGGCTTTTGCCAAATAAGTCTTTGGTAAATATCCTGCCAAAACTTCTTTTGTCTCTATAATAATTAATGCTTCATACTCTCCGTATAATGCATGAATATGAGGAGGCACATGATCGTTGAAATAGATACAAATTTTCAAACCATCTATCTGTACTATACAGGCATATATGGGATTTGAATGTAAATATACAAAATAGTATCTAATTAGATACCCCTAATTGTAAAATTGATAAAAACAGAAAGCCACCCGCAACGGCGGATGGCTCCTATATTGAAACTTAGCAAGTATCTTTTAAAACGGTGTATCATTATCGTCAGGTGATGGTTTTCTGCCGAATGGCGGACTGTTCGGGTCATCATCATCCCAGTTCATATCATTGGCCTTTGATTGTTTAGTCTGGAAACCACCCGGTGGAATAAACAGCTTTGAGCCTCCGAATTCGCTTGGGTCACGGCGTATGCCGGCCTGAGGATTATCGTTGAAAGGCGTAAAACCACCAGACATGCTGCCTCCGAAATTCTCATCGGGCATATCCACAAATTTCTGAAACTCTTTAAGGAAACGTACTTTTACAGTATCAGTGCTGCCATTACGGTGCTTGGCTATATGTATATGGGTCTCGCCTTCCATTGCCTGGCCCATTGCGTCGTTATTAATGCCATAATACTCAGGCCTGTAAAGGAACATAACCATGTCTGCATCCTGCTCGATAGCTCCAGATTCGCGGAGATCGCTTAACTGCGGCACTTTTGATTCTTTACGGGATTCAACCGAACGGTTTAACTGGGACAGTGCTATAATTGGTATATCAAGCTCTTTTGCCAATGCTTTCAGGTCGCGGGATATTTTGGAAATCTCCTGCTCACGGTTACCACCCCTGTCGATAGTGGCCTGCATCAATTGCAAATAGTCAATTATTATCAGTTGTATGTCGTGCCTTTGTTTCAGGCGGCGTGCTTTTGCACGTAACTCGAAGATGTTGAGTGCCGCCTGGTCATCGAGGAAGATAGGTGCGGAAGCCAGTTTGGTCATACGCTGGGTCATTTGCACAAACTCATGTTCCTGCATGTGGCCTTTGGTAATAGCGTTCATTGTAACCTCTGTGGTGGCCGCAAGCATACGTTTCACGATCTGGCCGGCACCCATTTCCAGCGAGAAGAAGGCCACCGGATAAGGATTTGGAGAGCGCATGGCTGCATTCATGGCCAGGTTGAGACAGAATGCGGTTTTACCTACCGCAGGACGGGCTGCAAGAATGATAAGGTCTGTTTTTTGCCAGCCTGAGGTAAGCTTGTCCAGCATATCGAAACCGGAAGGTACACCCGTGATATCTTCTTTTTTGTTCTTGGCTTCTTCTATTTCATGTACAGTTCTAACCAAAACCTCTTTGAGGCTTTTGAAATTTTTGCGTAAATGCTTGTCTGTTATCTCGTAAAGCCCGGATTCTGCTTTATCCAAAAGGTCAAAAACATCGGTACTGTCTTCATACGCATCACTTATCACAACGCCGGAAATACGTATCAGTTCCCTTTGTATGAATTTCTCCATCACGATACGTGCATGGGCTTCCACGTGCGCACTTGATACCACACCCATTGTAAGGCGGGTGAGGTAATAAGCTCCGCCAACTATCTCTAATTCATTGTTTTTTCTTAATTCTTCCGTTACGGTTAAAAGGTCAACAGGCATACCCTTATCAAACAGGCGGCGTATAGCTGCGTATATCTTTTGGTTGGCGTCAACATAAAAACAAGTATCACTTTGTATTATTTCTAATACTTCAGCCAGTTTATCCTTTTCAAGCATTACAGCTCCGAGCACTGCTTCCTCCAGTTCGGGTGCCTGCGGAGGTACTTTTCCGTAAACCAGAGAGGTAAGGTCCGGTTTGCGGGTCCTTGTATTACCAAATTCTTTTTTAATGTTTACTGCCATTATGAAACTAATAAGTTATGCTATTTTTAATATTGTTTTCTCCCTTTACTCAGCATTTTAAGCCATTTTTAAAGTCGTCGGTTCCTCTACCCGGCGGATGCCACCGGAACGCTCTTTTTTTGTTTTAATCCAATGTTATGAAATGGTTAAGTGCTGATGCGGACGACGAATGTATATTCAGGAATTTGAACCACAAAAGTTTTGGCGACATAAAATTATAACTCATAAACGCACCTCCTATCCACATGTTTACTGACATAAATTTCCGAAATAATTGGCTATATCCCCAAATAAATGTCGGAATACACAGTAATTCACAAGTTTATCCACAAAGAGTGTGGACAAATGCTTTTAAATTAGATTTCGCAATGAGAATGTAATTTCCTATAATCATAAGCTATCTTTGCAAAAATTGTGTTTTCTTAATGATTATTTCATACAAGTGGTTGTTGGAGTACTTGCCTGAAGCCCTTTCCATAGCAGAGCTTAGTAAAATCCTTACATCAATAGGCCTTGAAGTAGAAGCAGTTGAAACCGTTGAAAGTGTGAAGGGGAGCCTTGAAGGGCTTGTTATAGGCCAGGTTTTAACTTGTGAAAAACATCCGAATGCAGATAAACTAAAGCTTACAACCGTTGATACAGGCACCGGTACGGTCCTTCATATAGTATGCGGGGCGCCTAATGTAGCCGCCGGACAAAAAGTGGTAGTAGCCCCGGTGGGAGCCACGGTACACCCAATAAAAGGGGAAGCATTTTTAATAAAAAAGGCGAAAATACGGGGTGAAGACAGCGAAGGCATGATATGTGCAGAGGATGAAATAGGCCTTGGAGAAAGCCACGACGGTGTTATGGTTCTTCCGCAAGATGCCACAGTGGGCACTTTAGCGAAAACCTATTTCAATATACCCGAGGCCGATATTGCTATACATATAGGTCTTACGCCAAACCGTTCTGATGCGATGAGCCATATAGGTGTGGCAAGAGATGTGTGCGCCTACCTGGCGCACCATAAGGGTGGAAAGTATATTGTGAAGCTGCCGGAACTTGCGCTGGCTGAAGGACTTGGTGCAAAGGAAATAAACATTGAGGTAAATATTCAGGCTCCGGAAGCCTGCCTGCGTTATGCAGGTATCAGTATCAGCAATATTAAAGTTGGCTCTTCGCCGGAATGGTTGCAGCAAAGATTGAAGACCATAGGCCTGCGTTCTATTAATAATATAGTGGACATCACTAATTATGTATTGCACGAGTATGGGCAACCTCTGCATGCTTTTGATGCAGATAAAATAAAAGGCAAAGCCATCAATGTTCAGTTTTTACCTGCCGGAACAGGCTTTATTACGCTCGATGAAAAAGAAAGAAAATTAAGAGCTGACGACCTGATGATATGTGACGGAAGTGGCCCTGTTGCTATGGCAGGCGTATTTGGTGGACTGCATAGCGGCATAAACAATGGCACTGTAAATATATTTTTAGAGAGCGCCTACTTCGATCCAACACATATCCGACGTACCTCACTATATCATGGATTGCGTACAGATGCGGCAACGCATTTTGAGAAAGGTGTGGATATGAACAATATCATCCCGGCATTGAAGCGAGCTTCAAGCCTCATTATGGAAATAGCAGGCGGAGAGATAGCCTCTGAAATAGTGGATGAATATGTTTCTGTTTTAGGGCCAGTGAGCATTGATGTTTCTTATGATTATATACAAACACTAAGTGGCAAAAACTATGAACCAGAAGCTGTAAAAGAGGTTTTGACAGCATTAGGTTTTATCATAGAAAAAGAAAACAACACAGGTATCACTGTTCTTGTGCCATCCAATAAAACAGATGTGAAGCAAGCTGCTGATATTGTGGAAGAGATACTTCGTATAGACGGGCTGGATAATATTGTTATACCCGGCAGGTTGAATATTTCGTTGACAAAGCCTATGCCTAATGATCGCAGCGAACGTGAAAAGATAGCTGCATTGCTTTGCGGGATGGGCTTACAGGAGATCGTGACCAATTCTATTGTAAATTCTAATTATTACAAAGGCCGGACTGATCTTGTGAAAATGCTGAACAGCCTGAGTATAGAATTGGATGTGATGCGGCCATCTTTATTAGAAAGCGGACTGGAGGTAATACAGTATAATTGCAATCGTAAGAACCAAGACCTTTGTCTTTTTGAACTCGGGAATGTTTATACCCAACATGAAGGGAAGTATAAGGAAGAAGCACAATTGGGCATTTGGCTGACAGGGAATATTGTGCCGCAGCAATGGAATAGTAAAGCGCACAAGGCTGATCTGTTTTATGCAAAAGGAGTGGTAGATAATTTACTTTCGCAAGCCGGTATTAGTGGAGCTGCAATTTTATCGGATGAGCACAATATAAAATGGCAATGGAATAAGCATACGCTTTGCAGTGTTATGCAAGTGCCGAATGAACGCCATCAGATCTTTGATATAAAACAGGATGTTTATTTTGCTGTAATTCACTGGCCGGTATGGTTAAAAGCAATTGCTGCAAACAAGATAAAATATACAGAAGTGCCTAAATACCCGGCTGTACAACGAGACCTTGCGATAATATTGGAGCGCTCGGTGTCCTACAAGGAAGTAGAAGAAACCACGGCACAACTGAAATTAAACGCTTTGCAATCTTTTGGCCTTTTTGATGTTTTTGAAAGTGAGAAATTGGGTGCAGATAAAAAATCTTACGCATTAAGTTATACCTTTCAGTTGCAGGACCGAACACTGACCGATACTGAGATAGATCAAATGATGCAGCAATTGATGCTTACATACAAAACAAAACTAAGCGCGCAAATTCGTGAATAGCTATGCAGGAACTTCAGCAATTGAATGATAAATTAGACATGCTGTTGAGGAAATTTACAGCCTTGCATGCGGAGAATACCCGCCTGAAATCGGCTGCTGCAAAACATCTTAAAACAATTGAATCGCTTAATGCAAAACTGGATGCATCGGAACATAATGTAACAGCGGCACAAATAGGAAAGAATGTTTTAAGCGGTGAGGATAAAGAAGTGATGCGTAAACAGATAGACACGGTTATTAGTGAAATTGATAAAATACTGAACACGCTGGATGAATAAAAAAGACTTTTCTCTTCTTCTTGTTTTTTTTGTTTTGCTTTCATCTGCATTCATGGCTTGCCAGCAAGACAGGGACCCCTGCCTTGATCCCAAGATACAGAAATTGATAATGGGCGCTTATACCACACTGGATTCTCCGGCGGGGGTAATAACGATATTTACATCATCCCTGCCCAGTCCTATAATTACACCAATAGGCGCCGCTTCAGTCAATCCGATATATTACGGCATCAATAGCCAGGGGCATTCTTTTGCTTTATCCCTGTCGTCTGTATCTGATAGCTGCCAATATTTTGTGCAGGCAGATACTACATTGCCGGTAGGTGATACCGTTTCGTTCAATTACACAAGGCAATTGGATTTTTTATCGAATGCCTGCGGCTATACCTATTTTTATAATTTGCTGCAAATAAGCAATACAGGACATAATATAGATTCCATAGTACTTGAAAATCCGGGTATAACAACTAATGTAAATGTTGAGAACATCAAAGTATATTTTCATACTCTTTAGTTTTTTACTTGTCTTCAGTTCGCATAATCTGTTAGCACAGTCAACGACAGATACAACAAGCAGCGAAGACACGGTAAAAAAGCCAAAGATCAATTACGGGCACCAGGTGGCTGTAAGCTTTGATGTTGCACAGATATTGTACAACAATATGCTCAGTTACCGGAAAGGCTATGAACTGGCTGCGGAATATTATATGAAAGATGAATTGTACCTGGTTGCTGAAGGAGGATGGGGTAGTTCGAACATCTATTATACAGACCTGGCCTATACAACCACCAATAATTTCTTCAGGCTTGGCATAAACAGGAGTTTGCTGGAGCGGGCCAGCCTTAAAGATTGGGACATGATGTTTATAGGGTTACGCTTTGGGATGGCTTTTATAGACAGGAGTGCAGGCTCTTATAATATTTCTGATACTTTATGGGGCAATTCTTCGGGTACTATACCGGCAAAAAACTTAACGGCCTATTGGGCTGAAGTAACAGGGGGTATGAGACTTGAATTGGTGAAAGGCTTTTATATAGGTTATAATATAAGAGGCAGGTTCCTGATGGACGTAAAAGCATTGAAAGACCTTGCGCCACAGTTTATAGCAGGATATGGCAGAGGTGATAAGTCTTCGGTTTTTGATTTCAATCTTTATCTTACTTATGGGATAAGATGGAACAAGCATAGCAGTACATTGACACCTAAACAGGTTGATAAGGCGGAGAAGAATTAGCGTTTAGGCCGCAAGATTCTTTCCTGATTTTATATAACGAATCTTATCAAGCGATATTTCTTTAGCTGCAAACCAGAGGTCGTAATTGCGTTGCATATTCATCCAAAGCTCCGGTGTAGTATTAAAAGCTTTAGACAAACGCAAAGCCATCCCCGCACTGATACCCGAATGCCCGTTTACCAGCAATGAGACCGTCCTTCTTGCAAGGCCCAAATTCTCAGCAAGGTCAGTGATGCTGAAATTAATCGGTTCCAAGTACATCTCTTTTAATATTTCTCCCGGATGAACGGGCGGCATTCCTCTTTTAAGCATAAAATTGTTTTTAATGATAGTCTAAATAGTTAAGCAAATAAGCATTACCATTTATGAACTGAAAAATGATCCTGTAATTACCATTTATTGTCACGGCCCAATATCCCCTCAATTCACCTTTTAACGGATGCAGGTCAGCTCCGATAAAATTCATATCTTCTACTTTTTCAGCATTGTCCAATAAGGTTAAAATGTTTCTTATTTTTTTCACATGCACAGCCTGTAATTTTGATGCATCATTCTTCGTCCAAAGCAGTTTTAAACCTTTGTGCTGAATGCTTGCTATCATATTGCAAATGTAACATGATATGTTACAAGTTACAAGAAAACTCACAAATTTCTTTACAGTATCCCCCAAATAACCTTACTCTTACTTAACACTTCCTCGATTTCTTTTTCTCTTTTCTGTATTTGAAAGCGCATAGGGGAGAGTACCCATCGGCCGCGGAGGCGTGCCAGCCTGTCTTGTGGGGGCAGGAATATCAGACGCTTCAACCAGTTCCATGCAACAAAATGGCGGAACACTCGGGATACTTTTACAAAATAGACTACTGTAGATGCGTCGCAGAGTTCCAGGATGTTCTCCAGTTCCTGCGGGTCGTTAAGGGAGGACACGCACAATACTGCCGCTTGTTTGGGATTGAAATAACCTGTAAGTGGTTTGCCTGTTTGCCAGGTGCTGTTGCTGATGATACGCATACTACGTTCTTCAGTAGTAAGCTGTTCGGGTATGGAAAAATACTGGTCTGCAACAAAACGCATCTCCCATTCTTTTTTGCCGAGTGTATCGTAAACCGTCCAGATATTGTTTTTGTAATAGTTCAGCATTTCTTTCAGGTAGCCTTCGTTCAGCCACTGGGCTTTTACTGAGGCATGAAATGAAGCGTAGAAATAAAGGTGTGATGCATAAGGCTCGAAGAGTTCGGGAATACGAACAACGAGTTCTCGGTTCTTTGCATATACCTTCCACACTATGCGACGCACGTCATCACCCGCTTCGAAGTCCTTATAGTTCAGGTGTTCGCCTTCCACACGCCGCAACTGGTCTATGCGCACATCCATGTTTTCTGTTTTCTTAGGATATACATCGCGCTCGTCCTCATCCACCAATACGGGGGGCTGATAAAAATGCCCGCTTATGGGTTGTGCCACTGCTAAGGAAAAGAGATGCAGCATGTCCTCGAAAAAAATAAAACCACCTTTCAATTCATACTCCTTAATATCGGGCAGACGCAGCCTGCTAAGCCCGCTTATTGCCGAGCGCCAAAGGCTTTGTTCTTTCCTCTTATTGGATAGCAGGCTGAATTTATCGGTCATTTCGTGGTCGTCATAAAACAAACGCCCTTTGATAAAACCCAGTGCCGGACGAAATACCCCTTCCAGTTTAGCATTCAGGTACAAGCGATTTTTGCCGGCCTTACTTGTTTCTGTATTAAAACTTAGTTCCAGTTTATAATGTTTCTTTTTACGGAGCCAGAGATAATATAGCCAGCTTGCAAAAGTGCTTAACACAGAAAGCGCGATAAGCCCTATAAGAAACCAGAAAACCATTTTGCCCATAAGGCTGATGAATGGCAGAAAGGGGGAGGGTTCATCTTTGGGTGTGGGTTTGTTCAATACTTTCCAGGCAAGCCATGCGGCTATGGTACATAAGAGTGTGTTAAGTGTAAAAGGAAAATACTGTAGAAAATACCTGATCTTCCATTTTGCCTGTTTCCAATTCATAGACGAAAGCTAAAAATAAGATGATTAGCCGACATGCCGCAGGGCTAATTATCTCATAAATTGTTAAAAAGAGGGGAGAAGATGTTATATAAAGCAGTATTTCGCGAATTACAGAATAAGGTAGCTACATTACACTGAGCAAGTGGCTTTCATTTCTACAGGGCCTGATTTTTGCAGGGATTAATTCATAAATTAAAACGTTTATATGGAAAAGAGAATAATCGGAGTAATATTGACATTGATCGGCGTAATAAGTCTCATTATGTGTGGGGTGAGTTTTGCAGAACATAGCTCGGGTACCTATAACATGAAGCTTATAGCCATTTACGGCATACTGGGATTAATATTCTTTGGTGCAGGCATTGGGCTCGTCCGTAGCGTGAAAGATGTTATTAAAAATGACGAGCATGTGAGTTAAAGGAGGGTAAGAATAATTTTCCCGCGGATACTCGCAGAAATTCGCAGATTTATTTTCACGTGATTTATTTTCTCGTTGATACTCGCAGATTAGTGGGAAACATAGCCGATTTTTTTACTTTTAGGTCTTTTTTAAGTCTTATTACCGGATATTTTCGTAACTTAGTATAGCAATACTATGAAACGACCGCACGGGAGTTCCATCTGGCAAATGAAAAATAATTAGCTTACAGATGAAAAAGTTTATCGCAATAGTGTTATTTGTTGGTGTTTTGTTTCAAAGCATGAATAAGCTTGTTGTGATAATTAATTACGAGATCCACAAAGACTATATAGCCAAAAACCTTTGTGAGAACCGCGATAAACCCAAAATGTGCTGTAAAGGTAAATGCCAGTTGAAAAAGCAATTGAACAATACCGAGAACGAAGGCACAAAGAATAAAACTTCCAACCGTTTTACTTTTGATGATTATGTGGCTGTAGATGCAAAGCAGATACATGCAACAGCAATTCCGGAAACTATTGTAAAGAAAAAAACAGCAATATTGTCGCAGCAATATTCTTTCGATCCTCTTTTAACTGTTTTTCATCCTCCCCAAGCTTAATGTTTTAATTAATGGCTTTAGCATCATTCCGGATTTTAGCGGGGTTGATGTTTGTTAAATCCAATTTATTCATGCTACTTGGCTTTATGCCATCGCGTGTTTTAAAACAGTTTAAAACATTAAATCAATGAAAATTTTAGATAAGCTATTAATAATAGCTTTCAGCTTTGCCGGGCTCAGCAGTTACGCCCAGCAGGATGACACAAGCCCGGGTATAAAAACAGCTGACGATAAAGCTGTTTCAATACCGGGAGGCCGCAGTGTATGTGGTTGTTCTGGCAATACCCAGGCACCTTTAGGTGTATTGACAGACCATATACATGATAAAGGACGATTTATGCTCTCTTATACTTACATGAACACCATGTTCCATGGTAATAATATAGGTGCCTCTAAAGCAAGCGATAATGACGTGTATAAAAATTACATGATGGCGCCTGAGACCATGAGCATGCAAATGCACATGCTGATGGCTATGTATGGCATTACCGACAGGCTTACAGTTATGGCAATGGGTGGCTGCATGGTAAACAACATGAAGATGGCTATGGATTCCAAAGGAGGATACATGTTTATGAATGGCTCGTGGATGTATATGCCCGCAGGCACTAATATGGGTATGCAAACTATGTCTTCCGGCTTTACTGACACGAAGTTGTCCGCTTTATATAATTTCTCTAACAAACCCGCTCAGCGGATAATAGGTAGTTTGGGAATCAGTTTGCCAACAGGAACAATAAAGGCCTCAGGCACAACTGTGCTTGGAAATAGCCAACAACTGGCTTATGATATGCAGACAGGTACAGGTTCTTATGGCCTTGCCCCCGACCTTACATTCGCCAGGAAGAGTGGTTTGTTTTACTGGGGAGCAAATACGGGTGCCAATATTAATCTCAATTACAATTCCCTGGGCTACAAAGACGGGAATACCTATCATGCCACAGCATGGGCGGGCTACCAGTTTCTGCCTTTTGTAAGCGGCACCCTACGTGCAGAAGGGGTACATGCAGATAAAATATCCGGAGCTGATGCTAATATGCTGAATACGGTTTATGAGACTACAGATCCAACCACGCAAACAAGCAATTATGGTGGTACATGGATGAGTATGTATGTGGGTCTGAATTTTTATTTAATGAAACCTGCGCTTCAGCGTTTTCGCTTAATGGCTGAATATGGGATACCTGTATACCAGGACCTTAACGGCACGCAGATGGCATTAAAGTCTAATTTTCTCGTCGGGCTGCAATATTCTTTATAATTGATTAAAAGGATGTCCGGGATACCTGAACCAAAGCGTTGAGGGCATCTGCATGGATCATCTATACAATTACTAATTATCAAAAATCAAAAAATGAAAAAACATACGATAATACTTCTTTCGATAGCCGCAGTAGTGCTGACAGTGATGTCTTTGTGTACAACTGCTTGTAAAAAAACCTCCGGTGGGGTAGATTCGGGATATTTCTATTTCCATTTCCATACAAACATAGCTGACTCCACAATTGGAGGAAATCCAGGGCCTGATAGTAATACGACAGGCAGTACAAATCCCTGGTACTACATTTATGATACAAGCGGCCCGCGAATTTTACTGACAGTTCCACAATTTTTTGTATCTGACATTCAATTGGTAAATGCAAACGGCAGTACATTAAGCCTGAACAATGTTGTCGTTTTAAAAGGCCTCGACAGCGAAGACTATTATTTGTGCAAAGTCCCCATCGGCACTTATACTTCCGCCAAATTCTCTGTAGGCCTTAGTGGTACCAACAACGCTCTGCCGCCAACAAGTCTTTTTGTTACAGACGGTATAACTTATCCCGTGGAGGCAAGTATGTGGACAGGGGCAACGTCTACCGGCTATTATGGCATGGTGGTGCAGGGTATGTATGATACTACAGCCGGGCATACTGGGCAAAATCCCATCAGTTTTAATTTTGAATTGTCCAACAGCCTAACTTCTGCAACACAGGTTGCGTTGCCTGCAAGGGGTTCAGCGCAATTTCCTGATTATATATTAACAGCCGGCGGCACACAGTACATACATGTGCTTTGCGATTATGGCAAACTCTTGTCTGTTATTAATTTAAGGACAAGTAACCAGACTTCTGTAAATCCGCTTATTGCCGATACCCTTGCCAATAACATTCCAAATATGTTCCGCTATGAGGAATAAAAAAAGGATAATAGTTTTCATTGGCATCATGCTGGTCAGCATGATGCCAATGTTCTCTTGTACTAACAAAAGCAATCCAACACCAGCGGTGAGTTTCAGTAAGGATATTATCCCGATATTTACCAGTAGTTGCACGCTGAACAGCAGTTGCCATTTGGGCGCCAATAGTACCAACCAGTTCGTTAATTTTGATAGTAGTGACGCATATAATAGCATTATTTCAAAGGGACTTATTTCAACATCTAATCCCTCATCCAGCCTATTATATGTTGAGATAGCAGGTTCGCAGCCCGAAATGCCCAAATATCCCAATCCGGCACTACCGACTAGCCAGCAAACGGAGATACTTAACTGGATACAGCAGGGCGCAAAAAATAATTAAGATTTTTTATAGCTGTGCTTATACTTTTGGGTGGAAATAAGCGTCTAATAGGCAGTATAATGATAATAATCATTGTCAGGAAGCAGGTTTTTTCGTAATTTTACTATCATGAATCGGAGATCAATAGGGCCTTTGTTGTTAATATTTTGCCTTTGTTTTTCATATAGATCAACGGGGCAATTTAAAGAAGTGGAAATAGGTGTGAACGGGCTTACCTGTTCGCAATGTACAAGGAGTGTGGAGATACAGATACGGAAGCTTGGTTTTGTGAAAGATGTGGACATGAACCTGGAACATACCGATGGCAAAGTGGTTTTTAAGGAACAGAAAAAAGTTGATGTAAACAAAATAGCGCAGGCAGTAAAGGATGCGGGTTTTTCGGTACGCTCGCTGGAAGCACAGTTTTTATTCAATCATGTAAATGTGTCTCAGGGTTATTGTTTCGATTACCAAGGCGACAAATACCAGTTTGTGCAGGTGCCACAAAAGGAATTGAACGGGCCCGTAACGCTGAAATTTGTAGGCGAGAATTTCCTGCCAAAAAAAGAGTATAAAAAATGGGAACCTAATCTAAAAAACAATTGCAGTAACAACACCGGCAAAACTTATTATGTTACTATGTAGTATCAATACCAGGAAGCTTTTTTTTACGGTGTCAGTTATACTGCTTTCGATCGCAGTGAAGGCACAGGAGTTGTTTCCGCTTAACCAGCCGGCAAGTGTTGTACCTAAAAACGCTTTGGGTGTTAGATTGTCGGACATAGACTATAAAGAAGTTAACCTGTACAGGAATATTATTGCTTTAAAGCTGATGTATGGTTTCACGCCAAAACTAACAATAGCGGTGACTACGGTAGTTTCCAATTATCATCAAAAAGACCTGCCATTTGATTTTGTGACGCATTGCCATACCTGCACAGTACCTACTGCTAATGAAACTCCCGTGCAGCAGGGTGTTCAATACCCTTATATATTTGACGGTGTTGATCTGTATGCACAATACCGCTTTTTTAGTTCTGATGGCCAAAACCAGCATTTCAGGATGGCTGCTTATGGTGAAGCATCTTATATAAACATACAATCGCACCTTGCAGAACCTGTACTTGAAGACCATAATACAGGCATTGGTGCGGGCATAATTGCTACTTACCTCATAAAACATTTTGCTGCATCCTTTACCGGAGGGTTTATCATTCCAAAAGAATTTGATGGCAATACATATGATAATATATCTATCAACGGGTCTTATCCTACCATACTTATATATCCTGATGCCCTTATCTACAATTTATCCCTTGGCTATCTTTTATATCCCCAACATTATTCCAACTACAGGGAAACCAACTGGAATATATATATGGAGTTTACGGGAAAAACATATGGGCCAGCAACAGTGAAACAAATTGAAAGCCCTTTTGCGCCGTATAATAATTACATCACTTTCCCCAATTCTAACCCGGCGTTACAGGGTTGTAGTTATATTGAGGCAAATCCCGGTGTGCAGTGCATCTTGCGGTCAGATATACGGATCGATCTGTCTATGGCCTTCCCTTTGGTCAATAAATCTTACCTGCACGATTATCCATTGTATATTGTGGGTGTTCAGAAATATTTTTATTTTAATAAAAAACATAGTGTAGATTAATTAAATTGCATTATATGAAACGCTATCTGAATGTCATCACGATACTTCTTCTTGCCGGTTTGGCTTTAAGTTCCTTGCGTTGCCACAAAGACAATGGTGTTAGTGGTGGTGGCAAAGGCGGCAATGATACTTTAGTCATCAAGCCTGCACACGGTGGGGTATTGATAAATCTTACAAGCGGAACGGCATATATAAAATATGGTACGTTGAACGCACCGTCAAACGGAGTTTATGATGATTCGGCGGCATTTAACCCTGTAGATACAATATCGCAGGCAGTCTTTACCGGTTTGACAAACGGGCAATACTTTATACTTTGTTATGGCATTCACAGTACCTATCCCCAGCCTAATTTAGAATCGAAGGCTCCGCTGACAATCAGTCAAACAGGTACCACTGCAGTTACTTTGGATTTTTCTAATTATTAGATCAGTATGAAGCCCATTTGCTTTTCGGTATTTATTATCGTCTTCCTGGTTCTGCTTACAGCACTTTCATGTAAAAAACCAAACGATACAATAAGCGGTGGCGGCAAGGGCGGCAATGCTATTTTGATTATAAGGTCAGACCATTACGGCATTCCCATAAATCTTACCAATGGGATGGCATATATAAAATATGGTGCACAAGATGTTCCTGCAAATGGTATTTACGATGATTCTGTGTCGTTTAATCCAATAGACACTACATCGCAGGCAATATTTGATAGTCTTAAGAACGGACAGTATTTTATTATGGCATATGGTGTGCATTTAGGATATCCCCAACCAAATATTAAGTCAGAGGCTAATGTGCCTGTCAGTAAACAAGACACTATGATAGTGCCCTTTAATTTTACCAGCAATTAATTTGTTTAATGAGCGCCAGTTTGCTCCTTTAGTTAAGCAGCAACAAGTTCACGCTCCTTTGCAGGATATTGAAAGCAATCTCGGCCATCAGGTTTTCTTTGTCGAGCGTGGGGTTTACTTCGGCAAGCTCCACGCAGCATATTTTGTGGTTTTGCACAAAAGATGCCATTAAGTCTTCTGCCTCGCGTTCCCTTAATCCATTACTCACAGGGGTGCCCGTGCCGCGGGAGATGGAACTATCAAGGCTGTCCACATCAAAACTTACGTAAATATCGTCGCAACTATTAAGGTGCAATAATGTTTGCCTCACCACGTTTTCAACGCCTTTGCGCCTTACTTCCTGCACGGGTATTACTTTTATGTTGTACTTTTTGATGAGAAATTCCTCTTCTTTTTCGAAATCGCGGAGGGCGATGTAAACGATGTCCTCGGGCAGTATTTTGGGCTGGATCTTACCTATGTGTTTTAGTTTATTCCAGAGATCAATTGTTTTTGCATCGGGGTTGTGCACCTGGTTCTCTAAATTGTCCATGCCCAGTGCGGTTGTTAAAGGCATCCCGTGCATGTTGCCCGAAGGGGTGGTATAAGGAGTATGAATGTCGGCATGGGCATCTATCCATATCACGCCCAGCCGGTTTTTGGGTTTTGCCATCTTAATGCCTGCTATGGTGGCCCCGGAGGTACTATGGTCGCCCGCCAGCACCAGGGGAAAAAGGCCAGATTTTAAGGTTTCGGATACTGCCTTACTTACCCTTTCGTACATGGTGCAAAGTCCTTGTATGCGTTTGGCATAGGGCGAAGCGACGGGCTCGTATAAAAGCCTGTTTTCGGTCTCCACTACCTCGCTGGGAAAATTGACGAAAAAACTGCTCATAAAGTCGAGGGCGGCAATTTTTATTGCGTCAATGCCCAGGCTTGCCCCGCGGGTACCGGCACCTATTTCAGAACCTACTTCTATGATCTTTATATTACGCATTGGGTGTCAAAGATAGCTTGATATTTGGGAAATTATAGAATCAGGTGTAAGGCAGGTGATTTGAATTTGGTGCTAATAAGGTGATAGTCAATAAAATGGGCGGTTAACTTGGAGTGTTAGAAAGGATAACCAATTGATAAATTGAGGATAATATTGTTGGCCCGCCAGCTTGGGTCTAAAGGAGCGATCTGGTTAAACACCCAGCCATAGTTTGTGAGGACATAAGGTTTTTTAACGGGCATGGCAAAGTCGAGGCGCAGGGTAAAAATGGACGCTATATCGAAACGTGCCCCTGTGCCAACATCTGCGGCTATGTCCTGGCCCAAAGTATTTAATGCGAACTGTGCGCCCGGCTGTTGGGGGTCGTTTTTGGCAAGCCATATATTGCCCGCGTCTGCGAAAAAGGCGCCGTTAAACTTTAAAGAGCCCGAAAACATGTTGACTATAAAAAAGCGGTATTCACCATTCCATTCCAGCTTTATATCGCCTGTCTGGTCTATGTAGTTTATATTGGTGTTTGATGTGTTAATATAGCTACCTGGCCCGAGGGAGCGTACCCGCCAGCCACGCAAACTGTAGGGGCCACCCACAAAATATTGTTTCACATAAGGCAGCTCTGATGACTGGCCATAGGGAAGGCCTACGCCGCCCGCAAAACGAAATGCGAAAACAGAATGCGGAAGCGTAAAATAATGCCGCAGGTCAAAATCGACCTTTGTGTATTGTGCATAATCTATTTTATAAAGATTATTCAAAGAGGCACCTATGCTATTAATGCCACTTAGCAGGCCACCTGCTTCTTCAAGCCCCAGTTTTATGTAAGAATAATTCTGGCCTCTTTTTTTCTCAGCGTCCGAAAAAGTAAATGCTATATTTTCCCCCTCTATAAAATTTTGTTTATAACTGTTTTTCAAAAACGCATTGGAATCGAGGCGATTTTTAAAAGAGTCAGATTCATAAGGCAAGCGAATAATGTTAACGAAGGCAGGAGAAAGGTCCCATGTTTTCGAACTTGTTTCATGCCAGTTATAGGTAAAGTTTAGGCTTGTGTTTTCAAGTGTGAAATACTCAGTACGGTTCGTAAGGCTGCGGTTCATAAAACTGGTACCTACGCCAATGATGGTGTGTGGCACATTTGAATTATTGAAGGCATTTGTTCCTATTGGAGATAAGAATTTAGGAAAATCCAGGGTAGCATTCAGGCTGTAGAATTTTGTTAATACAAAAAAATGGTTCAGGAATTTCTTGCCAAGGGTATCGTCATAAATTGATTCCAACCCAACATTGCCGGTAATGGATAAGATATTTGCTCCTTTTGCGAAATTATGGTCGCGGAGCGTTAATGAAAGGCTGCTGCCGATGGTATAAGTAGAGCCATTGGAAACTTCGATAGTTGGGATAAAATCATGTTTTTTTGCACGGCCCAGGGCCATGGTGCAGTTCAAAAGGTTTTTGTTCGTCGAGTCTTCTTTGAAGCTGATGCGTATGGAGCGGAATATGCCCAGTTCATTTAATTTAACGATAGTCTTATCATAATCGCTTTGGCTAAAATGGCGGTCCGGCCTAAGATAAAGATGTTTGTAAATGACCTTTTCATTAACATAATGTATATGGTATTTGAAAGTAATGCCATCGATAGTCCTTGTTACCAGGTTGTCGTCGTGAAAGTCATTCATATCTTTAAAATCGGGGAAAACCGTAACGTTTTTTATACTAAAAACGTTGTAAGCCAGGCTATCGTCGGTAGGTTTGATGGTGATATAAATGTCGAGGGTTGGCTTTTTATTGCTTTTCTGGGTGGTAATAAAGTTTATCGCGCTCTCAAATGGGCTTTCAGCATCATGAAAAGTGGCTTTATTTACCGTGTCAAGTTCATAAGTGATATTGTCCTGCGAAAAATGGTAGTAGCCATGGTCTCTTAATAAGAGAGCTATACGGCTACGTTCCTCCTCAAGGGCATTCATGGTAAACTCCTTATCTTTTTCAAGTGTGGAATTATCAGAATCGTTGTGTATTATTTTAGCAATGGCGCTGTCGTCGGCGCTATACCTTACATTATTGATGAGGTAGTTGCTGCCCGCATTAATTTTATAAGTAACAAAGGCTTTCTTCTTTTTATGAAGGATGGTATCCTTTACCACCGAATAAAAATATCCCTGGTTGTAGAGATAGTTTTTCATATCAAATGCCGTTTTGCGTATCAGGGCCGTATCCACAAGGGCCGGTCTTTGAACAGACTTTGTTTTTAAGTGGGAATTGGATGTGTCCTGCTGATATTTCTTATAGCGGTAATTATAAAGCAATAATTTGAAAGGGATGCCCAGGAAGTAACTATTTGGTTTTTGAGATTCAATTTGTTGCAGGTTATCTTTCATTTCTGCCTTATGAGTGATAACTTTATCCGAAGATAAAATAACAGTATTGCGGCGAAGGAGGTATTGATCTTTTGGGACGTACTTTGTGGTGTCGCAACTTGAAAATACACATAGAGATAGCATAAAGAGGCTGAACAGTAGCTTTGTGTTTTGATCTTTAATTCTGTTGGCCATGTATTAGCTTAGAACAATTAATATAGTTTTGTACCCGATGCTATCTAAGACACAAAATAAATACATTCGCTCATTAAGCCAGCAAAAATTCCGTAAAGAATACAATGTATTTATAGTGGAAGGGGACAAAATGGCCAGGGAATGGCTGAATAGCCCGTCGAATATCCAAATGATAGTAGGATTGGAGGGCTGGCTGAAAGACAATGAGGCATTGCTGAAAAAGCATCCCGAAGCCGAAGTATGCAGTATTTTGCCTCATGAGCTGGAAGCGATATCAAGCCTGCAAACACCGAACCAGGCATTGCTTGCAGTAGCAATGGCGGAGGAATCGACGGCCCTGCCGCTAAACGAATGGTGTATAGCATTAGATAATATACAGGATCCGGGCAATATGGGTACCATCATAAGGATAGCAGACTGGTTTGGAGTGCAACATATTATCTGTTCTGATGATTGCGTGGACATATATAATCCTAAAGTGATACAGGCAGGTATGGGTAGTCATTTAAGGGTGCATCTGCATAGGTCAGGCTTTAAGGATTTTATAGCCGGTACAAAAATGCCGGTTCTTGCAGCTGTACTGGGGGGTGAGAATGTATATAAGTTCAACAAAATAAACGCCGGTGTGCTGCTAATAGGTAACGAATCGAAGGGAATATCTGCAGAAACTGTGCATGCCGCGACACATAAGATCACGATTCCGCGGAAGGGTGGCGCAGAATCGCTGAATGCAGCCGTGTCAACAGGTATTTTGTGCGCATTGCTAATTAGTTAAGAGATTTATAAAGAAGTAATTTGCTTAAACTTTCAGTGTCCTATTGAGTCCCATTAACAGAAATTACCGACCTTTAAAGCGTAAATATTTACCGATGAAAAAGATCTTTGTTGTTTTAGTGTTTTTAGGCCTTGCAGCGCCACATATTATTGCGCAACCGGAAAACCGGCCAAGATATAGTGGGGTACTGAGAGTTAGATTGGCTGATAATTACCCTATAACTATTGCTCTGGACGGGCGCTATTTTCAGAAACATGGTCCCCGCTTAACGGTTGGCGACCTGCCTACAGGACGACATTACCTGAAAGTATATACGTATACTCCGGACGGGCGATCTGAGGAAGCAAAGGCGCATCTTGTTTTTGAAGGGAAGGTGAAGGTATCGGGAGATGGGATAACAAATTTTGTGTTTGATGACAGGACAGGAGATAAGCAGACCTTTATAGGGGAAGATAATGGATACCGTGAGCCTGCGCCCGAGACTATGCGCGGCAGGCGCATGGTGCCAGAAGGCCCCACACGCCATAACGCTGAGCAAAATGCGCCTATTGATACTGTACCGGCCATTAAAGCGGAAAATAAAGTAGTGCCGCCCGCGGATATGTCTAAACCGAATTTCCCTAAAATAGCCAAAGCAGACCTGGACAAACTGGGCGTGAAAGTAAATGCAGACGTTACGGATACAGACAAACTGAAAGAACTGCAAGCGGCACTTGCCAAAAAATCGCTTAGCACAGAACAATTAAAAAAGATATTGCCATGGCTGAATTTTGAGAGCAGCCGGGTAGAGTTCGCAAGATGGGCCTTTAGCCATACTGCCGATAAGCAGAATTTTCATACTGTTGTTGAGAGTTTGAAATACAAGGAATCGCAGGATGAGCTGAACGGGGCATTGAATTTGCCTAAGTAGGCCTATTAATAAACATGTACTGCTTATTGTGCATAAAAGCCAATGTTGGTCAGGCGACCAACATTGGCTTTTTTTTATATTTTGAGTATCCTTATCAAAAAAACGGTATATTTATATTTTCCAATAAAGAACCTTTATGCACAAGAAAGCCTTTGGACTTATGATTGGTATGCTGTTTCTGCAAGAAATTGCCGTTGCCCAAATCCCGCAATGGAGTACAGATGTGGCGCCGATACTCTATAATCATTGCACAGGATGCCATCATAGCGGGGGGATTGCGCCTTTTGCATTGATGACATTTATGGATGCGTTGAATGAAGCGCCGGCTATGCTATACGACGTGCAGCACAGAATTATGCCGCCGTGGCCACCGGACCCTTCTTATAACCGCCTGGCGCATGAACGTTTATTGAGCCAGCAGGAGATCAATACAATATCTGATTGGGTAAACGGAAATACACCCCAGGGCAGTTTGAGCCAGGCACCGCCCCCACCTGTTTATAACAATTTGGGAGCTATACCCGGTACACCAGATTTTATAGGACAGATACCTACTTATACATCTACCGCGACAATAGGCCACGATGTTTACCAATGTTTTGTAATACCCAATAATCAATCTGTTGACAGGTATATTACTGCGTTTGAAGCTATACCCGGCAACGCGGGTATGGTGCATCATGTGCTTGTGTTTGCAGACACAACAGGTATCTGCAGGCATTTAGATTCTTTATCGCCCGGCCCCGGCTATCTTGATTTTGGTGGTGTAGGCACAGACTCGGCCGTTCTGATAGGGGGATGGGTACCCGGCAGCGCACCTATTATTTATCCCAATCCGTTTGGAGTAATGCTGCCGCATAATGCAGATATCGTTTTGCAGATACATTATCCCGGTGGCACAGTTGGAGAATCTGACAGTACGCAGATACATTTCTTTTTCTCGCCTGTCAGCGCCAATAACAGTATGAGAGGCCTGTATATTGCACCCGTTCTTAATTTCAACACTAATATTGATTCACCTCTTTTTATACCGGCAAATACCACGCGGTCTTTCCATGAATGGTATGGGCCAACACCTATTGATTTCTCTTTGTTAGGCATAGCGCCTCACATGCACCTCATAGGCCAGAATATAAAAGCATACGGGATAACTCCAAGCCTGGATACCCAGAAATTTATCCGGGTGAATAAATGGGATTTTCACTGGCAGGGTTTTTATCTAATGAGGCAAATAATGAAAATAGCTGCAGGCACTACTGCCGAGGCTGATGCCTATTATGATAATACTGACAACAATGTAAATAACCCTAACATGCCGCCGCAGGACGTGTATGCGGGTGAAAATACCACTGACGAAATGATGCTGGTGTTCTTTGTTTTTACCCCTTACCAGGCAGGCGATGAGAATATAGTTATAGACAGTACACCATTGGTGAAGACTATGCCTGTTACTTATTATCACGGGCAGCAATTGCTAACGCCTTACCCGAACCCGGCATCGAACGAGCTTATTGTAAAATGTTATTTTGATCTAAGCGACAAAGCAAAGATCGAGCTGCTGGATATGAGCGGTAAAGTGGTTAAGGAACTTGGGGACAATGTGAGTATCAACACAGGTTACTCCACCTTTACATACCCGGTAAACGGTTTGCCGGACGGGACTTACGTTTTGCGCCTGAGTACGGCTACACAAAAACTTTCGCAAAAGGTGCTGATACAGCATTAGCGAAAGTAGCAGACCCGTATTATGAAACATTGGTTTACTGAACATCCTGTAAACTTAGATGTACAGTTCGTATTATTTTATGATTGCAAATTTCATTGCTTTAGACAATGTGGTTGTGTTGTCGGGGCGAACTACTATTATTTTATCAAAGTAAACGGTGTCGCCCTCTTTTGAGCGGTCTGCCATGCTATTGAGAATGTAAGCCGAAAGCGAATCACCAAAACATTTTTCCAGGAGATAGTCCGTAATAATTTTCAGGTTCCCGACAGAATCCTCATACAGGTTCCGTTCGCCGTAAGTGAAATTAAACTCACTTATTGTGTAAGCATGGCCGCTCTCATCTTTTGCTGATATTCCTTGTTTTAACAAGGAATCTAAAGCACGTTTTTTTATTGAGCCGCCTTTTAAATCAGACTTGCCGAGATATGAATAAACAGGCGGATACTTAGGGGTTTTAGCCTTATCGTCATTCTTTTCTTTCTGCGCCCAAATGGTGCAGGCGAGAAATGAGAAAAAAATAAGCAGTACAATATTTATGGTTCGATTCATTTTGTTTTTTCAGTTTACCGCAAAGTTCGCTAAGAGCCGCAAAGGGAACGCAAAGCCTATGATTAGTTATCGTGTTATGTGAGATTATTCCGCTTCGCTCCATGAGAACAGTTGCTTCGTTCCTCGCAATGACGCGAGTTCTAAGAAATCAGGCTCAGGCTTTCTCTGATGGTTTTTATTTTGGCTTCGGCATCTGTTTGTTTTTTACGTTCGTTGTCTATGATCTCGGGTTTGGCGTTGTTCACAAATTTTTCGTTGCCCAGTTTTTTCTGAACGCTTATTAAAAAACCTTCAAGATATTCTAATTCTTTTTGCATTTGGTCTTTCTGCAAACCTGTGTCAATATTCTGAACATTTGTTTCAATATACAATTTATCCGTTTGCACTACGAGCGATATGCTGCCAGCTTTTGCTGTATCGGTAAAGCCAATGTTCTCGGCATTTACCTGGCGGCGCAAAATATCCTGAACCAGTTCGTAGAAAGCATGATGTTTGGTGTCTATCCAAAGCTGTATGGTATCCTTGGGTTTCAATTGGTTCTTATTGCGTGTGTCGCGAACTGCACTTATCAATTCCTGCAGCAAAGAGCCCTGTTTCAATATTTCCGTGTTCACATTTTCCCAAACGGGCAGTTCTTCTACAATTAAATCGTGCCCCGGGATACGCTTGCATAAAAGGTGGAACAGCTCTTCAGTAATAAAGGGCATATAAGGATGCAGCAATTGTAACAAAGCTTCATATATACTTATAGTACGCTCCCATACATAATAAGAAATGGGCTGGTCCTGCGCAGGTTTCACCCACTCCAGGTACCAGGAGCAGAAATCATTCCATATCAATGAGTATATGGTTTTCAGGCCTTCGCTGAGGCGGAAGTCCTTGTAAATTTCTCCCATTTCCTGTGATACAGCCGATATCCTTTGCTGCATCCAATCGATAGCAAACCTTACATTGCTGTCTTCCAGACCATCCACACAACGGGCTTCCCAGCCTTTCACTAATTTCATGGCATTCCACATTTTGTTGCAGAAGTTGCGGCCTTGTTCCAACTGGCTTTCGTCAAACAAAAGGTCGTTGCCGGCAGGCGAGGAAATAACCACACTAAAGCGAACCGCATCAGCGCCAAAATCTTCTATCAGTTTCAGCAGATCGGGCGAATTGCCGAGAGACTTACTCATTTTGCGGCCCTGCTTATCGCGAACGATGCCGGTGAAATACACTTTGTCGAATGGCTTTTCGCCCATGAATTCGTAACCCGCCATTATCATACGCGCTACCCAAAAGAAAATGATCTCGGGCGCCGTAACAAGTGTGGCAGTGGGGTAGTAGTATTTAAGGTCTTTATTGTCGGGGCTTTTGTTCCAGTCGAACACCTCCATAGGCCATAACCAGGAGCTGAACCAGGTATCCATCACATCTTCATCCTGGCGCAGCTGGGGGTGCTGAGCGGCTAATTGTTCTTTTTTATTTTTATATTGAATATGTGCTTCTTCATTGCTATGGGCTATATACATATCGCCCTCTACATCATACCACGCAGGTATGCGCTGCCCCCACCACAGTTGCCTGCTGATGCACCAATCCTTGATATTCTCCATCCAGTGGCGATAGAGGTTTTTGAATTTTGCCGGGTAAAATTCAATTTCATCATTGTTTACTGCCTGTAGTGCCGGCCCGGCCATGGTCTGCATATTGCACCACCACTGCATACTAAGGCGGGGTTCTATAACAGCATCTGTACGCTCAGAAAAACCAACCTGGTTCACATATTCTTCCTCTTTTACAAGGTTGCCGGATGCACGCAGGTCTTCAACAATTTTTTTACGTACTGCAAAACGGTCTTGCCCAATGTATAGCTGGGCAGCCTCACTCATAGTGCCGTCCTCGTTCAAGGTGTCTATTACCTGCAGTTTATGCTTGAGGCCCAGGTTATAGTCGTTGATATCATGCGCGGGAGTTACTTTCAATGCACCGGTACCAAATTCTATATCTATATAATCATCGAAAATGATAGGCACCCTGCGGTTGATGAGGGGAATGAAACAGAACTTCCCCTTAAGATGTGTATAACGCTTATCATCAGGATGCACACAAACGCCTGTGTCGCCAAGTATGGTTTCCGGCCTTACGGTGGCTATGGTTATATACTCTTCTTTGTCGCTGTCTATTTTGTAGCGTACGTAATAGAGTTTTGAATTGGTTTGTTTATAAATTACTTCTTCATCACTGAGGGCGGTTTTGGCTTTGGGATCCCAGTTTATCATTTTTACGCCACGGTATATCTTGCCTTTGTTGTATAACTCAACAAAAACACGAATAACGGCTGCATAATAATCCTCGTCCATAGTGAAAGCGGTGCGGTCCCAATCGAGGGCGCAACCAAGCTTTCTTAATTGCTGCAATATGATGCCGCCGTACTTTTCCTTCCATTCCCATGCATATTCCATAAAAGAATCGCGGCTCAATGTTTTTTTGTCTATACCACGTTCTTTCAGCATGTTAACCACTTTTGCCTCGGTGGCAATGGATGCATGGTCTGTGCCGGGCACCCAGCAGGTATTATAGCCCAGCATTTTAGCACGGCGTATGAGGATGTCCTGCACAGTATCATTAAGGGCGTGGCCCATGTGCAAAACCCCGGTTACATTAGGGGGAGGGATGACAACTGTATAGGGAGGGCGTTCATCGGGCTGAGAGCTGAAATAGCCAGCGTCTTCCCAATGTTTATACCATTTCTGTTCGGCCTCTGTATGCTGAAAATTCTTACTTAATTCCATGTTTATGATCTGCTGCTGACAAATTTACTTAAAAGCTGACATACCAGCAAAGGGGGAAACGGAGCAGGAACCTAGGCTTTTATTTGTTGGTTTTGCTACGCTACTTGACCGCTCTGCACACCAACAAAGGCGGAAAATGAGCTTAGGAGATACTAAGAAGTTGCTTTCGAGTTCCGAAAAGGAGACTCGGAAGGAAAGTAAAATTTATTTTATAGATATCTGTAGCTTTATGTTTTGCTAAGAAATTTATATTATGAATGAAACGTTTGAGTTAAAGGGACAATGGTGTTTGCCATCCAATCCTAAAAATGCCGCTTATGGTATAGCAAAATTTGATCCATATGATGGATGCACATTAGAACTTTTGGGAACTTTTAGCGGAGATTTATTTGAACATAATAGTCCTGATCAAGATATTATTTGGGGGGTTACGCATGACAGTAAAAGCATAACACTATATAAATGCTTTGTCACGTTTCAAGGGGGAACTTCTTTAAAAAAGGGACAGTCAACTGGCAATCCAATTACAAAATATTATGCAAACTTCATTTTTGAAGGGGCACTTTTACAAAAGGAAGAAATGTTGTTTGACAAATTGAGTGTTGAATTTTTCAACTTAGCTCAATGGTTAGGTTCTGATGGCTTTATATATGATACGTCTAATGTTGACAGGATAAAGAAACGTGAATATCTTCTTCATTACAAGCTTCCTGAACCTATTAATTTTAGTATATCCTCTACTTTATCAGGTTGTTTTAATATCACTTCAAAAATGCCAGGATGGTCTAGATACAACGAAAGCCAAACAATATCCCAATTGACTGAGTTAAATTTAGAAAGTAAAATTGAATTAAAATTTGAAGATTTTTTAGAGGAAATGCGAAAATTTCAAAATTTCCTAACTCTTGCGTTGTACTCTGGTACTTACCCATTAAGGATAACATTATCTAGGAAAGGTTTGGAGACAGACTTAGGCCCTGAATTTGGAGATCAAAGGTTTTCGCTCAAAAAAATAAATGTTTATTGTAAATCAATAGGAGATAAAAAGTCAGATAACGTCAAGCACCATTTCCAAATGCTCTTTGAATATAGTCACATAAAAGATATTTTTCAAGATGTTTATCAAAAATGGAACAGCTTACATATTCGGCTTGAACCTGCATTTAATATTTTATTTGAACAATTTTACAATTCTCATCGATTTTCGGAAAACTCTTTTTTAAATTTAGCGCAAGCAATAGAAACATTTCATTCAAGAATGCATGAAAGCACCAATAAAATGCCAAAAGAAGCATATGAAAAAATGAAATTACACCTCATTGAGGTATCCTCCCCTGAATATCACAAATGGTTAAATGACATTTTCCCGTTTGGCAACATGCCGACTTTGCAGCAACGACTTGATTATATGGTAGATAATTATTGGAATAGTCTTATGGATAAAATAGTAGTGGATAAAAAAGAGTTTACAAAAAATATTAAAAAATCACGGAACTATTATACTCATTATGCTTTATCAGAAGAAAAAAAGGTTCATAAAGGGTTTGAATTGTATGACCTAGCGCAGCCATTGAAAATAATTTTATGCATTGCAATCTTGCGAAATATAGGCTTTTCAAAGGAATTAATTGATAGTATCTTTGAGAACGGTTTTATTGGATTTAGATGATAATGTTAAGAGATAAAAGCTTTTTACTTCCCTGCCCGTGTCTCCGTTTTCTGGGCTCGGAAGCAGCCTCTCCACATATCTGAAGTTCATTTTAGCCCCTCCCAACACAATAAAATGTGGACATCTTTTTTTGCAAGCCCCCTCTCAAAATCTTACCTTTGTTGCAAATCCGACCCTTCGGGTCAGGAAATTTAACCCTATTAATTCATCTGTTCTTTGACATTTCCCATTTTTTATTTTTCGTGTGCATTTTATTTGCAATAGTTGTAATAAAAAATTAAAATTCAATGATTTAGACCACCTGCCTCATGTGAAAATAGCGTGAAATTCATGGGAAAATATGGGAAAGTATGGGAAATAATGAGAACTTTTTTGCACCCCCATTTGCACCCCCATATCCTTAAAACGCAACATCTTTATGGAGCGGTTGGAAGCAATAAAAATCTGTGATTCTCTGTGGAATTTTTATTTAGTAATTATGTAAAGTCTGCGAGTTTCTGCAGGAAAAATTTGTCTCGCAAAAAAGACACAAATCGGACATTTTGATAAGTTTAATAAAACATGATAGTCAATAACTTACACTCAAAACACCGCATTTCAATGTCTGGTTTTTTTATTAATCGGACATCGGGCATTTTCTCGGCGAAGGGATAAAAATGGGATAAAAATGGGATAAAGAATGGATAAAGATAACAGGAGGAAAAGCGATAGAAAAGAGGGAAAAAGTAGAAATATTTTTCAAAACAATTTCAATTGTTCTCCGTTTGCTTTTTTGGATGGTGGCTGCGCTTTGTCGAATACGGTGCGGCCTCCGTATTTCCAGGATTCGTTGCGCTCTTTTTGAATCAGTTGTTCGAAATTATTATTGGGGATAAAATCCTGCTCCAGTCGGGCAGCGGCTTTTGAGAGATTTTTGATTGCTTCGTTCTTATCATTTATACCCAATTTGGCTTTCTGTACGGCTGTTTGCAATGTGTGGATGGTCTCATCATATACTTTGGTGGGTACAGGGAAAGGATGGCCGTCCTTACCACCATGCGCAAATGAGAAACGCGCAGGGTCGTCGAAACGGGAGGGCGTGCCATGTATCACTTCGCTGACCAGTACAAGGGATTGCAGGGTGCGCGGGCCGAGGCCTTCGAGGAGTAAAAGTGATTCCATATCCTGCACATTCTTTTCGTAGGCAAGAGCAAGGACAGCGCCCAATCGCTTCATGTCCACATCTTTTGCCTGCACATCATGATGGGAA
>Ga0206970_10049_pt1 | contig 33225 bp, 44 predicted proteins | sample Alteio_BWOrgHeat_88_FD_152964 | JGI IMG/M metagenome (GOLD analysis project Ga0206970, IMG submission 152964) | Enriched cells from forest soil in Barre Woods Harvard Forest LTER site, Petersham, Massachusetts, United States -... | ecosystem: Environmental > Terrestrial > Soil > Temperate forest >... | reverse complement strand
TCATGTCCGGGTATTTTTCCATCCAGGATGCTGCGCGGTGTGCAATAAATGTCGAAACGTCCAGGCATTCCACATTGTCCATCCCCGCATTGGCTACTAAATAAAACGCGCATGAATTGGCTTGGCCGTCAACCTGGTAGCTCACATTATCCATTTCACCCGCTTTGGCTATCATGCCATAGGTAGAATAAGGATCGCCGCCCGGGCTGTTAACCCTCACATTGGTACCGGATTCTTTATTTGCCTCCAATGCATTGATGAAATCCCCCGCTGTTCCGGAGTAGATCACATTGTATAAGAGGTATTGTTTTTTCATTGCAATTCAAAAATAGAATTGCTTTTTTTGCTCTATTTGCCTATTACCTTTACATTACCTTTTATATTTCAAATCGCTTTTGCAGAAATAAATTTCTATTACCTTTGCAATACCCTCACATTGCCTTAATTTTACACACTAATATGAGAGCAAACGCAGATTCTAACTACATCAAGGTTACCAATGTTTCCCCAACGCTGAAGCAAAAAGTTATCGACCTCGTAAAAGAAGATTATAGCAACCTCTCCGACTATATCAAGTCCCTCGTTAAAGCCGACGTAAAAAAAAGGACGGAAGAAAATCTGCAACGGCGCTAGTTTCAAACAAATCATTTCTCACATGAGCGCATGCGTTGTTTTAAATCACAATAAAACCAAAGTAAATAATTACTTGCTCATCAGTGTCGATGAAGACAGTAAAAACTTTCAGACTTCAACACAGGATAATAACATTTATTATGCAAATCCCAATCACAGGGAATGGGCAAGGATAAATATGAATGAGGATCAGAAATATAAAATATTGGGCATGGCAAATATGCTTCCTTTACATATCGTCAGGAAAATAACAGCTGATTCAATTGTCTTCGATGCCTGCCGGACTTTAGTTATAGAGATTCTCCATTAAACTTCATTTACAAAAAAAATCCTCCCACAAAATGAGAGGATTTTAAAATTGCATATTCAGTAATTTCGCATTACCGCACCGTGAAAGTATAAGTAACTTTAGGGCTGCTTCTTTTGTTTTTTGCTTTATCATCCCCTTTTTCACCTGGCTTCCCTGGCTTATCTTCATCAGCATCATCAAAGTCTTCAATGATTTGCCTGTTCTGTTCCACTTTTTCTATACCTATACTGTCCGCATATTCCATATCATCCTGGTATTGTTCCATGGTATGCCTGTAGTCTCCGGGCAATCCCAGGTCTTCCACAATATTTTCAGGGGTATCTAAAGGAAGATGTGCAGATCCTGCACCCATTTTCAAACGGGCCGCTTCCACTTCTTTTTTCTCGTCTATGTTCGGCGGGTTATCTCCTATCCATTTCGCGCGTTGATAGGCCAGCTTCACCCATAGGTCTTTATTAAATACAGCTTTCAGGTAACCGGGAGCATTTATTTTATTCTGCATCGCCATCGTTACCAGGAAGATGTTATAAATATGCTTATATGCGGGGCTTACATTTTTTATCCGCTTTACAATAAGGGTATGTTCCCAGTCCTTTATGCTGGCACGGCTGGCGCTATAATTGCTGCCAAACATCATCAAGGCTATTTCCATCGGTATTCCAAGCGATGCAAAGATCACTTTCATATTGGTATCGTAGAATTCACCAAAATGTATTTCCTGCTTTCCTTCCAGCGCCACTATCTTACTTCCGGGTGGTGCATTTACAGCTTGCTTGCCTGTCGTACCGGCCACCGTATTTTGAAACATCACGCCGCGGCTATCACTGGGTATATCAGAAAAAGCGCCACCGGTCGCTTTCATTACTATATCATCAAACGGATTGCTGCCAACTGCATTTAATTCGTGCTGCACCACCAGCGCTATCTTCGCACGCTCCACAGCCCCCTGCACGGTCGCTTCTTTATATAGTTCCATTTGCTTGGTCGTTTCCATACAAACAGATATCAACGGAATACCGCGTATATCATCCAGCCGGTACCGTAAACCATAATACATAAAGGCTCTTATATATCCGGTTGTTTCATCCCGGGCAGGCACACGCTCATAACTGAGCATGTCTTCCATATTACTGCCATACACACCCGCTTTCCTCACAAAAAATGCTACATGCTGCCCTTTGGCATCTATCTCTATACCATGTCTTATCCTGTTACCTGTTTTCGGGTTCACAGCATCCAGCCCAATGGCGCTGAAATTTCCAAATAGAGGTGTGCGTATATGGGCGCCGTCTTTTATTTCACATACCGGCAAATTATCATCGCTTATGTTTATGATGAACAAACAATCACCACCTGCCAAAGCATTTATCTCCGCTTCATACATTTTCTGGTGAAGGGTCTCCATGCCGGCATTATCACTCACTTCGTCATTGCTATACAGCTTCCAATAGCTTTCCGCTTCTTTCGCAAAGGCCTGGGCATCTATATTGATGCCGTTTTTTGCAAGGATGTTTTTATCTGGCTCACTTCTTAATCTCAGGCCGCTGCCTACCAGCCACATCACATAGCGCTGTATGCCTATCTGCACTATTTCACTTTCCAGCAACATCTGCCAGCTCCGTAGCCTCAGCGCATCGTGGTCCAGGTAGTATTTATTGATTGGCCCTATACCCCCTAAAGACTTTTCCCCGTCAAAGGGACGGTAAAACACGCGGTTCCACCCTGTCGCATAGCCGGCATCGGCGCCAAAGGCCTGTATGCGTTTATCCAGCTGGGCTATAATATCCTGCGGGTGCCGCTCTTCACGGGTGTTCGTTTTCACTATCGCTTGCTGCTTTCCTGTACGGCCGCTAAACTCTTCCAGCGTCTCACCAAATTTGGGTTTTGTTATCGTATTCATATCTGTTACGGATTACAATTAAAAGGAAATAGATTCGGCATGTTCTTGCTGTCTATCAGCCGTATCACACGGCTATTCATGCCGGGCATTTGCAAATATATCTGCTGCAGGGCCATCAGCCCTTTTATCTGCGCGGCAATGGCGCCCGCGTCTTTATACTCCATTTTCACCTTGGTCATGCCATTATCATAATTATATTCTCTCACACCTGCATTCAGGGCTGCTTCTGCTGCTGCACCCAAGAGGGTGTTGATAATAGTATTCAACGAATTAATGGCAGCCTGCGCATTGCTGGGCGTTGTGATGGTATTTACCGCATTTTTATCAAACCAAACTATCATTTTGTCTCTTTTTATATTTTAACTCAATGTCCCTATTGTCGAGCCGCTTTGCGTTACAGGGCCGCCGCCACTTGGTGCAACAAGGCTTGTAGGGGTTAAGCTTATAGTTGCGCTTACTATGGTAGCAATAATGGCCGATTCTATATTCTGCGCTGCCGTCGCTGCATCTATACCCGGTGTAGTTGCATTGTTTTCAATAGCTGTCTTTATTAGTCCTGTCGTCATTGCAATAGGTTATTTATTCTTACTTTAATGGCTGCAAAATCTGCTGCGTTCAATGGCACTCCGCTTGGTCCTGTCCCCGTCGGCACTGTTATCGCTTCTATTTTATCCATAAGGTCACTCAGGCATGCTACAAGTGTTTCATTATTGTTGGATAGCTCTATTTTCCCGTTACCATGTTGCCAGATATTAGATATTTGGTTGCCATTCATATCCGTCGCAAAGGTCCTTATCTCCCCGGGCTGTGCTTTATGCTCCGGGTTTACAAAGCCTTTCATATTGGCATAACCTATAAATACGGGTTGCGATTTGCTCGATGTTTGTATATAGACCGCCGCCATACCGGGCACGGGTGAGCTATCTACTCCAAACGGATTACTTACTGCGGCCTGCCTCGAATCATTAGCGCCGAAGATAGTAGCCACCACACTGCGTATGCCGTTTACTATGCTGCTGTTCTTTACGGTGCTTATAAAATTCATAGGTTTATCTTTTTATTTTTCTGCAAAGCATGGTTATTGCGGTCAATACCGGGCGATGGTACATTTATCTGTGTTTCTTTAGGCACAGCATCTGCCGGCGCAAACCTTGGTGATAACTTCGGCGCTCCCTGTATAGCAGAATCAAATGGTGCAGGGCTATCCGGCAATTCCGGTGGTGCGGCATAGTTTGTATAATTAGTGCCAAAGAAGATAGATTGCGTGGGCACTTCGCCATTAAAGCATTCCGGCAACAGGCAGTTAAGTATAGCAGTACTTTCCTTTTCGTCCCCGCTGAAAAATATATTCTGCACAAAAAACCTTGCTTTGCTAAAAAGATACAGGTAGGCGCTTTGCACAGTGATGATATCCCCCGGCATTGGTATTCTGTTATTCAATTCCCACCTGGCTATCTTAATGGTAAGTGGAATATTCTTTAACTCGTCTGCCAGGGCTTCATTAGCCACATCCTGCAGTTTAGTGGCATCAGTGTCCCGCTGCGTCACAGAATGCGGACGGAATCCGGTGCTATATTCATTAATGACTTGCAATTGCCCCAGCGGTGCATTCAGAATATTGCCGGTATTGATTGCGGCATTCTTATAATTAAAACTTCCTTGCGGTGCCACATACACATTTTTCACCGTTGCGCCGGCACCTGTTCCATCCTGCGCATGTGCAATAATAAAAGAATGCATCTCCTGCCCGTCAAAAGATAGTTCATATTCCACGCCGGGCATTCCCGACACAAAATCAAATACGGGCTTGGTATTGGTGGCTATCTTCAAAACAAGGTTGCCATTCACATCATGCGATAGAGTAATATTGGCATCCTTTGCGATATCAGATAAATAACCGGTAATGGATTGGTCCTTGTTTGCTGGTTCGCTGGATGATAGCGCGATAGCTACCGCTTTGCCTCCTGTGTTATCTACCAAACCGAACCCGAATATATTACACACATTCTGGCATAATTGCAAAAAATTGGTATTATTGGTTTGCATACCACTTCCAATGGCATCGCACATAGCGCTGTATTCACTATCATCCAATACGCCCGTTATGCTATAACCTGATATATTCACCAGGCTGGCGACCGGGCCGTCTTTAAATGAGGGGCTATGCATCACTCCGGTAAGTAACAGTTGCCCGTTATCAGCAACGATCGTACATTGATTATAAGCCCCTGGCATCATCACTTTGCGCATATCTGCATCATAAGGGTCCCAGTACAGGTCAAAACTGAAGGTGCTTTTCACGCTGTCGTATAGCAAATTAAGCGACAGGTTTTGCCACTTAACAATCTCTATACCACAGATGCGTATTTTCATTTCTTTGTCATTGCGAGGAACGAAGCAATCTCGGGTAATGCTGTTCCTTCTATTAATTTTTAGTTTCTTTTCTTTGCATTTGGCTTTGGCTTTGTAATTTCTTGCAGCCCCTTAAACCTGCCTTCTTTAATCTTTTCATATCCTTCTTCGGTTAGGCCAGGCGCTTCCCGCTTCTCTGATAGTTTGATTATATTTTCCGCATTTTCAACAGGCCTTTTAAAATAATGCGTTATACCTATCACGGCGTATGGCTCCCATCCTTCCGCTCCTTTGGCGCATAATATTTCCGCGGTCTTTTCGTCACCGTGGCTTATCAAAACAAAATCAATTTCCCATTTCTGCATAAAACATTTATTAATAAAACCTGGCCGTGGCCGGTTTGCGGTTACACATAATATAATATCTGCCTTCCTTTTTCTATCTGCAGCAATTCTATTCCCGATATATTATTATCAGCGATCAATTGGTCGATAGTGCTGTCATCCGGCAATAGCCCATATATCTGCCATGCTATATAGATCGTATTGCTGTCTCTCGTCAGTGTCAGCGTCCTTGGCTGCCTGCTGTTCTGCTGTATATCAAATAGCGTTGCCAGCGTTAGGTTCACCAGCCCGTCAAGGTTTATCATTGTCGTAGCATCCGGCATCCAGCTATCAGGCTCGCTACCTGTGGCCGTCTGCATACCATCCAGCGCAGCTAGGTAGTTATTGTAATTGCTTGTCAGCTGCGATATAATATTCATCACCTGCGAACTATAAACATAATCGGTAGCGCTGATATTGGTAATAGCTGCAAGGCAGATGGCGCTGATACAGGTGCCGGCTTCCAGGAACCACAATCCTTTCAAACTTGGTTTTACTAAATGTAAATTGTCTATCTGGGCCCCCAATGCTACAAACTCACTCACCAGGTAGCCCACACGGTTAGCAATCGTATCTGCTATAAGCGCGGGGAGCGCCAACACGGTTTGTATGGCACTGATGGCGCCCGATATATTACCGATGGCATTATCAATAGCTGCATTTGCGGCATTATAAGCGTTCTTTAGATTATTCGCATTGGCTTGTATATTAATAAGTGCTTTTTCAACATCACTCAGATCGCTTTTCATCTGGGTGATATCCTTTACAGATGGTACCGGTATTGCATTTACATAATAATCTGCAAAATGCTGGGCAGTGCTGGCCTGCTGTGCCGCTATCACATCATTGGGGCTTTGCGTCGCTACCAATGCCTGCCGGCTGATGGTCTCCCGCACAGTTACTGTGATGCGGGTCGCGTTCAGTATTTTATTACCATTGTCATGAAATATAGGACTGATGGGCTGCACGATCAGGCGACCGTAAAAAGGATGGCTGATGATCCAGGGACTGCTGTTATCGGCGCTTTTCTGAAAATCAGTGGCCACGTCTATATTATCACCTCCAAGGAAATAAATATCCAGGTTATATACCGTTCCCATTGGGCGCCGCTTCTCCACAAGGGTGCCGCTCAGGTTGGGGAAATTAAATTCCGCCACATTGTACTCTACACTCCGGTTGGCATTAAAAGACAAAGGCGCATACACTTTCCCGTCACCGGTGGTGATCTGGAATTTTGTCTTTATCTTTTCTACCCAACTGGCCATTATTTGTTAAATGCTTTTTCTGCTAATTCATTAAAGATGGCAGGCATCTTCTTAGTTGTCACCGCTGTTGCTTTCTCCATAAAATGGGTAGCATGCACATGGGCTTGTCGTTTTCCTTTCACACTATAAATAGCTTTGCTGTTTACCACGGTATTGCCGCCTCTTACGCCACTTCTTTCACCGCCTTTCATTTTATGTATGCTGATGATCTGCATCAGGGCGCGGTTGCCCCTGCTGTTTTTATTGGTACCCAATACAAAACCATTCGGATAACCCGCTTTCATAGCTGCGCGTATAAATTTCTCCCCGCTGTTTTTGCCCAGTTCTTTATTGGCATCTATGATGTAAGGCTTTATTTTGGCCAGCGTCAGGCTGTCTTTTACATTTCCCCGCCCCGTTCTTCCTTTGTCTGCGGCTATAAAGGCCCTTTTATCTATTCGGCCACCGCCTTCCTGCTCTTCCAGGTCGCGGGTGGCATGGCCGCTTTCTTTAATGCTGGCGGGGGCTATAAATCCAACCACACTGCTCATATTGTTAATGTCAAGCCCTTTGGCAAATTCCACCCCCGATGTGGCTCCGAAAAAGGTTGGTTTCCGCTTATGGAAGGCCGCATCACTCGTGGCAGGCATTGTCTTTTGCTTCACGTCCAGGGCTGCCGCATTCAGGGTCTGCCGCGCCGCCACCGGCAAGCGTGCTTTACCATACGTTTCCAGCTTGGCGGCATATACTACCACCGCATTGCTGTTTATATCTATGATCCCATTTGGCATTCAATAATGAATATTTACCAAAAATACAAGGCTTATTTAAGCTATATAAGCCGCATTACCTTTGAAGTTTAATCGGGAATGGCGAAGATTAATGCTTTAGCATTTTAAGATAGGGTGTTATTACTCGGAGCTTCTATTTGATTTTATAAACCGCAATTCTATGATATTTAAATCCCGTTCTTTGAGTTGTGGGGTAATAATATTGACCATTACCGGCATACTTATATATTAGTGGACTGCCAGATTGACTTTTAGATGTGAAAATAATATCAGTAAAATTTAAGTTGTAGAGCTCAAGCTTTTTTTGTGCAAATATCTTATCTGTAATATCCTTAGCAAAACCGTCACTTCTTAAAAAAAGAATGTTATTTTCAGTTTGCGGATAAATCTCGTATCCATATTGCAAAGTCATTTTACGACTCAGGAATACACCGTAATTATTTCTTAAGGCATTCCAAAGCTCATCCCTCATAGGATTTAATTTTAGAAATATTATGTTACTTAGGTTTCTACATTCAGAATCTCTTTTTAAATCCATTTTGGCAAATGAATCTAAATTTGAAAGTTCGGTTGCCTTTGATAATAGCGAAGGAATGCTATCATTGCCATCAATCTGTAAGGAATCAAAAAAAACTATCTCCTTTCTGGCAATAGTTTTATATTCTTTATCTGATAATAAAAATATTGGCCTTTTGCCCTCACCTTGACAGGAAAGCAATGTATATGATATAACAATAGCTAATAAATATATTCTCATGCTTCTTGCCATAATGCCAAATATAGCATTTTTAACAAATTATAATACAATAACTACTATTTTTACACTCTAAAACGAACTTTATGAAAAATATTTTACTTATTGCCTTTGCATTACTTACTATCACTTCTTCTTCATGCACCAAGTATATTACCGATGTTGTTACCTATAAAGACACCACCTATATATCCGATACCTCACATTGGGTTTATCCTGCATTAAATTCCGGATGGTCAACAAACGATAGTGGCAATTCTATACGATATAAACTGATAGATAGCGTCGTTATGATATCCGGAATATCCCAGGTATCTATTCATGCAGAAAATATAGTTTTTTCATTCCCCTTGGGGTGCAGGCCAATACAGGAAGTTTATACTTTTGCTTCCACAACAGCCGGTACACCAATTTCTATTATAATTTATCCGAATGGACAGGTATATATACAAAATCCACCGACTAATGGGGATGCGGTGAGTTTTGACAATATAAGATTTCCAATAAATTAACTTGAGTAACCTACCAGGTAAACATTATTGCCTAAACATTCTATCTCTACTGTGCCATTTGTACTATTTCCAAATGTCCCAGTTCCGTATTTTACAACAATAGTTTGCCCTCCCACTGTAGCGAATGAAATAACACTACTTGCACTACAATGAAAAGCCATAGTTACTTTAGTGCCTGCCACGGCTCCAGCATTACTAATCGTTATAACCTTAGCTCCTGTAGCTATATATTGACGCACTTGTGATGCATTAAAGGCTATAGTTTCTGTTGATGCCCAAGTAATGCCAGTAGTTAATGTTGGCACCAAACATACGGCCTGCAGCGCCTGTATCAACTGGTAGCCGTTCGTTACATTATCAGGCAGATCATTAGGCGTTATGCCGGATAAAGCCATCAGCTTATAAAAGAACTGGTAAATATCCCCAACTGTATTTACATCGGCCTGCGTTCCATCCCCGATTCCGCTATCATCTTTGATCTGGCCGCCGGGATAATTGGTAGGATCACTATTGTCGTAATTCGGAAAGTTGTTAATTGGATTCATTTTCTATGTTTTTTAATTGTAAGTAATAAAAAGAAAGCCTACCATCTGCGCGGGTTTTAACCTTAGTATCAATTGCCTGAATTCTAATTCCCGCGAAACAGGAACATTTGCAAAAACGGTATTGGCGCCAAACCTTGTATTGGGCGAAAACCTTGTATTAGGCGAAAACCTTTGCCCTAATCCCAGTGGACTATTACCAATGTAAAACACGCTGTGATAATCCCGGATTATAAATCCTCCATCCTTGCCAGGCTGTATATAGTTTGCTATTTTATATTGATTAGCCCGGCTCTGCCCAAACCGGTACATACCAAATCTTACCGCGGGGCCAAATACCATAGATTGGCTACTCCCGATAAATTGAGTAGGTATTTTGGTAACCCATGCAGATCCGTTGTAAAAGAGGTTGTCATATACAAACACATTAAACCCCGCCGCCTGTAGTTGCTGCTGCAAATAGGCTGCACTCTGCCTTGGTTGGGTGCTTCCGGGGTAATTCATGCGCTGCCCTATCGCCAGCATGCGCGCTTGCCTTGTCGGAGTATTAACAGATGTTACGCCATATCGTATCAATCCCAGCCGCCTTTCCCAGTCATCGCAGTCATTATCCGCAGGGTTCACCGTTCCATCACTAAAATTATCATTGTCAGGCAGCAGGCTGTCCAGTATCGAATTCGCATCATTATATACACGCTCCAAGGTGCCGGTAATATTATCTCCATCCCCGCCAAAGGCTTTCAACAGCCGCTCAAAACTACCGCCGTTTATAATAGCAGAACTATCGTCTGCATACCTGTTCCCGCTATCGTCCGTATAATAATCGCCGTTCTCGTCCGTATATTCTGCATATACAGGGTTATCGGGCGTAGGTCCCCAATAGGCTCTCCCGTTGGGTAATAGCTGCTTGGCAAGATTTAATATTTTACGGCTGATATAGGACATTAGGTGAATAGAACGTTTGAAGCTTTTAAATATCCTATAATCCCTTTGTCGAATGTATAGCTGCTATAACCCGTACCATTCACTGTCATGCTCACTCCGGTAAACAAAGCACCCGGGGCGGCATTCATGGCTATTATAATGATCACATAGTCTTCAGGGGGTGTTATCCTCCCCCCGCTGGCAGGCAGGCTCAGGCTCAGGGTATCATTCTGGTTCGCCACATTATCGCTGCCGGCAATAAATGGCCTTATATTCGCTATCGCCTGTTGCAATGCTTCAATAATTAATGCCTTATCCCCGGCGCTGATGCCGGTACTCCCCGTAAATGTTATTGCTACCTGGTAAACGATCACAGCAATAGCGCCTACATTCCCTGGGCCCAACACTACGCCCATCGGTTTGCGGGCCAACCCTGTATTAGGGTCTGTCAGTATAGCGGCGGTCGCATTATTTAATATGGTTCCCGTCGGCACACCATATCCGTAATCCGGCGCTACGCCTCCGCTATCGCTCAATATGGCTTCTATATACACATCTACTTCCCACACATTGCCGCTGCTCGTATAGGGATATACTTTCGCCACACCCTGCACAGCACTGGCCCAGATGATATAATCCGCTACCGCTCCGCCCTGTGGTGCCAGCAATACATGCGTCTGTATGGCTTGGCGATATTCTTCTACAGTTTCTGCATCTTCAGGACTTACAGCTATGGCGCTTACCGTCACTGTCTGGCTGGCATTAATAAGGGGTTTTGTGCAACTCAGGGTATTACCCATGGCAAGATTGGCGATCGTGCCGGATGTGGTAGCACGCAGGGTAATAACATCCCCACTGCCGGTCAGCATATAGGCTGTATCTAATATAAAAAGAAAACCGGGCGATAAACTATTCGGGTCGCTGGTGAAGGTGGTATTTACACTTATCACGGCGCCGGCCGTTCCTGTTATGGTGCAGGTATATTGTCCCTGCGTGGCCGCATAAGGCAGTCTTTTTAAATAGGTCATGCCAAAGCGTATCAACATGGCATAGTCTGCCAGGTCAAACCACGCATTCTTCTGCACATTGGCTATAAACAGGTACAGGTTCTTTATCTTGCCGCTCCATACCGCTCCAAGGTCCCGCAAAAAGGATTTGCCACTGGTTGGGATGGCTATATTGAACTGCGCATTCAGCGAACTGATAATGCCGTTAAATAATTCTGATATCGTAGGTATTAACTGCATGTCATGTATTTAATATTTTTATTGCAAATATTGCCAGGCAAATAAGGGCTATAATAAAAAAAATTGCAGCCCAGGTATCGTTGTTTTTATCTTCATTATATTGTTTTGGTCCCATTTCACCTGGCATCTAAAGCGTAATTCAAAAAAAGTTCATCGGGGTTCCAGTTCATATAAATAATGGTCCCGTTTATATTCATCTGCGCATTCAGCCTGTTCGGGCCCGCTATCTGCGTGGCCACACTCACACTTGTTCCTTCTATATCCGATGGTAAAAATGCCAGGTCTGCTTTCATGGCTTCTTCTATCGCTATGCGTCCACTGCTACTCAGGGTGTTCGTATTCAGCGCTTCTTCGGTTTGCGCCACATGCTGCTGGTCCCCTGTCATTAATAAGCCGTCTCCCCAAAAGGCATTTCCACCAAATTGTGCCAGGTAAGGGTTGTTCTCATACCCGTTCACGGTCACCACATCATTATTGCGCACCATGATCTCACCGCCGCTGCCGCTTTCATATACCATTATATCGATCATGCAGTTTGTGGTTTAGCTCTTGATGAAGTAGATACTATTTTAATTGCCACCGGCGCTGCACTCTTCCCGCTCTGGCTTGTCACGCTTGCAGTATGGCCTGTATTATTCTCCAGGGTGATGGTAATATTCTGTGAGGAAGATGCCTGTTTAGGTACATAGCCAACGGGTTTGGATGGCGTATCAATGGCGGGCATGAATATGGGCGCATTCATCATGCTGTCCTGCCTGCGCATCGGTTCGTCAAAATATTTATTTCCCAACGAATCAAATAAGGACTGCGGATAAGGCTTCGGCCTTTGATTTAATAATCCCTGGTGCCCGGGAGAAAATATATCAGAGAATTGGTCCTTAAACTTTTCTTTATCCACGCCTGCTGGCAGATGTGGTAAAATGGCATTCATCCTGTTTTCCGCTTCATGCTTCTTTTCAAATAGCTTCATGGTCGCATAAATGGGCACTAAGATGGCAGCTAATCGCATGGCCGAAACTAATGATGCCTTCAGTGCTGTGTTAAACCCCCACAGTCCGAATGTTGCTCCCTGTGCAGCTGCTTTATTGGCAATCAATGCGCCTGTAAGTGTCCCTGTCTTTACTGCCACAAATCCGGCTGTAAACTGATAGGCATATAACGCCCCCTTCAACAACCAGAAGCCTTTCGTTACTGTTCCAACCGTAAAGCCTACTATAGATGCGGTAGCTGCCAACACACCCAAGGCCGCCACGCTGTCAATAACAATACCGGTTAATATTTTATGGTTCTTAGCAAAAGAAGATATCCCGTCAACTACAGGGCCTACTATATCCACTATTTTAGTTAAGACAGGGATCAGTATTTTACCAATATTGATCCCCAATTCTTGTACACGGGTTTTAAATATTTGCATTTTTGCAGCAGCCTGTGCACTTTGTTTTCCAAAGGCTTCATTCAGCGCATTCGCGCCTTCCAGTTGTTCCTTCAGGTTGGACTTAAATTGCGCATTCTGGTTCCCTGTCAGGGCTATAAGGGCATTCAGCCCCTGCACACGCCCAAAGGCTTTGTTTATATTATCACCTGCATGGCCAGCAGCATCTTTTATAGCTTGCATAGCAGCCACAACGCCGCCCATTTTCTTTATAAGCTGGTTACCGGCATCTGTTCCCGTAAAACCCATTTGAGAAAGCACATCCACCATTTCACCGGTAGGCTTTATCAGCGCTATTGTTGCTCCCCTCAATGCCGTTTGCGCTTCCGATGCCGTAAAGCCGGCATTGGTCATAGCAGCGGTTGCAGCATTAAATTCCTGCAGGCTCATTCCTGCATTCGCAACTATCAATGCCGTACTGCCAAAACTTTCATTGATGGCATCCATCTTCGTTTTTCCTTGTTTTACAGTCAGGAAAAAACTATTAGCGATCTGCTCCGTACTCAGGCCTTGGGTTTTAAAGGCTACCATGGCGCTGGTAACAGATTTGGTAGCTTCTGTGGCTGTCGATAGACCCGCCACGGCCAGTTCACCGCTTACTTCCAGCACATGCATGGCGTCTCCGGCACCTATGCCCGCGCTTCTTATCTGGTAGAGTGATTCTGTAAGGTCTTTCAGCGGCTTGGCTATTCTGCGCCCTACGCGCATCACACCTTCCCCCATTTCATCCATATTCTCCCGGGTGGTATCTACCAGGGTGGCAACATTGCCCATTTCAGCTTCAAACCCCACAGCCGCTTTTGTGGCCAGCCCGAGGGGTATTAATATCGCCGCTCCTATTGCTGCGCTGCTGGTGGCAATACCCATGGCTGCATTACTGGTCGCTGCAAAGCTTCTTTGCATCCTGGCCATACTGGCATCGCTGGTCATACTCAGTCCACGCAACGACAGGCCTATCTGCCGCGTCACTCTCGTCACTCGGTCTACGCCTGTAAATATGCTGGGTATGATATTGGGTGTCATGCTGTTCGGTTATTCATTATTCTTTCATAGTGAAAAAGCAATCCTTTATAATCCACACTATCTAAAAAAAGCCCGTCAATTACGACTGGGCTCCAACTGCGTTCTTCCATCACTGTGTAGATTATGTTCAAAAATCCCTCACGGTTAATAATTTTGCCATCTATTAAGTAAAAAAAACCCCCACACTGCTTAATATCGCTATATCACTGGTGTCCAGTTTCGCCATCAGGCCTGTTGCCTCCCCGCTCAATGCGGCGCCATAAGCAATCGTGTTGTCCATCTCGTTGTCTATATTGCCATTCATGCACTCACTGATGTCTTTTGCGGTAAGCCTGGCCTTATATTCCAATGTATCAATAGTGGATGCTACACTTTTGTCTGCATTCAATATTTCCAACGGGAAATTAAGATTATGTACCAGGCTGAAATCAGGCTTTATAACCAAATTACCATACATCACTGCCTCTATCAGGGTAGATATCTTACGCGCATATACTGCGCGCTGGCTTGGTTTCACTCTTTTAAAGTCCAGCCATTTGTTTACTTCCTCCCCGGCAACTTGTACGCTAACTTGTTCTATTAAAGCCATTTTAAATGATTGCTGTTTTTTTAACCGATCTGTTGCAGGATGCCGCTTCCCATCACTTTATATGCCATCACGGATTTACTCCTGTCATGCTTGATGTCGCCAACGATTGTTCCAACACCGGTATAAACAATGCCATTGATATTGGTAAATGTAAAGGTGGTAGGACTGAAGGAATTAGACAGGGCCTGCGCAGTTTCAAGTTCCATCCTGTTCGGGTTCACTTCATCTACCGCAGCCGTGTATTCATAACTCCACGGCTTGGTGGTCTTCAGGTTCATGAAGTTGGCGCCGCTGTCGGTATTATCCTCACTGTCATCTGTTTTATATCCGCCCAGGTCAATCGTATGCGTTTCACCGGCTTTGGAAAAAACACGGCCCTGGCCTACGTCCTGATTTTGCCATGTCATTTCTTTAAGGTCCCCACCGCTTGGCATAATTGAAATTTTTTATTGTTTTAAAATGCTTTTTTATTGAATTTTTACTTTTGCCTTCCCTATGGATATACCGTCACCACATTGCTTATCACACGCACCACGCCGCTCCGGTCATAACTGAAGGAAATGTCAAAACGGTTTACATTGCTCGGGTTAACAACCACACTGATGGTTGATATCATATACGCCGCATTGGTCATCAGCCCTTCATCCACACACTCTTTTGCAAGTGCCACCAGCGCTGCACGTATATCTTTCGGCTTCACCACATTGGGCGCGTTCACAATATCATTGTCCGCAGCTATCTGTTTATTTTCAATAACAGTCTTCTGCATCTGCTTGAACTTGTATTTAATATTGCAGTCAATAGCTATATCGCGGCAATATCTCCATACAGGCTGCGGGTCACCGGTCGGTGCATAAGTAGTAACAAAGTCTTGAACGAAATATTGGCCATTATTGTAAATAATGGTGCTCATGCCTTTTTGCACAAGTGCGTTACGAAGGGTGTAATTGTTCGACTGGATCGGGTTGGCTGATCCGGGCAATGGGCCATTGATATCCAATAGCGGCATCCCTTCTATATCTGTATTGGTGCTGTTATTGGCCTGGTTTGCAAATAATAAAGCATAAGCCGCAGCTACTTCCATTGGCAGGTTAAGCGATAAAGGTGCTGGCCCACATGCCATGGTCAGTTCGTTCAGCAATGCTGCCGTAATAACGGTATCTGCACTCGTAGTGGTGGAATCCAACACGCTTCCGGCTATATAAATGGCCGGCCTCATGTTTTGTGCTGCCCACTGTCCTGTCTGCGTATTCGGATTACCGTTAAAATTAACAGCCAGGGTATTTGTGGCAGTATTCAAAATGCCATAAGAATCTATAACAATAGTATTCCAGTCATTTGCAAACAATGCCAATGCAGCTGCTATGCTTGGTGTGCCGCTTCCGGCCGCCACTTCTGCTATTGCATAGGCCATACCGGCTGCCACTCCATTTGTCAGCACGTTAATAGTAATGTCCTCGCTGGTAAGTCCTGTCCAGTTGGCCAATGTAGTAACAACTCCGGATGCAGATGTAGCCGTAACCGGGCATCCTAACACAGCATTGATGGTATTTTTTATCAGCGTCGCTACCTGTGTAGCGGTCATGCCGCTGGTGATGTTGATAGCATAAGAACCTCCTTCAAGGAAAGCTCTGCCGCCAATCAATAAAGTGTGGGTAACATTTGCGGTTGCTGTACCCGTCACTGTGATGCTCTGCGAATTGGCCGCGGATCCTCCGGCTGCCGCTTGTGGGTAAGCCCACGCCTGCACGCCATCAAGGCCACCTCCGTTTGCCGGAAGCAGCATCCTGAATATAATATCCATCGGGCTGCCCCATCCATAAAGGGCGGCAGCTTGCGCACGTGATGTTATTTGTACAGGGGTAAGGGGTGTTGACTGGTTGGCTGTATTCATTTCTGCAAACACGGCCACACGCTGTGGTAAAGTGGCTGCATTATTAACCGGTGCGCCTTTTTGCAACTGGTAACCGGATGTTCTTGAAATGTCGCTATTGCTTAAACCAGGCATAATTATATTTAATTAATGCCTAAAAATAAATAGCCCTAAAATCTCATAGCTTCCTATTACCTTTGTATTACCTTTTAAAAAAGTAATGCAGGACGATAAAAGATTTATTGAACAGGTGGCAGAAAGCTTATCGCTTGATAAATTTGTTTCCTGGCTTAGCGGTAAACTGAATAAGGTTTCTCCTAAATTATTAAATATCGGCTTTGCTTGTTGTTATGGATTAATGATAGCGTATTTTATTTTTTCAATTCTAAAGATGTTAAAATGATAAAAAGAAAACCAGGTTATTATCGCGTAAGAATTAATGATAGATGGGAATATGTTTATTGGAATGTCGGCCCAGTCGGTGAAGTAGATGGGTGTTGGTGGAATAGGATGGGCACTAAAGAATTATTTTTTGATAGCAATTTTGAGAAAATAGATGAGAACATTATACAGGATCCCAATGAAAATACTGATTTATATGGATATCCAGGGGACTATAAGAAAAATAATATATCTAGAGGTATTTCCTTATTGAACGAAATTGAATTAATTTGCATTTTTGATGTGGAGAACTAGAACACCTAACAATTCATGAAAAAACCTGAATTTTCTACTATTCCAGAAATTATAAAAATATTATCATCTTCGAAAGAAGGCAAATCGGTTATATTTAATAACAATAGGTCTTTTATTGATGAAATTAGCCCTCCACCTTCATTTTATCATCTCAAAGAAAGAATCAAAACATCTAGAACAATGGAAAGTGATAGGAAAATATTATTTGTCCCTATGAACACTGGGAATGAATCTATAACCGGAAGGCTTGAAGATATTGCAAAAGAGGCAATGATGATAGTTAACAAAAATAGATTCAGCTTTTTATTACCCTATAACACCCAACTTGACCTTATTTATGATGAGATGAAGGAAATGGGTGAAAGAAAGTTGTTTGAAAGATTAAAACAAACAATTTTGGAAAGATAACTATTGCAAGGATTTATACTGCGGCAACTGTAGTACCATTTTCACATACTCATTCCAGTCCACTCTAAAATCTTTCTTACCATATTTCTCCCTCAATATCTCTACCCATATTTCCTTAATGGCCATATTGTAAACCCTGCAATCCCATAAGTGGTTCTGGCTATTACTCAGTTTCTTCACCCATTGCGCTTTCACATTACTGGCAGCTTTATTTGCCACCAATACCCTTTTTTCACTCTCAAAATGTTCAAAGAAATTGGCCCATTCATACAAACCGTTCCCCGGGTGTGGAAAATTCATAAAACCTGATGGCTGCGGCTCTATTCCTTTCTTCCATTTCATATTCATCAATATGGCCAGCTTGTCTTTTATATAGCCTACTTCCAGCGTCCACAGGTCATTGGCCATTTCCTTGCCTTTGGCTATCACGCGCTTATCAAGTTCGGTAGTATTGTTATTATCATCAATAAACACCTGGTACTCCCCATCCCCTTTACCTTTCACGCCCTGTATCATCACGCCACGGTTCACCATTTTCTCAATAAAGGTAAAGGCATGCGTTTTCAGGTAACCGGTATCGAGGGCTGTTATCGCTATAGGCATACTACGGGGCACTGTATTTTTTACATCTACCGTAAACTGTGTCTTTAACAACCGCTCAAATTCATCCCATATACACAATGGCTTGTTTTCTTCGTATGTCCACCACTCTTTTAGTTCTTCTTCTTCCTTATCTTGCTTGGTTTTTATGGTGGCAGGGATAAATGTGCCTATACTACCATGCTGTATGCTGTAACTGGCGCCATTTTCTGCCCAGGCCACTACTTCCCAGTCCAGCCTGCCGTTTTCCAGCAGCCCGTTCATATCAGCCGCACAGGTAACAAGTACTATATGCCCGTTCCCATCCTGCAGGCTCAGTCGTTCTGGTATAATGCCAATATTGTAGTCCCGGGTATTGCTCTGTAACACATTTGCTTTCAGTTCCTCAAAATCGTCTTCATAACTCTCTCCCTTTGTGAGGTTGGTAAACGTTTGCAGCGCCTTTTTATCAATAACGGGTATCGTGGCCTTCAGATATCTTTTTACGATCGCTTCCCAGTTATCCATCATCGGTGCAGCATACCAGCCGGGCAAATAAAAACTAACGGTAAGCGGGTCCTGCGCCACAGCTGTTGGCTGCCATATCCCTGCCTGGTTAAACTCATACTTATTACTATCGTCAAAGGTATCGCCGCATACCTGGCACAGGTAGCGCACGCTGCCTTCTATCAACCTGTTGTTTTCCAGTTCCCAGATAAAGCCACTCCACTTCAGTTCTATCATAGTCCCACAACATTGGCATGGAACAAGGTATTTTCTTTGGTCCCCGCTATAGTAAAGCGGGTCTATCATAGATCCCTGCTTCAATAATGGAGTAGATACATAGAGTATTTTCTTCTTCAGGCCATACGAATTGGTACGCATCTCTATCATTTCAATGGTAGAGCCTGATTTCTTGGATGCATTATTCGCCTCTTCTATATCATCCGCTATCACCAATCTCGGGTCACGTCCTCTTAATACTTTGTGATTGGTAGCAGAACCAGATATCAGCATTCCCCCTGCAAATTCTTTTCGGAGTTTGGTATCTCCGGTCTGTGTATTTTTCTTACTGAGTGTTTGTTTTTTAATAAGGGGCCGCAATCCCGAATTATCGATGGCGCTGTCCAGTTTGATGATTGATTCTTCTGATAATTCACTGTGCCCTGTCAGGTATAATATATTACATGGATGCTGGGATATATAATAGGCTATGATCGCCTCTATGAGCACCTTACTCTTACCAAGTTGCGCGCCACCCATAAAAACAATACGGTTGGCTGGATGATAAGGGCTTAAACAGTTTACAGGCTCACGAAAAAAAGGTGTGATATCATATTTTAGGGCGCCGGGTGATGGGCCTGTGGTGATATGCATATTCTGTTCAGCCCAGTCTGCAGGTTCAATGTCAGATAATTTGAAGACACTGAAATCCATTATATCATTAAGCTGCTCTTCCCATAGTGCCATAAGATGCTTCTTAAACTAGAGAGCCATCCCTTTGCAGAATGGCTCTCTTAATATGCTGAAATGTTGCTTTTGTTTTAATTAAGCCTGTCCGGTATGTGCCACGTGAAACATCATCTGGTCTTCAACGATCATTACGCCGCCTTTCTTTAATATTCCCTCTTTTGTCGGACCGGCATAAGTAATACTATACACCTTTCCACTCCCGGAAGTACCGAAAGCTAACGCTGTAATATCATCATAAGATACCTTGGCAGATTTAGATTCATGCACCCTTCCATTGACGCTGAAATTACAAGGCTTCGCTTCTTCTTCACTGGCAGGCGCAACATTTTCCAATGCTGTTATTTTTTCTGTGGCTTCGCCTAATGTCGTTTCCAGTTGTAATATCAGCCCTGCTTTCCCATCTATTTCTGATTTCAAAACTGCAATAGCTTCATCTGTCGCAACCTTAGTTTCTTCATAGATATTTTTCAGGTCATCAACATATACCTGTGCAAGGTTATAAACATATTGCGCTACAGATAAGATGGTCTCATCTTCTGCAACACCCTGGCTTTTCAGCCATTCCTGTATATTAGCAAGTATCTCTGCGGGTATTGGCTTAGAATTATCCATGGAATGTTTTGCGGATTTTTGATGAACCTATTTATTAATAATCACAGGGTTTTGGAAATAAAACCACCCCTGCACAGATGTGGTGGTGCCCGTTTGCCCCTTAAAACTCAAACCATAATACCGGTCCTGTTTACCCCCTATTACAGATCCATATAAACCCAAACACCATTCCACACCCACAGGAATTGTTAATGAAGTAGGTGTTAAAGAAGCTGGTGTAAGTCCCTGTATTGCATGCCAATGTATTCCATCCAAACTGCCAACCGGTGTAACTACTATCGTATCTGTACCTGTCACTTTCAATACACTGGCACTTAAATTTATCTGGCCATAACCGATAATAGGTGTAGGTAAAAAAGTATCTACATTACTAATACCCCTCGTAAGGATAGCTGTGTACAGGTTTAACACCGTAGTGCCACTGGTGGTGTCAAGCTGTGTGCCAAGGTTGGTATGTTTGGCGTCTGTCCAGTATGGCGTATTGTAATACACGCTGGATGTATTCCACATCTGCGAGAACTGCGAATACGCATCTGTAAACGGCGCAACCTGCACCTGCGCAAATGCCGATGAACAGTAAGAAAAAAGTAAAAAGAGAAATGCGAATAATTTAGAAGAGAATTTCATTTGCTATAGCTTTAAATTTGCAATGTTCGACTACAAAATAAAGCCACGCCATATATCATGCGCTGCGTATTACCTTAGCATTACCTTTTAATTAGGTCGGAGAAAATTACCTATTTCTTTTCTGAATATTCCGCTGTGATGCTTTTAATGCCGGCCTTACATTCATTTACAGCCTTTTCAACAGCCTCATTAATGCTTTCAACCACATTTCTGCGCATCATGGCCGCATCTGCCCCGCTTAGTTTATATTTTATTACCAGCAGATCAATATTTTTCTCCAAAGCCTGCCTGAATTGTATTACCATCGTTCTTGAATAATTAAGGATCAAAGATTTTAAAGGCTCTATGGGCAATAATCCCCCTTCCATTTTAGCAATTTTTATCTCCAATTCCTTTTTTTCAAGTTTTTTTATGTCTGTTTTCAGCTCTTCAAACTCCAAAATCGTATTATCAATAGGTTTTGGCTTTGCTTTCTCGTCCGGCTTCGTCGCTATTTCCTTTTTAATAGGCGCTGCCTTTTTCTTCTTGTTTTTACCTTTTATCTCCTTTATTTCGGCTTTCTGGCTATATATTTCAAGAAATGCAACATTTTTAGGCTCCGTCATATCAATAAGGTCGCTGCCATCCACTACAACCTTCTTCCTTCTAATGTAGTTAGACAAGTTACCGGTTGTCATCCCGGTCATAGCTGCAAATTCTTTCTTGGTATAGGCCATTATTCGTTAATAACTGATTTAACAAATTCACCCAATTTATTAAATGTCTCGTCTGAAAGGACATGGATGTTTTCACAATTCTCCCATTGGCACCAATTCTACGTCTCTTCAGTCTCTTTATATATCTCCATTAGAAGCAACTCAGTTTCATTCAGTTTATTTCCTATGATTTCCAAGGAAGTAGATTCGGCGCCAGGGTTTTGTAGTCGAGCCTCATTTATTTCATCAAAATCGCTGTCCTGCAATTGAAAACCGCTACAATGCCAGTATGAATAATTATTTCCGACGCACCATTCACAAACAATCCAATCTCCATCGTTTACCCAATAAAACCCCGCCAATCGTGCGTTTTCAGCCATACATAATATTTTAAACTATCATACCCTATACAAATGTAGTCAACATTCATCCCGCCAACTACATTTAATGACTACAAAAATAAAAAAATACCTATGAGGTAAACAAAAACAGCATTTCATATGTTGCGATTTGATAGGAAAAAGTGCCACAGTACCTTTTGAAATGCCCATAATACATATCTAATTATCAACTTAATGCCAGTTCTAACGCCTATTATCAATACATCTCTTCTTCAAGTGCCAATACCCACTGCATATACAATATTAAGCCTTAAATCAAACATAACACATGATTATGACGAACAGTTATTCCTGTACTATTTTGAATTCTTTTTTAACCTATACTACCTTAATTTCCGGTAAAGCGTTCTTTCTGATATTCCCAAAGCGGCAGTTTGTGCAAAAATTGCACATACTGAATTTTCATCGAGTCTTCTCCATAATTATTGTCTTTATAATTAGCCCAATGGCTTAGGATGGCAACGTGATCGTGGTTGACGCAGGCTATCACTTTAGCGATACCTCCAGTCATCTCAAATCCAGTTGTTACCCCACCGGCACCGCAGAAGAGATCAATTATCAGGAATTCAGGATTCTCTATTTTGTTGAATATTGATGTATGCATTATTGTCGCGTATTGGGTCTAAAACCCTCGCCTTTAGGCGACTGCTTTAGCTTACAGTTGTATAACACTTATGAGAAAAATATATTTCAAAATAGTTTGCAAAATACTTGTTTGGTATCACAAATGATACGATATTTGTATCACAATCAAAGCAGGCGGCAACTGGGTAACTACGGCACAAATTACAATGACAACATCAATCGACAGAGCATTCCAAGCATTAGTGAATGGCACACCAACCGTAGCAGGAACTAACAATGATATTCGTTCTATTGTATGGGAACAATTCCGCGCTAAGTACAGCACTACATTAACAATCCAAATCAATAGCGTAAAACTTATACTGAAAGCAAATCACAGTCTTAGCGGTAAATCAACATCTTACCATTGCAACCTAACACCTGAACAATATGTGTTAATCAATGGTTCCGATTTCGGTCTTTCAAAAAAGAAAACACCTTACCTTAATATCTGCATAGGAATATGCGAAGTACATGGCGGTGGTAATTACTATACTAAGGTTGCTAATAATAACATCTACATAATATGAACAAAAAAGTATTAATGGAAGCCCGTGAACTAATATCGGGCTTCCTTAAAAACAGGCGCGAAGAATTGGGCTTATCGCAAGCTAAATTAGCCGAAGTATCAGGCTTAGGAATAGCCACTATCAAGCGTTTGGAAGGCAACAAATTTCCTCCAAACATAGAGACGGTAATGGTGTTATGTCACCATTTGCGTTGCTACTTTTTCGTATCAGAAATGGAAAGTAACGAAGAATTTTCTAAGTTAATGCGCGAACGCTGGACACGTATAGCCGATGAAAACTAACGCTGAAGTGCTTTAACAATCATTTCCCGCTCCATGGTGGGAATGTGGTAGATGGGTTGGGTCATGGTTAAAAGGGTAAATCGTCAAACATATTGTTTTCATAATCAGATATAGCATTATCAAGCCTTTGTTGTTCAATACGTTCAGCCTCTTCGTGTAATTCATTATATGCCTGTTCCTCATTCCTCCACCTACGGGCTTGCTCTTCATTCCTTTGGGTTATAATGATATGCGCTGCTGCATCATCAACACTAAACCCATTATTTTGATAACGGTCTGCGTCTGAATAGTGAATATTAGTAGGTCTTCCTCTAAACCAGAGTTCATTTTCCAAATCAGTTATATAGCTCATTTTCTATGTTCTTAATTGTTTTGCTTTTCCACCGTCAATATTGGTTATATCAACCTTTGTTTTCAATAACTCATAGAAGTCAATAAAGCTTACACTGGTATTAGCCATCATTTCGGTTAATATTCCAATCATGTTAGCTGTATCGGTTACCAGTTGGTGTTTTATTTCTTTCGAGTCTGTAGGGTCAGTTCTAAGCCTATACCCTACACCATCCTGAACCCAAGCGCAGGAATAAGATGGGTTTATCTTTACCAAATATTCACCATGGCCTGGAGTATGCAAATGAACAATGCCGGCTATGTCGTGTTTATCAAGGATGGCTTTTATTTCAGCCATTGCTACTTTAAGTTTGGGACTGTATTGCATTTATTAATAGTTTATTGTGTTAGGAAGAATCTGAACATTGAATTTTCGGGTGATGGCTCTTCTCACCTCTCGCTTGGAAGCCTTTTTATTCTTTGCTTTGTAGCTGATAGCAAAATCCTGCATTTCCTTTATTTCTTCATCTGATGGAGTTCGGGTGCCTGCTGGCAGATTGGTTGTTTGTCTTTTGATAATATCGGCATCCGGAATGCCATTTGGGAATTGTTCGCTGAATCTTTTGCCAAATGCCTTTGATGCGATTGCATCCATGTGTCTTTCTTGCATAGTTTTTATTTTACTTGGTTAATAATATTTTTCAAATCGTTTGCTGCCTGTTTGTAATTCAATGCTGTATATCGGAACACCCGCCAACCGGCTGCCTGGGCAAGATTATACTTAGTAGCATCCCGGGTATAACCTGTTACAGTCGTATGTCTTGACTTCTTACTCATCAGGCCTTCGTATTCAATTGCGACCTTCAGCTGGATGATGGCAATATCAAAGCGGAACTTCCTGTCAGGTAAAAACTTGTATTCCGTTTCGAAAGTGATATCCATTTGAGCCAGCCAATTCATAATTTCTCGTAAGGCTTTGGGCACTTCTTTTGCAACTTTTTGACGTTTTGCGTCAATTAATTTGCATTTTGTGCAATTTTCTTGCTGTTTTTGGAAACTTTTCGACATAATTCTATAATCCCGAATCTTACCAGTGGTCTTTAGCTTGTCAATGTCTGAAAGTGTCCAACTCATTTGAATTTCAATATTTTTTCTTTTGCCTGTTTGTATTCAATTTCTGAAAGGAAGCCATTATCAAATTGCTCTTTCAGCTTTTGTAACTGGCCTGATACTTTAGCCTGTCTGCGATGTGGGAATTGTTTTATCAATTCTCCCCAGTCGATATTATTAGCTTCAGCAAATGGTTTTATCTTCTGAAGCTCTTTTTTGTTTACAGAATCCTTATCAGTACCGGGTTTCTCCCATGACTTCATAATACCGACCAGCTGGCCGAAACGTTCGCTCATTTCCTTTTCTTCCGGTGTCTGTGGTGGTTTAGGCCTTTCATTCCATTGGTGCTCTTCTTGCTGGAACTTCTGGCCTGCCTTCCATCGCATGGCGTAGTAAACATCCAGCATCTGGGATATGATGTTTATGTCCAGGTGGTCGTAAATCTTCAGTAAGTGGCCGCGCTTACCCATTGAGAACATCATAACAAAGTCTTCCAGGCGGAAATCATCACATTCATTCAGCAGCATAGATGCTGCCTCTATCATCTGGTCCTCGTTCATATTCCGGACCACATTCACACTGCTGCAGAGATCCTTTACCATCACGAAAAGAATGGTGGTCATGTGGTTTTCTGATATTTCCCCGCTGCGTACCATCTGGCAAATGGCCGGATAGTTCCTGATCTCCCGGAAGGATGGAATACCCCCCGGCATCAGCTGACGGGAAATAGTCGTCAGTTCCAGTTTAGCTGCTGTTCTGCTGGCCTCCACCTCCAGTTGCAGAATACATTGAATTAATCTTTGCGATTGCTGATGCTGTGGAGACAGCGCTACCAGTTGCTGGCTTTCCCTGATTGTTAAGTCCTTGCTTTCCATTTATTATTTTTTGGAGTATAGCGTCATATTGCAGATCTAGGTTGTTTAGTATAAAATTCCTCGATAACCAACCATCTGCCTGTGCCGTTGTTAAAAAATTAGTGAATTTGTCGATTGCTAATTCTTTGGTCCATTCAAATTTTCTTTCTTCAAACAACTTCTGAAGCTTGCCTATTATCGCTTTCAGCGCTTTGGGCTCACGTCCTGTAAATGTCGGTTCGATGATATACTTGCTTTTGTAGAAATTAAACCATGTTTTAACCATTGCCGGCCAGTGAGGGGTGATACCCTCCTTCGGGGTGATACCCGATTTTGCCGCGGCAGGCGCCTTTTCAATTTTTTTCTTTTCAGATTTTTTTTTGATAGGCGCTGTTTCGTTAGAAACAGAATGTTTGGTTTTAGTTTGGTTTTGTTTATCCTCTATATAGTCTGCAATTTTCACATCATTTTCTGAACCCCAAATCGGCTTTTGGGGTTCAGATTTCACAGTCTTTTTTGAAGTAGTTGTTTTGTTTTGGGGTTCAAAATTTGCAGTGGTATTAAATGAATAAACACCGAAAATACGTTTACTTTGTCCGGATTTGTAAGTAATAAGCCCTACCTCAATAAGTGTATTTCTCGCAGATATCAAAGTATTTTCAGTTATGCAAAGAGATTCCCTCAGATGCTGATTAGAGCAACTGAATTTAGAAACCCATTCTTCATTATTGCAGATAGCCACTAATTCATAATATAGTGCCTGCTCTGATGTATTCAGGCGGTATCGCCTGCGCACCTTTCTTAATTTCTCAGTTAATTCGTAGCCCGTCATGCTATATTATGCTGCTTCTAATTTTTGAGTGTTAAATAAACTATTGGCGATCTTGTCTATGATTTCCTTTTGGATATCATCTGCAGACCCGGTAATAGTATTAGCAACCAGGCGCTTGCTTTCTATTATCTCGTAGATCTTCTCGTCTATCGTGTCCTTCCCAAGCAGGTAACCACATTGAACGCTGTCTTTTTGCCCGATACGATGGAAACGGTCCTCGCACTGGTCACAATCCGCCGCATGCCAGGGTAATTCAATAAACATCATCCTGGAAGCTGCCGTTAGGGTAATACCTACGCCTGCAGCTTTAATAGAACAGATAATTATTTTGGTTGAGGCATCCCTTTGGAAACTATCTACTGCCGCTTGCCGGGCCTCCATACTGTCATCGCCACGGACACTTACTGCACCGGGGTAATGCTTCAGGAGTGCCTGGGCAATTTCCTTCTGATGAATGAATACCCCTATTTTCTCTCCTGACTCAATTACCTCGTCGATCTGGTCGATAGCATCCTGAAGTTTTCCGCGGGCACTGATGTTCTTGCAAGCCATGATCTGGACCATGATTTCCCCGCGCATGCTATTTTGAATTTCAGGATCTGTCTTCTCTTTGTATTTTTTCAGGTAATTGGCCAGGTCCTCGAGCGCTTCATTGTATTCCTTGCGGGTGGTAATATCGCACAGAACTATTTGCCTGATCTTGTCGGGAAGTTCCTTCAGCACGTCTTTCTTTTCCCGCTGATAGAAGCAGGTAGTACAAAGTTTGTAATTCAGTTCCCGCAGGTTGGTAGCGCCGGAGCCATTGCCGCCACAATATCGGTTCATAAAGTATTTGTAGCCGCCGAACTGGTCCAGGCGGCCTAAAATGTGCAGCTGCGATACAAGGTCTTTTGGTTTATTAACTACCGGAGTACCGCTCAGGCATAGCACCAACCTCTTTTGCCTGGTAATGCCCATACAGAACTTAGCTTGTTGTGTGGACCCATCCTTGCATTTGTGTGATTCATCAATAATAATGGTATCAAAAAGATTGATGGTGTCCTTAAACACAATATGATTGAGTTTAAGTGGCTTATCTGCAGGCTTATTAATAGAGGCTACAAAATATTTCTTCAGGCTTTCGAAGTTTACAATAAACACATTGAACAGGCCTGTTTTATGATAGACGTGCCAGGTGTTCTTTACGCTATCAGCCATTATCATTGACTTCATGCCGGCCACGTCCATAAATTCCCGTTGCCAGTTCAGCTTCAATGTTGATGGGCAGATAATAAGAATACACTTTGATTTAGCGGCCACCGTTGCAGCGATGGCCTGCGATGTTTTACCAAGGCCAGGCTTATCACCTATGAATACGCCGCCGGTACCCATCTTCTGAAGTGTATAGGCTACTCCTTTGCCTTGGAAGGGAAATAAATCCCTTTTCAGGGGTATCTGGATATCCAGTTCTGGTAGTTCTGGTATTACTCCTATATTCTCAGGCTGATCGCTGCCTGCAGGTATGACATTATACTTCTTGGCCAGCACTTCAACTGCATTCCTTTGGCTAAGAGGGATGCACCAGCATTTATTGCCCGGATTCCAGTATTTGCCCGGAATTGCTTTGATGGCTGCTATGATCCTGACATTATAGTCGAATATCAGTTCAAAGTTGTATGGCGTTTCTATTATCTGCATTTCTTTTTATGTAACCTGGTTATGAATTTATTTGCTGATACCCGCAGCCTGTATTTCTTCATTATCTGGAAATTGACATGCACCTCGTACCATTTGGGCCCAACTCTCTTAATGAGTGTGGTGATCCCTTGTTCATCCAGATCCCGCTGCATGAGGCGGTAGCGTTTATACCCCCCCCATTAGTCATTGAGTAAAGCTTTGAGGCCCTTACCTTTCTTCTTCGGTGGTTCCGGTGGTTTAATAGCATCGATACGCTGTTTTACTCTTGCAGCACGTTTAGTGGCAATTTCTTCCTGCTCGATGTTTATGGTTTGCACTTCATCTGGGAAATATTCCTGGGTGACCTTATAGCCCATATTTCGGGAATTGGAGCAGAGATGTGATTTGCCCATATCAAATAGTTTTCCTGATATAAGCAGTCTTAATAGTAGCGACATTGATTTCTCAAATTGCTTGTCGGTTTGTTTTTCCAATTTTTCGGCGAAGCTGATGTCATTATATCCCTTGTCTTCCAGTTTCAGGTATTCTTCCCTGAAATATTCTTTTTCCTGGTAACCAAGTGAATCATAGATGGCCATTGCAGCGGCACGGCTTTCAATTTTGGAAAGTGGCGTAGTTATATTCAGAAAACCGTCTTTATCCTTGGAGGCCAATACCCTCACCTTTTCCCATATCTTCTCACCATCAAGCTCAATAGCTCTTCTCTCTCTGGTGAGTATCTTATCAGCTTCATCCTCACCAGCACCACTTATAGATGTTGAATTGGCTTTTTTATCCGAAAGAACGATTTCTATATAAGCGCCCTCGTCTGGGCCAGCAACGACAAATGCTTTCTTTATCTTACCTGTGGCTCTCTTCACCTGCAAATCTTTTTGGTCTGCTTCCCATTCAGTAGTGTACTGGCTATATGCCTTGCGGAGTAGTTTTTCGTCTGGGACAAATTCATCTGTTTCGCTGTCCCAATCACCATAATCATCGTCGTTTTCTTCTTTATATTCTTCCCATGTTTTCAATGGTTCATTGTCAATGGTAGAGAAATCCTGGCTCTTTGTTAAGACAAGCGCCCCTGTTTCCTTTGCAACATCAATTTTATATTGTTCGGAAGAATTTATATAGCTGGTATTGCAAACCAGTAGCACATCCGGCTCTTTGACAGCGGCTTCTATTTTCTGGGAAAAGGCTTTATTTGTTTTGATTGTGAAACATTCAGGCATTTTACACCTTCTGCCATTTTTCTCATCAATAAATAATTCAAGGGTATTGGAAGAATTATGAGGACATTTACCACAGGCACCCATTTCAGGATAAAGTGTCTCATCTTCTGTTTTAAATGTTGCTTTATCTAAATTGTTGCTCTTATTATTATTGATATACCAGGAAAGGTTACCAATCTCAAAATCCTCCTGTTCCCTCCAATCTTCATCTATGCGTTCTGAATAAATGGTTTCCTGAATATCAGGATTTATCATGCTAATCTTTAAAGCATCTGAAAAATCAATAAAACCCTTAAAGAACAATTCCTGAAAACCTGATATAAGACTATTAAACTGCAGACGGGTTGCAACGTATTTAGCGGATCTGCCCATCCTGACTGATATCCCCTTAACGTCATACCTGGCCAACATCTTTTCAAATGCTGTAGCTTCTTCCATAGGATGAGGGTCGTGGCGCTGGAGGTTTTCTGTTATTTGAAGTTCCTGTGCTTCTTCATCTGTCATTTCACGCACCATACAAGGGATGGTGGTAATATCAGAATTGGAAGCCATTGCAATATTACTGGCCCTCCAGCGCCTTTCACCGAATACTATTATATATCTACCTGCGACTGGCCTAACGAGTATTGGCTCAATAACACCATGCTGGGCAATGGATATGGCAAGGTCTTCCAGTTCTTTCTGGTCGAAGAATTTGCGCGGCTGGTCCTTGTCAGGTATAATATCATTAAGCTTGATGTCCTTAATCATCGGTGCTGATCGGTTAACGGGAGTAGCTTTAACAACACTACCTGGTTTGTTGATAGTAAGCAGCAGTGTCCTCACATTTGTGCCAGATTCAGCAAATTGCCCCGGGTCAAGATCTTGACGATCTGTATTTTCAAGCCCTTCAAACCATTCCCTAAATTGTATCTGCTTTTTCTGTGAGCCAAATGTCCATGAAGGGGATGCGATTGTTATGAGGCGCCCACCCGGTTTGAGGCACTCATACATTTTCCAGATGTGTGTTATGTCTTGATTGTTCGTAAATGGAGGGTTAGCAATGATAATATCATACTTTCCTTCCAAACCCTCAGCTAACAGAAAATCCTCCCCTAAAAGGTTTGCATTTTTAATTTTTGAAAGTTTTTTGCGGTTCAGTTCCATTAATTCAAAACAATCCACAAATAGATCATCAAACGTGGAGCATAATTCTTTTATTAATGCCCCATCACCTGCAGAAGGTTCTAATATTTTCATATCAGGTGTAACGGTTCCAAGCATACATACAATCATCTGTGCTATAATATTCGGTGTGGCAAAAAACTGAAATTCCTTCTTCAAGTTTTTTCCTTCTCCGTTGGCCTGCATCTGAAGCAATTCGGTTGGATCTTCTTCAAATACAAAATCCTGCGTTTTACCGCCTTTCCATTTACCACCGACTTGTTCTAGGAACTTCTTTACTTCGGTGTAAACAATACGCTCCAATTGCCCTTCAGGTAGTTTGACTACCAGCCCGTCAATGGAACAATTTTTGAGGACTTCCAGCGCCTCAGCTGTTGGTTTTTTAATAGACATAATTGGTTAGATATTTTAGTGTTAATAAATTCTGTTATTTAAGAAGTGTGTCCTTTTCTCCGTTATCCTGCGAATCCTGCTCAAACAGATCCAATTGCGCTTCCGGAGCGTGCTTATCATTAAAGAGATACTCCTTCACTTCATGCTTACATTCTTCGATGATCTCGCCTAGTTCATTCACGAATTCATAAGGAGCATTTATATCATCCCATTTCTGAAACGGGCTTACCAGGTTCAGTATCTTGTCGTTTGATAATATGCGGAAGCCAATAAGTGTAACACCTTCACTGTCGCCTGAGCCGCCGATGGTGAATCCCCTGCAGGTGATGTTTTTCACATCCATATCCAGGTTATCTTCTGTGATTTCCCATTCAATGCCTTCCTGGTCAAGCACACACTGCTGGCATAAGATGCCCAAATGGATATCGAGTTTCCTGAAAGCAGCTTTCAGGTCGTCATGCACGGGAGCGGTGCAATCCTTTTTAACGGTGTTGGAGCCGTCTTTCACTACTTCGCTGTATTCCGCTTCGAGGAATAAGTCGTCTTTGAGTTTGGCCTTCTTAATGGTAACATTTTGTTTTTCTGCCATTGGATGGAATTTTATGTTTTAATAAATAGTTAAGTCGGTCGGTTCATTAGGGTCCGGAATGTAGATATCGAGAACTGTCGCTGCGAACTCTTTTATCTTCTCCAGGTAGATCATAAATTCAATGGTGCTTAGTTCTGTAGTAGATTCCGGCACTACCACATAATTGCCATTCTTAAGGTTTACCTCTTTACCGTTGAACTCCTTTTTAAGGAATTCGTGTGTAAGGGTATCGTCAAATGAATATTCCCCCAGTTCATTAAAGCGCCTCCTGATCTTGTCAACTACCACACCCCAGTAATAATCGTTTTGAGGCGTGGAGCGCTTTTGTTTCTTCAGTTTTATAGAAAGAACAACTACTTCCCCTCTGTGTGCATTTATATACCTGCGCAATTCATCAGGTGCATAAACCTGCAGCTTTCCATTTTCATCGATCGTTCCCCCGAGATTAAGCGGCATTCTTTTTATATTTCAGTTAGCTTGTCTTTTAATACCGGGTATTTATCCCCGCTTTTTGCTTCAACTATGATTACGTTATCACAATCTGATATTTCCGTTACAACATCGAATCGCTTGCCATACAGGATATTGGCGCCTTTCTTATCCTTTTTGCCACTTAGTATATCCTCTTTCAGCTTATATTTCCTGGTCTCCTTTCTCATGCTACTAGCTTTAAATTGTCAGAGAATAAGTACCAATACCTGAAGGCAAGCTCTTCGTATTTCTCCCGTCCTGAATTGTAAAGGCTATCGCCCCTTTTTATCGGCACTTTAAACACTTTGAAATTCACCTTACTGATTCCGATCAGTATATCTGTATCGCTTTTTGCGATATCCATATACCAGGCACGCTGCCGGTCATAATCAAAATATCTTACGGCTTCTTCAAACTGTTTCTGCGTAGTGGCAGCTGTCGATTTAATATCTCCGCCCCAGTTGGCGTGGTCCATCCAGATATCCCATTTACAACGTGCCGGCATTTCATATTCCAGGGTGCCATACCGGAATTTGCATACTTTAGCCATTACTGACTGAGTGCTGGCTTGGGATAACATGCTTTTACAAAGAGGATCCCGCATAAAAGAACGTTTCATTTCTTCTGCCTTATCGAAGTCCTCAGCTGTATATTGAATGTCATCTACGCGGAACAGGAAGTAATCAACCCTATGCGATTCCGTTATCATAGCGTCAATAAGGCTTCCGAATTTGTAAGCCTTTTCATAATCAATGATCTGCTGGGCTGGCATCCAGTATTTTTTGAGCCAGGACAAATCACTGTTAGAAACTTCCGTTCTGCTGTAGTATGGATCCATTAGTTCTTATCGGCTATTTCTTCAAGTGCTTTTAATGCTGTTTTATTATCAACAAAGAAGAGATGTGAATAGGAAGGCAGGCAGGCGTAGCTTGCTGTTTCAGCATTGCTTGCAGCTTCTATTCGTTGCATTACAGGGTCGATTACAGTACCCCATCCACCGATACAATGAGTAGTGCCACAATGCCAGTTACCCATATTAAGATCGCATGGCCTTAGCATTACTTCTCCTGCAATCCTCTTCATTAACTCATGCTCATCGGGAGGATTTAGTTCGCCAAAATGTTTACATAACTCTCTTCCGGCCTCCGCTTTCAGG
>Ga0206970_10048_pt1 | contig 33623 bp, 37 predicted proteins | sample Alteio_BWOrgHeat_88_FD_152964 | JGI IMG/M metagenome (GOLD analysis project Ga0206970, IMG submission 152964) | Enriched cells from forest soil in Barre Woods Harvard Forest LTER site, Petersham, Massachusetts, United States -... | ecosystem: Environmental > Terrestrial > Soil > Temperate forest >... | reverse complement strand
CGAGGAAGCAGCCAACGCTACCAAGACGAGCTGATGGAGTAGGTTCGCTTTCTCGTTGCTGTGAAAATAATGAGTTCCTTGCCGTTGCGCTTGGCTTCGAACTCGCCGTAGCCCGGTTGCTCTGTGCTTATTGAGACAGACACGCAAACCGCGGCCTACTAAAGTTCATTCATTAGCAGCCATTGTGCGAGAGAGACAGGCTTATGTATGTGGCGCAGAAATTGTCCAGATTGCCGGCAACCGTTGGAAAAGAAAGACCCCGTGGGCACGGTTCCCTGCCCGTGCGGTAAGTTCGTCTGGAAGGGCTAGTGCGTTGAGTTAGGTTTCGACACTCCGCTGGTGTTGGGCTCCGAGGTTCCGCCCTTTCCGACTACTGCGGTTATCAAGGCTTAGCCGGTGCAGCCTTTGGTCGAGCTAGCCATGCTCGAAGCCAACCCTGGTGGTTAGTTGCTGGATAGTGCAGCCGGTGCTGAGAGCGTAAAGGAAGACCTTCAGCTTAAGACACATTGAGGCGTCTAATCAGATTGTTGAGATTTCAGCAAATGTCAAAAACTCACACAGAAACTGAATATCATCTTACCCCGCAAGGATGGCTCAAAGGCAGCTCCTGGGTCTTCGGCGCCAAGACTGAAGATATACCTGCACCCTCCGCTCGTGTTGAAAGCTGGATCGAAGAAATAGACGACCCTTCTGGTGGCGCTCTGCCTAAGGTTTCCTGGCGACGAATTTGGGAATCGAATTCAGCCACGCAGCACGCCAAGGTGGAGTTACGTCACAGATTCCCGCTTCCAGAATACCGACCTGATGACACTTTTCCATTGGCCAAGACTTTCTCATCATAAAAGGGGAATAAAAGAATGTTGACTCGAACTCTCAAAGCAATGCCAGCCTTGTGCGTTTTGTTTTCTTGTGCTGTTCTAACCAACGCTCAGGACCTGCCCAACTCCAAGGATCCTCCGGGAATGAAGCGTTACGAAGGAAGCGAGTTGATCGGCTACCGTGCCCCTATATTTGATGAATATCTATTGCCGCTTGGTCCCCCTTCAAGCTTTAGTCCCCCTGCCTATGAAAAGAGCAAACCGGTAGAGGGTCAGGTGAGCTACTACACTTATCTGGCACCAACCGGGCGGTCGCCTGCAGAGCTATTTCGCAACTACAAGCAGGAGTTCCAGCGCCTCGGTATCCAGATCCAATATGAGAAAAATGCGGGGCAAGCTGGGGACTTCGGAAGCACCTTCGACAAGATCGATAACGATTGCGATCTCGCACAGATCCTTACTTATGACGGGGCCGATGAACGCCTGATGGTGGGTCAGAGCTCAGATGCCAAACCTACCTACTACATGGTTTTCGTAACTGCATATAATGATGGCGTTATTCCCGATCGTCTTCAGGGTCGAGTTGCAAAAGGCCTCGCGCTAGCACAACTTGTAGTCATCTCGCCAGACGCGTTGGAAAAGAAAATGGCATTCCTGAACGCGGACGACATGAAAAGGGCAATTCGCGATTCAGGCGAGGTAGCGGTCTACGGTCTATATTTCGATACAGACAAAGATGCAATCAAGTCTGAATCGCGGTCGGCCTTGGCTGAAATCGCAAAATTGTTGAGGAGCGAGCCTACTCTGCGCTTGCACATTGTTGGACACACGGATAACCAAGGGAAGCCAGACTACAACCTCGATTTGAGTCACCGGCGTGCAATTAGCGTTGTTGCGGAACTCAGTAGCAAGTACGGGATAGGCGCTAGTCGACTGGACGCGTTCGGGTGCGGTATGTATTCCCCCATCGCGTCCAATGAGGCGGAAGTTGGCCGAGCGAGGAATCGCCGAGTCGAATTGGTACAGTGGTAGCTGTGGATGTGTCATTGAGAGTAGCCGCTAACGGCGTCAATCAGGAATTGGTTTACGACGTTGGGCGGGGGAGAAGGGGCTGACGGCCGCGGTTCCGGATCAGGCGCTAGCGTTCTTTGCTTTTTTCTCGTCGATCGGCGCGGACTCAATGATCGTGGAGCAATGCTGCGCAGTTTGTCGAACAGCAAGCTGCCAAGATACTTCTCGAGCAGCGGCAAAACAAGTTCTTCCCCGGAGAAGTGCTGGTTGCACCCAAGCTGGACTCAGGCACTTTCGAATTCCGGGACGATCTCACACGGGTTCGTTTTTTCCAGCAGAAGACAGTCTTCGGCACCAGCGCCCAACGGCGTGTCTAGAACGATGCGGTCCGACTCTTGAGTTTGCCCTTGTCCGACCAAGTTCTGAAATTCCAATGCCGGTGGTTTACAGTTAGTGTCGCGACTTGCTGACACGTAAACGGCACTTCCGCGTACCCGCGAACCTCGATGATGCAGCCCTCGCTGGTCACAACTTGATCGAATCGCCTGCCATCCTTGAGCATGACAGAGACGACTTGATAGCCCGGTCCGGTCTCTGTTTGTAGTTTCAGTTCGCCGATAGTTTCGGGCCGAATATGGATTAAACGTTTCATCGGGGCCTCCGGGCGGTGAGCGAGGATTATGTTCCATCCAATTTATTTTGACCTGTCGTTAACCGGACAGCTTGCGGCGCGGAGTAGCGGCTATGGGCATAAAAAGTGTTCCAAACCGAACGGTTCTGGCGCCAGTTCCGCAGACTAGTCGTGGCCAGCGCAGTTGGTGAGGTCCCAGGGGCAACGCTAGCCCTTCCAAATTTACTTACCACAGGAGCAAGGGACTGTCGCTGCGGGATCTTTCTCTTGCAGGCGTTGGCTACAACCTGGACAATTTCTCTGCCACATTTTCATACCAATCAATCCTTGGAAGGCAAGCACCAGCAAGATGAGTCTCGGACGCCGACATTCGGCCCGTAGGGAGTGGTGCAGAACTTCAGTGAACAGGTTCTCTGAACAATTGAACAATGCAGCTTGCCGAGACAGAGAAAGAATCTCGGCAAGCTGGGGCCTAGGCCTAGCTACTTGTTTGAAGCCCGCTCTGATTCGTTGCGGGGTGCGCTCTTTTGCAAAGTATTAACGAGATGACGGCCTGTCGCGGGCACGGACATTTTTTCGCTTCGTACGATGTCCTTTGCCTTGATCGCCCGGCCATATACCTGTTCACTGGCCTCGTCGTCGGGACGAAGCGTAGAGCCTTCGAGTGAAACGCCGGCAAATACGCCGCGGGAACGCGAATAGCTGAGGATCTCGGCTCGCATCCAGGCGTCTGTGTCTGCAGAAGCGTCCCGTCCTTTGGGACCTCCGGCGATAGAAGCATCTGCGCCCAATTTAACCTTGCTGCTCAGGATCGACTCCATGCCGCGATCGTTCATGACCAGCAGGATGAGGTCGGTGGCCTCGCCGCCGATTTGAAATCCGATACTGCCTCCCTCCAGCGCGTACATGGCTGGAGCTCCCCACGAGCCGTTGAACTTCGCACCTTTGCGGCAAACCATCGCACCGCGCCCGTAGCTCGCGCCTACACCAAAAGCAAGCTTCCGAACAGACGGAATCACAATGACGCACTCGGCCTTCTCCAACAGATCCTTAGGAATATCGTCCGGGACGTTGAGCACTTCCTGCATGACAACGCCGCACTCTTCGAGGCGTTTCTGTTCCTTGTTGAGTTTTGCCGCGTACACGACACCTGCCGAAAGCACAACACACACTGCGGTAACCAAGTAGCGTTTCATCACTGACCTCCATAGCCAGAATTGCTTTGCTGACGTAAGACCTCGTCAAACCCCTTCAATAGGCGGCCTTCACGATGAATCCCAACCAGAAAGCTCCCTCCTTGCCAACTGTCAAAATCGTCTTTCCTGCCTATACCACAACCTAATTAACTTCGCTTCGCTCCGACCACCAGCAAAGCAACCCCACCCAGCAGCACCAAACCTCCAAGGAGTGGTGGAATGGAAACGCGCTCGTGTCTTTCCGCCGTGGCATGTATCGGCCCAACATCAAAAACCCTTTCTCGACGGGTGTAATTGAAACCTTGGTAGGCAAGTGCGGCCACACCAAGAAGGGCCAAGAAAATTCCAAGCCAAGTAATCGGTTTCATTTGTATTCTCGTCGGGAACTGGACTGTGAAGAACTAGGCCGGGGCACTCAGACGAAAAGATGATGAGAATCTGCACGAAAGTCTTTTCCTACGACTTCATCTTAGAGGTAGCGGAGAAACGAGTCTGTCCCATAGAACACACATCCATATTTTTCTTGTCCGTCCGCTGTTTGGCGGGAATAACGCGCGGATCACGGATTGCTCAGAGCGGGCAGGGAGGGGGCAAGCATGGTCATTTTGCCGGGATGCCCGCGAGAACTGGGGGCTGCGTCACCAGTTTCAACTGTTCGAGATCCACGAGCACGCTCTGCCAGCGGACATCGTCCTTCTTCGTTTCGATCGGAGCCGATAGGTCGGAATAAAAGTGCAGGATATCGTCACGCAGTCCCGGCGTGGTCTGATCGAATTTCCGTGAGGCCAGCCGCGCCAGCAACTTTGCATATGTTTCGTCTGTCAACGAGTATTCCGCCGCCTTGGTCGCTTTGCCGCTATCGAAATCACAATTGGCCAGTTGCAGTGAGTTGCTGCGGACTTCTTCCAGAAACACGCGGTACTGATCGACAGTCGTATTGATGCTCTTGAAATACAGGTCCTCGGTCCGGGGTGTCGGGTTGTTGAACGCGAGCGCTTTGAGCGGGCCAATCTTCGGCATGTACCGAAGGAGGATGGCCAAGATCCGGGTGCTGAATCCCGCCTTAGTGTAGTCCTTTCCCCACTCTTTTTCGTAGCCGGAGCGCGAAAGACGGTATAGGAACTTTTGTTTCGCGAAATTGGGTGTCTCCCGCATCAGATCTTTCTTGTGCGTCCGGAGCGCCACCTTGGTCATCTCTGGAATCGTTCGGCTGATGGCGAAGCGGTACGAGCCAATCGCAAGGTCCTCATGTGTCAGCACGTCCTTCAGTTCCACTCCGTACACGACGGGGAACACGCGCTCCAGCAGCGGCTTAGACACTTGAAACCCGATGAAATCATGGTATTGCTGAGAAGCGTAACGATTCCTCGCGACCTGCACCATGTCGAACCCGAACTCCGTTTTCAAATGCGCGGTCCTATCGTTCGCAAACGTAACGGAATCGCCGTACTTCGCTCGCAACTTTGGATATTGGATCGCGACGGCATGGTTGACGGCCGGGTGGCCGGTGATGTCGGACGTGTAGTGCGCCAGGGCGCCGAGGGCGAAGGCAAACTCGTCGGCGGTCTGACTTTCAAGTATCAGCTCGCGAACGAAGTCGCCGCTACGGACGTAATGCACCAGATTGCTGAATTCCACGGCGCCAAAAGGATAGTAGCCGAGGTCTTGGATGACGGCTCCTCCATAGGCATACGCGTGCGCTTCTTTAATTTGGTCGTCGGAAAGTCCCGGATATCTACTGAGAAGCAGCGGCCGAAGTCTCTCGGTCCAGAGCAAGTCGACGATCTCCTCGTGCGTGAGGACGGAGTACGCGGAAGCGCCGCCGCCGCACGCAAGCAACATGGCTAGCACACAAGCCGCAGGAATCGAGAACAGACGCAACCTCATAGCTCGGGTACACAGAGATGGTCGTGTTCTAATTGGATTTTCTGAGTTCATTTACGAGCTTCTTGGCCTCTTTGACCCTGTCCTTGTAATACATAGGGTTTAGAAGAACTCGTTTGTCTCCCACGGGCACCTGTTCCCTGATACCCCTCTTCGACAAAAACAGAGAGAGGGCCACATATGTCTTGATTTCCTTCTCCAGGAACTGAATCACTCGGCGGCTAGACTCCTCCATTTGTCATCCTAACCCTCGGCCATAGTCCGATCAGAAAAATGACTCGGACCGAAGAGACGGCGCACAAGACTTCGATCGCGAGGAGTTTAGATACGCCCGAGAAGGACGAGAATGACGACGATAAGAATCGCCAGACCCACTCCTCCGGTCGGGGCGTAACCCCAGTTTCGGCTATGCGACCATCGCGGTAGAGCTCCCAAGAGTGCCAAAATGAGAATCACGATTAGTACGGTTCCAAGCATTGCTTTCTCCTTTGTGCGTCAATTCGGCAAGCGTTAGTTCACGTAGACACTGATTGCAATTCGATCAGCGGGGTGTCTACGGTTATACAGATAATAGCCATCCTCGGAGTAGTCGACATATACGTCGTCGTTGTCGTACCAGTCGTCGGACCAGTATTCCGGCCACGGGTCAATCAAACTGAACCAAAAGCCGTCGTACTGAAAGCGCGGATATCCGCCAACTACCAAGACGGGGCGACTATAGATGCGGAACTCATGATCGCGTCCAAAATGCCCGCGGAAACGGTCGTCAGGAATGCGATAGCCGATATAGCCGCCGCGTTGCTGCCAATCACGGTGTTCAGATTGCCAGCTATGTGCGCGACGCTCCTGCCAAGTGCCCCTCTGTTCGTTCTCTTGTCCATCCTGTCTTTGGCGTGCGGATAGGCTGACTTCCTGCGAACGGTCCTGCTGCTGGGTGCGCTGCTGCTCTTGTCTTGCAAATTCGTCTTGCTGTTGCCGTTTCCGGTCTTGCTGTTCCTTGACCTGCCGCTGTTGTTCCTGTCTCGAACCGTTGTCTCGCTGCTGACGCTGCTGGTCTTGCTGTCCCTTGGCTTGTTCCTGCTCTCGTCTTGAAGGCTTATCTTGTTGTTGACGCTGTTTCTGTTCCTGCTCCTGCTGTCCCTTGGCTTGCTGTTCTTGCTTTGCAGGTCTGTCGTTCTGCTGTCGTTGCTCGTCCTGGCGTTTCCTTAATTGCTGTTGTTCTTCCTGCTTTGCAGACTCATCTTTCGGTTGATGCTGCTCTTGCCGTCCCTTGGCTTGCTCTTGCTGCTTTTCAGGCTTAGCCTGCTGCTCGTGTTTCGGGGGCTTGGCTGGTTGTTCCTGCTGCTCCTGTAGTTCGGAAGCTGGCGCAATGCTTCCGAGAAGCAAGAACAGACCCGTTGTACTGACAACTCCAAGTAATTTCATAAATGTCGCCTCCATCGTCGCGATTTCGTGCGCCCGTTAGTAGCCGCGTCCGGCACGGTTGTTGTGTCCGTGCCGGTTGCGAATCTAGGGTTCGCAGCTATGCCTTCACTACTCGTCGAGTGTTCCTATCCAACGCGTATCCTCGAGAGGGAATGAATCAGTCCAAATACATTCAGGAGCCAAAACACGACTACGATGACGACGACGGCGTTCAAGATCGACTTGATGCTTCCCGCCATGGGGATGAAGCGATTCACCAGCCACAGCAGAACGCCGACTACGATCAAGATCGCTACCAGGTTAATTAAAGGCATGATCGATTCGTCTCCTTCCTCGCACGCAGACACCCGGCCTCAATCGTTGTTGACCCTTGTTTCCGTTTTGGGCCGAGAGCTGAGGCGAGACTGTGGAGCGGAGTGGAACCCGGAATTTCTGAGTGGTTCAGGCTGAAGCTTTGGTTTTGTTTCTCGCTTCGGTCTTTTTGCTTCCCCCACGAACAACATACTAGAACATGCCGCAACGGATATCTGTCCACTTGCGGACATAGATGCCATTTGTTTGTGCACGCACGGCCCGGTGCTAAAACGCGGCGCAAATCATGCTAAAGCCTGCATCACCGCTAAGATACGCGATGAGCAAGGGCGTTGCTTTCGACTTCACGCCTCTGTGGTCTCCGCTGTCGTGGCGAGAGAGTGGTCGCGTTCCCCAAAAAGGAGACTTTCTTTGTGCAAGGAATGCCGCTAAACACGCACCGTACGGTCAACACGTCAGTTTGCTGAATCACGGTAAATTTCGAGGGCAACTGTAGAGCGCGCGGCCATAACCGTATTTGTCGGCGCATCCAGTTGGGGCGCGTCCAGCGAGACGTGCAGAATGTCCTGTTCGCGAGCGGCTTGCTCCTGGCGCAGACAAGAAAGCACCAGCTCCACGCGATTCGAGACGCCCAGCTTGTCGAAAATCCTGAATAGATAGTTCTTAACGGTGTGCTCGGTCAGGCCGAGTTCGCACGCAATCTCTCGATTGGAAAGGCCTTCGACGGCCAATCGCACCACGTCTCCTTCACGTTTCGTCATCCGACGTTCCACGGCGGGATCCACTTTCAGCGCTTTCGGGCCCTTCATGAACTCATTCAAAACATACCGCAGTTCCTCGGAGCTGGCCCAAATCTCTCCTTGAGAGATGGCATCCAACGATTTGCAGAGCAAATCGAATGGGCTATTCCGGCAGAACACGCCATCGGCGCCGAACCTGAAAGCCTCGATTACCAAGTCGCGATCGGGAGCTCCCATGACCAGAAGAATTCTAGAATCAGGAGTGACCCTGCGGATCTCGGGGAGAATCTGGATACCTGCCAAGGCTCCGTCCTCCAGAGCGTCGCTGATGATTGCGATTTGCGGTGAATGTTCCCGGAGTGCTGCTAAGGTTTCGGTCGTGTTCGATACAGCGGCGACGACGTGAAAACGCTCCCGGACGCCGTAAAATGCCATACTTAGGAGGTTGCAGTACAGTTTACTGGCCTCAGAAATCAGCAAGCTCGTACGCTTTCTGTTGGACAAACTTTCATCGACCGATTTCTGGTTCATGATAAACAGCACCAAGGCTCAAGCACTCTGGTCGTTGCTGCTGCGAGCGTCAGATCCGGAACGTGGTTGAGAGGCATCAGTTCAAGTAGATCCGCTCATTCAAGTCTCTTCGTGCACTCGTCCAATCCCTCGAAAACTTCGCAAAGTCTTCTTCGTCGTTGTGGCGTTGAATCGCAAGAGCAGCCAGCTGGCTTACTCGTTCAATCAATTGGAGTTCGAACGGCGTGGGGGGCCGCGATACACAGCAGTACATTTGGAGAGATGCCAGAGCGTCCTCATTCCGCAAAGGAATACTTGCGGACCAAAAAACCTGCAGGCCGAATTGCACAGCGCTGCGCGTAACGGTATGAAGTTCCTGGTCATCGGCCGGCAAGATGACCGAGACCACGTTACCTATCTGAAGGTCGATAGCCGCGCACAGTCTGTTCAAAACTGTAGGGAGCGGTGTGCGCATCGAGATCAATTCGAGAATGCTCTTTTCCCCTCGCAAAAGGGTTTCGTTCTTGCCTGAGGATGGCCAATGCAAGAATTCGTTCGGCGCCCGTTTGGGGCGAGATTCGCGTTCATCCATCCTTGCCACCTCATCATTAATGCAAACGGAAATCTTAGGGCGAGCTGACAAACGGAGTCTGTCCACTTTAGGACACTTTGGGTGTCCCCTCGGAGCGTACAAAACGGGTAGCGAGGAGGTCGAAATTCGGAATAGCTCTAATGGTCCGACTCTTGTCTCCGAAGTGTGTCAAAGCGGACAGTCACGCAGTGACAGCTGTTGCAAAATCCTCTTCCGGCTTATGTTCTCGAGGACGGTGTTCACCGATGTCGATTAGCTGCCCAAGTTGTTCCAGTCCACGAATCCATCGGTCGAGGCGGAAGGGGTTCCTCGAATCGGGACTTCTCACAATGCTGTTCGTGCGACCATTTCGTTGCGAGCAGTGCGACCATCGCTTTTTGCGATTGTCTTTCAGAGCTAATCCCGGTGCATCCTCGGTTGGAAGAACGTGGTTGCCATTGGTTCGAGGACGCTGAAGCCGCCCTAAAAGTCCATAGCCCCCCACCAAAACTTGATGCCCTTTTCCGAAACGAGGCTCCCGCGACCCGCGTACAAACATGTCGCGCCTGCCTTGCTTTTGGGGTTGGGACTGCGTCTGTTTTATATCTGGTGGTTCCCGTTTGCCTCTGACGATACCTTCTTCTACGAAGAACTCGCCCGCAACTGGCTCTACCACGGCGTCTACGGTTTCTTCGCAAACGGACATCTGCTCCCCTCAGACATGCGGGCTCCTGGGTATTCGGGATTCTTAAGCATGATTTACTTCCTGGAGGTCCCGGCAGAATGCCTGTGCTGATTGCGCAGGCGTTGGTTGATCTCGCCACGTGTGTTCTGACAGCTTTCGTGGCAGTACGACTGGCGAGCGGAGCTAACCGTCGTGTTGTCACATGCGTCTGGGTTGGAGCGCTTTGGCTCGCGGTTTTATGTCCTTTCACCGCAAACTACACCTCCGCTATTCTCACCGAAACGCTCGCGACGTTTCTTACAACGCTTGCCGTCCTCATTTTTCTGCTCCCTCCCGCTATGGAGATCGAGTTCCTGAACAAGAAGCGTCAAGCTTTTCTCGGTGCGCTCACTTGGTTTCTCGGGGGAATTGTTGTTGGACTCGGAACGCTCGTTCGGCCCGAGGCGCCGCTCCTGATCGCTGCCGTTCTGCTGGTACTGTGGGTTCGCTGGCACCGCCGAGCAAATTGGCGAAAGCTGGCCGTGGCCACACTTTGGATGTTAGCCGTTGTTACCGCTGGCGCCGTGGGCAGCCCGTAATGCCCGGACTTTTGGACGGGTACAATTCCTTGCTCCTCGCTATGCGGAGACGTTCGGCGACTACATCCCGACAGGTTTTTACGCGTGGACCAACACCTGGATGTTCCGCTTTCGGGATGCCTATCTCTTCGCGTGGAAATTGCCCGCTCAGCCTATTTCGATGGACGATCTTCCTTCCTACGGATTCGACTCTCGAGACGAACTGCTGCGCGTTACTTCGCTGTTAGAAGAATACAATCGTGGGCACGGGATGACGCGTCAGCTTGACTCAGAATTCAAGGAGCTGGCGGACGAACGCAGACGACGGCATCCATTCCGGAGCTATGTGTGGATCCCGATCGAGCGGGTCGCGGCAATGTGGTTTACTCCGCGGATTGCTTCGCTTCCGTATTCCGGGCGGCTCTGGCCGCCGGTTGATAGCTGGCATCAAAATTCCACTGATTTCAATGTCACTCTTGGATTCTCGCTGGTAAATTGCTTCTACGTCGGATTGGCCCTCGCGGGCCTTGCCTATTCGTTCAAAAATCCCGGTGTCGCCGTGATTGTCGTATTCATAGTTCTTCGCACTGGATTCTTGACCCAGTTGCCGACCTGTGAACCGCGCTATGTCTTGGTGTGCTTCCCGGGACTTCTGGCGCTCGGAGCGCAGGTCTGGGGCCGTTCGTGGATTGGCGTGGTACTTCCTCGCGTCATCCCGACAGCTCAACTCCCCCGTTCTTTTGCGGTTCGGGCAGGAAAAGATGCGGTGCCGTCTCCTTAAAAATGCGAACAGAGACGAATTAACAGAATCACTTGTCCCGGAGCAGAGCGACGAAGAGGGCGGGAGAAGCAGACACGCAGGCTTCGCGGCAACAAAGCCAGTCGCCTGGAAAGTGAGCAAGACGGTTATCTACTGACGGAGTATGGGCCGTCTGCTGCCCGCCAGTAGTCCGAATAGGTGAGGATCCTGTCGACGTCGAGACTCTTCAGCAAAAGAATTCTGGCACTGGCTCGCACTTCAATGAGCTTGGGCACCCAAACCCCGTCACCAACGCAGGTCTGTTCGAGGATGACGTGGGATCCGCGCTGCACACGCGCCACGAACAGCCCCATCGAGAACGATTGCGTTACCTGGCCGTCCACCTTGATCCACCCGAAATCTTGTTTGTCCACCCAAAGCTTGCCATCCACCTTGGAGAGCATCTTGCCGTACTTGCCGTGCGCCTGATAGCCCGGGTGCGGCGCGGCGTGCACCACATAGGCGGGCTTTCCGCCGGCTATCTCTTCGCCGACGAGTTGGAAGTCGAACGCCTGGAGCAATTCTTCGAGGAAAGACCTGTTTTCCAGGTCCTTGCGGATCCGCATAGTCCGCTGTTCGGACGTTTCGTGCTTCAGTTTTTCCAGTTCTGCGTCTTCTTTCTTCCGGTCCTCGATCGAGGGAGGTTGCCCATTGCGTTCCAGGAGTTGTTCGAAACGAGCACCGTTGACAAGAATCATTCTGGAGACATCAACATCATTCGATTTCACCTGGCCGCGGGCATCCAAGCGGCGGTTCTCGTCACGCTCGGTATACGTGTAGTAGCTGCGCGCTTGCCAACTGCGCTCGGTGGCCGCGATTGAAGCCGTCACAATCTGGCGAGCGTCCAGGTCGCCGCGATTCTGACGTGTGTCTGGAGAACTCCCGCCGGATTGAGCTAAGAGCGCGGCGGACGATGCCACCGTCAACAGCAGCATTGCCATCCGGGATTTAGCCACGATTGTCATCTTTGACGCGGAGGAGGCTGGGAGTCCAGATCCGAAGATTAGGATTCTGGAACAGACTAACGATGTCTGCTGTGCAGCGTCTGTGCGAAAAAGAACAAGCGCAATGTGTGCCCTTTAGGACAGACCGTGACGCTCCTGACTTGTAGAGTTTTTCCCGCAAGCAGCGATCTGGTCTTCTCTTCCCACGCTTACGGCGTCGGGTCACCTGTTTTCGGCGGTTGGACCGCGCGAGAACGGACGATTGAGGAGGGCAAGGTCCCGCTCGTCCTTAGTAGACGGCAACGAACTGGTCCCCGCCCTATCGGAGGCGGTGATGTACAAACAATTGATTCTGCTGGTTGGCATCGTTCTGAGTGGCCCTCTGCCGACAACAGCGCAAACACGCGAACCCCAGCTGATAAGTGCGCCAGGCCGGATTACATCGATTGTGACCACTGCACTGGAACCGTCACATGGGGCGTCCTTCCTGCCGCGAGAGAACCCCGGAAGGCCCGCGGCCCATTTCAAACATCTGTTCCCGAGCGTTTACGAGCGTGCCCAGCACCCAGAGGGTCTGGAGAGCCTAGCGCCGATTCGAGAGACTAGGAGTTTGTCTATCACGCAGTCGAGCCCACCGTCACTCCAATATTGGCAAGGACGTTCGACGTACGATGGAACGCTTCATATCCAGCAGGTGCAGCTTGGTCCTTTACCCACTGGCGGTTCCCAGGAATTTGTTCCAGCGCGACAAACTTTTCCGGGTGGGCCGTTTTCGGTCGCTCCACACGGCGTTAGCTTGAGCTATCACTTTGGGCGGAACGCGCACACGGGGCACGCGGCACAGATATGGCGGCGCCTCGGCCAGGTTGTTGGCGCTACTCGATAGTCTGGCAAGGAGGTGGGGCACGCTGAGCGTACTGGGTAATTCGATTTCCTGTTGCTTTGGTTTGCCCCGTTTTTTGACCTCGTATTCCTCACGTTAGGACGCGCCATTGGAGAGTCAACTCACAAGAAAAACTGGCGAGCGCGATACGGAGCAAACATGAGCCGACTAGGGACGAGCTGCCAGGATCCGTTGGTTGACGTAACGCAAAGACCTGATGAAGAGGAACCATTCACAGAGATTGCAGAACGTCCGGATTGCCTTGAGCGTTCCTCGGAGCAATTGGAATGGGAACTGACACGCTGGCCTGAAGGTGCTGAACTCTAGACCCATGGAATAGCAGCTCTGTGAGGGTGCTCAACAAACCGCTGGGTAGATAAGGATTCCGTCGTTTAAGTGCCTTGCGACGGAGTACCCGCTCGCTTTCGGCCGGCTGGGAGGAAATTGTCGTATCAGTTAAGGCTTTTGGCAAAGCTGTTCGAAAGAGAACAGATGTCAAGTATCGGTATGGCTAGCCTGTCCATGGGTTAGCTTGAGTTCTGTCGGTTGTTAGTTTGGCGCAGTTCAGTACCGTCTTCCGGCACGTACTTGGCTTGACATGCTGCAACCTCAACAAATTGGACGAAGTACTGCCTTCGACAGCCCTGAGAGCAGACGGCATTTCCTGCGCATCCTCTTCGTTCATCGTTCTCCAGCAGATATCGAGCGGTGTTTGCATGAGCTCAAGAGGGTGGGATACACCGTCAGCTCCGATGTTGTCGTAACGCCCGAGCAGTTTGCGGATCGTCTTCATTCGCAATGTTTTGATCTGGTTCTGGCCGAGTACCCTAGCTCCAACTGGCAAGGAGCTCAGGCCTTGGACTGCCTGCGCTTGATGAAGAAGGAGATTCCCCTCATTTACCTGGTCTATCTCGTGTTCTGTTGCCGAGACATCGATACGGCGGCGCGCTTCGGAGGCGACGAGTTTGCTCTTGTCCTACCGGAAACAAACGCGGGAGCAGCCCGCCTAGTGGCGCAACGAATCTGCGAGAGCGTTGCCAATGATGGCAAGGGCCCCAAGCTTTCCATCAGCGTTGGCGCTGCGATTTATCCCCAAGGCGGGGACTCGGTGGAGAGTATGTTTCGCGAAGCGGATTCGGAACTCTACACCATGAAGCGGCTACGGGCTGTGCCTCCAAATTCCACGCACGCCGCTGCCGGTCAACCCGAGGCGAAACATGCCGTCAGGTAGGGCCAACATCCTTCGCCTTCTCAGGCTACTTTCATCAGTGTTTCGCAGTCTGTTCCAGCTTAGATAAGACGGGCTGTATTTCTGAGAGGGCGGCGGGGTCTCCCTTCGCCAGATCCGCCGTGATCTGATCGCGGGTTGCCAGAATGTCATGAAGCAAGTTGCGACGTGCGGGACTCTCCGTGCTGCTTACGATTCGCTGAGCTTGATCAAAAAACTCTCTCGAGTATTCACCCGATTTTCCGTAGTTCTTTTGCACGGCCTCCAGATACATCATTGTGGCTGTGTCGCGAAGCTGCGACCATTGTTCATTGGACTGACAGGGCATTAATTGTTTTTGCGCGGCAGACAGCTCCTGCTGTACCCGTTGCACTCGGGCATACTGCAAGATGAACCCAGTAAGAAATCCCGCAATCAATAGCACAAACCAGAGAACGAGTTTACGTGGCATTAATCTGTCCCTTCACTATCTCTTTTAGTTATCGACACAATGCGAGCGGTTCGACTTTCGCTCGTTTGAGCTGCATAACACTCAAACGTCCTTCAACGAGGTCACGGCTCGAGCGCGGAGATCGACGGACCACTTGCTGGCTATGGGGCTAAATCTAGCCCATAAGACGAGGGGCTGAAGGTTCCGCCGATTTTGATGGGCACAATCTCTCCAGCATTCTGTTTTTTCAACAATGGCTCTACAAACATAAGCAGAAATGCTTTCATGCCCTTCGATGTTTTGGAAAACTTCTCATCGACGCGCAAGGTTCCGTGAAGGGTTGATTTGTTCCGTCAAAAGACCGTAAGTGCCATGGACGTGGGCAAGCGCGCCTGGAACGCTGAACGAGAAATCCGAGAAGGCCGCAACGGCGTCTTTCAGCACCACATGTCCTTTTAGATCTCCAACGACGCTCGCCCGGATCGTCCTTCTGCTTCTCGCCCCGAGCCACCTGACTGAGGGTGTCAACCTTTTCCTGCGTCGCGGGAACAGTGAAGCCCGCCCGGTCAATTCCAAAGTCTCCGTCCAGGTGAACCCTTTCGATGAAGCTCCGGTTTCCAGGAGGAACCTGTACCTGTGCTTGAAAGTTCATGGCTCCAGTGAAAGCGGGATGATCGGCTTTGGCGAGGAGGTGCATCCAGTCTTGAATGTGGCCCTGCTGTTCCGCCCAACTAGAGAAAGCGTCTTACCTTCGGAACCCGCCTTGTTTGCCACATCGCCTTGCGTTACGACCGAGGTCCGCGCGAATTGCGCGTGTATGGACCGCAGCACCACGTCTCCATTCATTCCGTCCACAATGGCTTGGAATTGCGTTTTGAGGTGTACCGCGTGGTGGCTCCTAGTTACTTCGAAATCCGGCACATCGGTATTACCGTCGACCGCGATTTTGTCCAACACGCCACTGAATTTGCCGGCGGAGGATAGCGCTCCTGCTATCCCGCGAAATGCACCCAGTTCCGCGTCAAATACATAAGACCCGGAAAGAGCGGTCTGGCCAACCTTCTCCGTTCGCAAAGGGCCGAATTGTCCGTCCGCGCGAATTTCTCCGGGGGGTTTCGGATTCTGCAGCATGGCATGAAACGACATAGGGGGTCTTCTGCTCGTGTGCTGGGCCGCTCGGCTTGTCTGGAACGGCTGTCTGGGGCGACACGAGATTCGGGCACAGAAGAAGAAATAGAACGACAGCGGCACTTCCAGTTACACGCAAGGGATGCTCCAATCGAACCGCGTATTGGCGGGGGATCGCACCGAGGGGTTCGGGCGTGTCATGCTTTCCACCCCTGGAATCGCGGCAGTCCTAACTATGCACCTTGAGCCGGATAAGTTCTGTGTTATAAAGCACACCAGTAAATACAAGGCATCGCCGCCACTGCGGTTCCAAACCCTCTCAGGGCCGCACATGAGAGTCAGTAAGCCTTCCGCGCGGTTGACAGATTTGGATGGGTCCTTATAAACACGCTTGCATTGACTGGTCTGGCCAACTTCCGGGTGGTCGACGAGATGCTGTCGCGAGAACCCAAAGAGACGGCTGTCACACTACTGTCACGGTAATCGTGGAAAAATGCTGGAAACCGGCTAACAAAAGATGAATATGGAAGAGAAGTTGGCTCCCGCGCTTCATCGCAACTTCCTGATTCTCCTCGGAAAACCCCCCGCTCCGGCAAATCGCTATCAAGTTACTCTAAGGGCTGTTAACCGAAGGGTTGCTAGTTCGAATCTAGCCCGGGGAGCCAAATTTTTCGCGCCGCAAACACAATCCCATGAGCAAACAACATTTCTACGTCAAACTCATCCCTCCTCGCGCCACCTTCCCCGTGGACATGACCTCCGACGAGCGCGCCATCATGCAGCAACACATCACCTATACGTCCGGGCTGTTCGCCGAAGGCAAAGTTCTGATTTTCGGTCCGGTGCTGGACGCGACTAACCCTTTCGGAATGGCGGTCTTTGAAGCAGAAAGCGAATCCGAAGTTCGCAGCCTGATGGAAAAAGATCCCAGCGTAACCAACAAACTAAATCAGTTCACGGTAACGCCAATGAAAGTAGGCGCCGCGCAAGGCGCCGGCTCGAAGTAGTTCCACGCGCGCAAACCGCAATCCTTGTTTACCGTGCCAATTCCTCTAAGGCAATCCGGTTCGTCCGCGGTCCGAAAATTCCGATCACGAACGCCACGCCGCACATGGCCGCGGCCAGCACCGCAAACACGGCACCGACTCCTCCGCGCATCAGCACCGCGCCGATCAGCAGAGAAGAAAACACCGCGCTTAGGCGGCTCCAGCTGTAGGTGAAGCCTACGCCCGTAGCGCGCATTCGCGTGGGGAAAAGCTCGGACTGGTAATCATGCAGCAGCGCCGAAAACCAGTTACTGCACAGAGTCACCAGCGCGCCGCTCGCCACGATCAACGTCGGCAGCGACCAGAACGCGAAGCCCAGACCGAACGCAGCGATCAGCAGCGCCATTGCAACGATGGTCCACTTGCGTTCCAGTTTGTCGGACGTCAGCACCGCCAGCGCCGGGCCCAGCGGCGAGACCAGCGCAATCAGCAGCGTGTATTCCAGAGAATGAAGCAGCGAAACGCCTCGGCGCAGCAGAAACGTCGGAGCCCAATTCGCGAAGCCGTAATATCCGATCGTTTGCAACACGTGAAAAATCACCAGCATGATAGTGCGGCACAGGTACGGCGGGCGCCACAGCTCGGCGAACGATGCACGCTCCGCGACCGGAGCGGCTTCAGCCACCGGGAAGCGCGCGGCCGCTTCTCCAGAGGCATCGCGAGCCTGCGATTCACTTTCGAGTAACGCGACAATCTTCTCCGCTTCCTGATGGCGCCCGCGGCTTTCGAGCCACCGCGGCGATTCCGGGAGGCTGCGGCGGAAATACCATGCCAGCGCAGAGCCGAACGAGCCAAGAACCATCACCCAACGCCAACCTTCCAGCGCGAAATGTGTTGGCACCAACAGGCGCACTAAGATCGCCACGACCGGGACCGCGGTGAATCCGGTCATCTGGGTGATGGCCACGTAGCGGCCGCGCGCGCTGCTCGGCACCATCTCGGAAACGTAGGTGTCGATCACAACCAGCTCAGCGCCGATGCCGATGCCGGCGAAAAAGCGGAGAACGAGCAGCCAGGTGGCCGAGGGCGCGAACGCTCCTGCCAGCGTGAAAAACGAATAAATGAGTAGCATGGTGACGAAGGCGCTGCGGCGGCCCATGCGATCGCTGCCCATGCCGAATACGATCGTTCCGGTGAACATTCCCAGAAATCCGACGGCGATCACGTTGGTGAATTGATGGAGGGTAAGGAATCCCGATTGCTGCAAGGCCGCGCCGATATACGCCATCATGTAGATGTCGTAGAAATCGAACCAGCCGCCTAGCGACACCAATGTGATGAATCGCCGGTGGAATTTTCCCACCGGGACTCGCTCGATCCGCGCTGCTATGGAATTGTTTCCGATCAAAGGGAATCACTTATTCCGTTCGACGACGGCGATTTTTTCCAGCGTCTGCAAGTATTCGAGAATCAACTCCAGCGGTACGGGTCCATACTCCGCGGATACTTCGTCGCGAATATCCGCTCCTGTGCGATAACCATTGGCGAAGTTAAGGGTTTCGTAAGCGTACTCTTCGCCGGCGCCCCACAGGCCTTCGTAGTCCAGCAGCTTGGGCCGCGTGACCTTGCCGCTGTGATCGTTCACGAAGTCGTAACCGAACACGGTGACTGGGCCGCGCGGTGTGGCCTTGCGCGCAAATTTCACCAGCGCGTCACCGGCAAGCGCTGGCGCTTCGATCGTGCCAGCGGTACGGTCGGGCGTTCTCGCAAGAAGCCCAAATTCGGCTTCCATGGCCGCAGTGCCCGGCAAAAACGAGGAAGCTGACGCGTACGTTTGCCGCAGGGTGCGAACGTTCAGGGCCATTGCGGACTCCCGCTCTGCCCGGTCCAATTGCGCGTAGCGATGGAAGCTGGCCGCCGTCTGCTGGTTGCGATCGTCGGAAAGAACCGGCTGCAGCGCCGAATAGCCGCGCGGATCTTGCGCGGTGAGGGTGGCCAGAAAATAGCCGCTAGCCGCGCCAATAAACGCGGCGCGCTTGAGTTTCGTGGGATCGATGTTGGCGGCGGAGTCGAAATTCGTGTGAATGTAGCGATCGGGCCAATCGTTGAAATAAATCGCCGGGATTCCGAAGGACGAATCCTGGTAGACATCATGATCGCTGCCCATGGTGTACGGCGCATCCTGCGCGAGCAGCGGCTCCTTGCCGCCTTCGGTAGCAACTAGCGGAAACTCGGCGCTGCCAGTGGACGCGAACTGCAGAGACTGCTCGTTCACGAATTGTGCAAACGCCCAAGCCACGGCGTGGATGAAAGACGGCAGGCTCAATGGCCCGCGGGTAACGTGAAACACGGATTTCGTGGCCGGGCCGCCGCCGACCATGTCCATATGCACCACGGCCTTGATGCGTTTCGCGAATTCCGGCTTGGCGTTCAGCAGAGTAAGCGTGCCTTCGATTTCCGGAGGCCAGATGAAGCGGATAGTGCGAGCGGGGCGCGCCAGTTGCCCGTTCGCAATCAACTTTTGCAGCGTCCGCGCCACTTCCAGAATCGCCGTACAGCCGCTGGCGTTGTCGTTCGCGCCGGGTCGCTGATGATCCAAGTGGCAGCTGAACGCGATCTCCTCATCTTTGAGTTTCGGATCTGCGCCGGGAATCGTCGCGGTTACCACTTCCAGGTTGCCGGGATGCTGTCCGGCTTTCACCACCGCGTGCAACGTAACCCTTTCGCCTTTGCTCATCCGATCGCGCAGAGCCCGTGCCGTTTTCAGCGAGACCATGAAGCCGAAGGTCTTGTTCGGTGAAAACGTCTCCAGGTGTCCCCAACGAATCAGGTTTTCGTCTTCGCCCCACCAGGCTGTTTTTTGGTTCTGCGCGTAGCTGATGATCCCGGCCGCTCCGAATTTTCCAACCGCGAGATCCTGGATTGCGCCGGGCTGCGCCCCAGCCAGTACGATCTTCCCCTTTACGGCTTTGCCCGCGTAGTCGCTGTCTTTCGTTCCATCGCCCACGTCCACTAGATCAGCGGCGACGTCGCTGCTCTCGCTGTCTTCAGCGAGTACGATGGGCTGTTCTTCATAGCTAGCGATTTTGAGTACCTTGGGTAAGGCGAACTTTTCACACTTCGTATTGAACTCTAGCTTTCCATTCTCGATTTTCTCTTTGTCGCAAACGCCGATTTCTGTCAAATCTCCGACCTCCGCATCCCACGCCGGCCGCGACCTCTGCGTTCCATAGAAAATCTTTCCGTCAGCGGGAAAAGCGAGAATTGCTACATCGCTGAGGCCGTACGCTCGAGCGCGCTCCGCCACCAGCTCTGCGGCGGAGTGAAATCCTTGGGAGCCGCGCTGGCGATGGAAGCGCACCACACCCTCGAGGTTGCGTTTGGCCGTTTCGCCGGAGAGCTCCTGCGCGAGCGCGGCAACATCTTTTTCCGGAAGCAACGGCGCCTTTTGTGCCGACACTCTCGATGGCAAGAGCGTCGCCGGAACGAGGGCAAGGAAAAAAGCTAAGTGTGCACTGCGTCGCATGCATCCTCCGCGCAGGCGCAACCCGCGCGGCGCATTCTAACGCAATCGGCGCACGCACGCAGGAACGACGTCTAGCCGGGGCTTGCGTTTGGGATTCGATGGAAGACGAACGATGTTTTCGGGGAAGCAAGGGTTGTGGAGAACAAAACGGTGATTGCCACCGTTCTGCAGTGATGGCAGGATTTCAACATGAAGATATTAGTTACGGGCAGCAGCGGGCTGATCGGCTCGGAGGCGGTGGCGCACTTCGACGCGAAGGGACATGAAGTCGTTGGCGTGGACAACAATATGCGCCGGGTGTTTTTCGGGGAGGCCGGCGATACGCTGTGGAATCTGGAGCGTTTGAAGGCCACGACCAAGAGGTTCCGGCACTTTGCCGCGGATATTCGTGATCGCCAGGCGGTCGAGGAACTATTCGAGGCGCACGGATTTGAATTGATCGTCCATTGCGCGGCTCAGCCTTCGCACGACAAGGCCAGAGAGATTCCCCTTCTGGACTTTGAGGTCAACGCGCTGGGTACCATGCAGCTACTGGAGGCTACGCGGCGATATTGCCGAGATGCAGTCTTCGTGTTCATGAGCACGAACAAAGTGTACGGCGAGGCGCCAAACGAGATTCCGATGAAGGAGCTCGATACGCGATACGACTACGCGCGAACTGAAGATTTCGATGGAGTGAACGAGAGTTGCCGAATCGATCGGACCATGCATTCTTTGTTTGGCGCGTCGAAAGCGGCTGCGGATCTTGCGGCGCAGGAATATGGCCGCTATTTCGGGATGAAGGTAGGTGTATTTCGCGGAGGATGTTTGACCGGGCCTGCACATTCCGCAGTGGAACTGCATGGATTTTTATCTTATCTGGTGAAGATGACGTCGATCGGCGGCACTTACTCCGTGTTTGGATACTCGGGAAAGCAAGTCCGCGACAACATCCATAGTTATGATGTGGTGCGGGCCATTGAGGAGTTTGCAACGAATCCACGGCCTGGCGAGGTGTACAACCTGGGTGGCGGAAGAAAGAACAGCGTGTCGATGCTGGAGGCAATCGCGAAGGTGGAGGCGCTGACGGGACGGAAACTGGATTGGCGGTATATCGAAGAAGCCCGAAAGGGCGATCACATTTGCTACATCTCGGACATGGGGAAATTCAAGAAGGATTATCCGAAGTGGGAGATTACACGGGGACTGGACGAGATTCTGCAGGAGATGGTGAGCGGGAGAGGGAAAGCGGCTGGATAAGGAGTGACGTTTGTGGGCGGGAAGTACTGCGAGTCCGGCCTTGAGGGAGCATGCGGAGCGAAATGGGCTTCGTCGAGGAGAAAGCGGCCTGGTTTGATTCAAACATGGTTTCTTTGCGCGGTGCGCTGCTGCGACGTGTCCGGATCGCCGGCTTGGAAGCGTGGTGAATTCGAAAAGCAAGGCGGGGGCGACGACGATTTCGGCGGAGGCGGTGCGCTGAATGATTGTGCGCCGCGATTCGGTCCATCGGATTTCATCAAATCCGATGTCGAGGGAGCGGAGGCAAAGGTATTCCGGGGAGCGGGCGGATTGCCTGGCGGAAAGCGGCTGGTGATCGTGTGAGACGCACAGCGAAGAGAACAGGCGGCTGGTAACGCGGCGGATTCTGACATAATCGACTTCGGGTAATTCCACAACCTTCAACAACACTTGGGATTGTGAAGCTTGCTGACGCTTGGGATTAATTATTCGCAAATGCATGATTCGTCGGCGTGCATTGTGCGCGACGGGGAATTGCTTTTTGCGGTGGCCGAGGAACGGCTGAGCCGCCTGAAGCATGACGCACGATTTCCACAACTGGCGATTGGGGCCTGCCTGAAGTTTGCCGGCGTGCGCGCCGACGAACTGGATGAAGTGTGTTTCGGCTGGCAAGAGGCCGGACCGGTTTACCGGCACGATTTGAAACTGTATGCGACCGGCGGCTGGCCGCTGAATTCGATTAATCTGCTGAATTCGACGCGACATTTTGTGAGCATGTGGCGGCAGAAATCGGGCGCGGAACTGTTTGCGAGGAGATTCGGCGCGACTCGGGCCCGGATGCGGTTCGTGGATCATCATCGCGCGCATGCGATCAGCGCGTACGGCTGCTCGGGGTTCGACGAAGCGGCGGTGGTGGTGATGGATGGGCGCGGTGCGTGGGAAGCGACGTCGATCTGGCTGGGCACGAAGGGGACACTGGAACATGGGTTGACGATTCCGTTTCCAGATTCAGTGGGTTTGTTCTACAGCGCGTTCACGTCGTATCTGGGTTTCACGCCGAACAGCGATGAGTGGAAAGTGATGGGACTTGCGCCATACGGGCATCCCGGCGTGAATCTGACAGCGTTTATCGATCCGGAGGGCTCGCCGTACCGGGTGCATGCGAAAAAATTGACCAAGAACGGAACAAGCTTGTTCAGCGGGATTACGCCGCTGCTGGGCGAGCCGCGGATTGCCGAGAGTGAGATCGAGCAACGGCACAAGAACATTGCCTACGCGGTGCAGGAGCAGTGCGAGCTGGCGATGATGAGCGTGGTACGGCTGGCGGTGGAGAAGACGAGGTCGCGGAACCTGTGCCTGGCCGGCGGCGTGGCGCTGAATTCGAAAGCGAATGGGAAGATTCTGGCGTCGGGACTGGTGGATAAAATTTTTGTGCAGCCTGCGGCGGCCGATGACGGCGTGGCGCTGGGCGCGGCGCTGGCGCCGTACATGGATCATGGCGGGCGGCTGCCGAATAAGATGATGCGGCATGCGTATCTTGGTCCGGGATACGAGGACGATGAGATTGAGGGTGTGCTGAAGACGTACAAGTTGCGGCACGCGCGGCTGGATGATCCCGGAGGGACGGCGGCGGAATTGCTGTCGCGAGGGAAAATTCTGGGATGGTTTCAAGGGCGGATGGAATGGGGGCCGCGCGCTCTGGGGGGGCGGTCGATCCTGGCGGACCCACGGGATCCGGAGATGAACGCCAAAGTGAACAATGCGGTGAAATTTCGCGAGGCGTGGCGGCCGTTTGCGCCGTCGATCAAGAGAGAGGCGGCGCGCGCATTTCTGGAGAACGCGACAGATTCGCCATTCATGGTATTGACCTCGCAAGTACGAGCCGACAAGCGCGGGTTGATTCCGAGCGTGACGCACGTGGACGGCAGTGCGCGTCCGCAAACGGTGGAGCAGGATGTGAACCCGTTGTACTGGCGATTGATCGATGAATTCGGAAAGCGGACGGGCGTTCCGGTCGTGATGAATACGTCGTTCAATTTGCGCGGGGAAGCGATCGTGAATACGCCCACCGATGCGGTGCGGACCTTTTACAGCTCGGGGATGGATGCTCTGGTGATTGGAAGTTTTCTCGTCGGGAAATGAGCGGCGGGGAGCGATGAGCGGGCGGCGCATGGTAGCGCTGTTGGGGCGGCGCGATCAGCCGACCGATGCGGTGCAGGAGTATTGCCAGTATCTCGGCTCGGCGCTGCATGCGCGCGGCGGGGATGAGATTGAGATTGCGCGGGTGCCTTGGACGGAGATGGGCTGGGCCGCGGCCTTGCGTGAGCTCCGACAGCAAGCTGTGGCGTGGCAGGGCGAGTGGGTGTTGGTGCAGTATACGGCGCTAGGTTGGTCGGGGCGTGGATTTCCATGGCGATTGGTACGGGTGCTTGAGATTCTGCGCGATGCCGGGGCGCGGGTTGCGGTGATTTTTCATGATGTCGAGCCTTACAGCGGCCGCCGGTTGGTCGACCGATTGCGGCGGGCATCTCAGCTGCGCACGATGCGAGGCGCGCTGATCCTCGCCGATATTGGCATCTTTACTGTGGCGCTGCACGCAATTTCCTGGCTTGGCGCCCCGCCATCTAACGCACGTTTCATTCCTGTTGGCGCGAACCTTCTGCCACAGCCTTCTGCTTCGGAGAACTTTTCTGCCAATCGCGAACATGGATTGTGTGTATCAGTCTTCGGCATTACCGGGGGGCTGACCGGAGAGCGGGAATGTCGCCAAATTGTCGCGGCCATGAGCTTTGCCGCAGAGAAGCTGGGGAGAGTCCGGCTGCATGCGTTTGGGCGCGGTGTGATCGAGTGTGAGGGCGAGCTGCGGGACGGATTGCGTGGCACGGCCGTTGACGTAAGCATCGACGGCGTATTGCCCGTAGAGCGAGTTGCGGAGGCACTGAGTGCGGCGGATGTGATGTTGTTCGTGCGCGAACCGATTTCGAGCCGGCGCGGAAGTGCGATCGCGGGAATCTCTTGCGGATTGCCGGTGATTTGCTACGGCGGAAAGCAAACGGCAGAGCCGGTCACGGAAGCGGGCATCGTGCTGGTGTCGAGCGGGAACATCGAGGAACTGGGCGATGCGCTGGTTCGCGTGCTGGGTGACGATAAGTATCGCGCGCGACTCGCGAGCCGCAGCCGAGTGGCATACCGCGAACACTTTTCGTGGGGTGCGATTGCTGCGCGATACTTGGCAGTGCTCGGCGAGTTAACGTAGCTGCGGAGATGCGACGGTGCGGTGATAAGAGTCACGGGTCACTTCTTTTGTTTCTCCAGCGACTGGCGCGGGGGCTCGGATCGCGGCTGAAGAGAATTCGCTCCAGTCTTACAGCATTTGTAGAGTCAACGGCACAACACTTCGATCAGGTTTTCTCTCTTTTTATCAGCCAGGGCTGTGAAGGCATCCAGAGAGGCGAAGTAACCCGCGAGGGAGGCAGCGGCAAGCACCGCAAAGGCCTCTGCCGGCAACCATGGACTACTTGTCCAGCGTCCTATCATGAAAATAAGGGAGCAAACCCCAGCGAGAACGATTTGTGAGCCGAAGCCAACCCAAATGGCCACGCCGGAACCTCGCTGGCCACGCATGGAACCAAACTCCAGCTTCCGCGGGAAAGACAGGGAAACCCAGTTGGCGAGAGAGAATTGACCACTGGCAGCGAACACAATGGCAAGCAGAGTGGCAACCAGAGTTGGCAAGGAAGGCAAGCCGGTGCGCCACGCCAGAACCGCGGTGACGAGCACAATTTCAAGAGTGAGGATGCCGGTGTGGATGAGGTTTTTCGCCAGGAATACGTCGCGGAACTTTACGGGAGCCATGAAATAGGTCTGAATGCCGCGGCCTTCATAGGCGAAGCTGTTGTATATCGGCATCATCAGCATGAGCAGCAGATAGCCCATCATGCCCGGGAAAAATGCGTCGGGCGAGACGCTGTGCTGCAAGACCGAAGGCCGCATTCCCGCAAACTGGGAAGAAAACAAGAGCGCCAGAAAAGGCGGCATCAAGAGGGAGAACAGAATGACGGCGTTGCGGAAGAGATAACGAAACTCTTTTTGCAAAACAGCGGCCACCGGAGGCGAGATGAAACGGAAAAGGTCAGCGCCGCCGGTCCCGCTGGAAACTGCTTGCGCGGCGATCTTTGCTGGGGCCCTAGACTCGCTGAGTTCTTCTCCGCGATATTGCGCAGCAAATCTTAGCCACAACAGGCCACTGAAGAGAAAAACATATGCGCACAAACCGGCCGCGTTCAGCAGGACATTGCCAGTGTGATGATCCACCGCAGCGGCGATGGCGCTCCCCGCTAGCGCGGGCGGGAAAACGGAAAGATAAGGCAGAGCACGCGACAACGCCTGTGGGGAGCCGTGTTCGTAGCGATCGAGCAGCGGCTTAATGAACTGCGCGGAAACGCTGAGCAGTATAACCAGGGCGAAGGTGAGCTCGCGGGTCAGGCGCCGAGAGAGGAGGCGTTCAAACCACGAGCCGATTAGGCGTTCCAGCGTGACGTTCATAGTGATGAAAAGGGCGCCCACCAGAATCATCGCCGGCAGGATGTCCGGCCTGGCGATTCCAGCACCCAGTACCATGGCCAGCAACCAGCACAGCGAAGCGATCGCGGCGAAGTCCGCCAGTCCATACCCAAGCGCTATCAGATAAAAGGCCCTGAGACTCAGGGGAAATCGGAGCAGCGTGCGAAACTCAAAATTCACGCCGAAACCCGCGACAAACAGCGGAAGGATTTGCCAGAACAGGAAAATCGCGAAGAAGAGAAGAGTCAGCCAGACCAAATGGTCGCTGGAAAGCGAACTGTAGGCTCCAAAGCCGAAAGCGAACGCCAGGCCCACGATCACAACTCCGCCCCAGAAAGCGGCGGCGATGAGTCCGATCAGATCGAGCCAATTGTTTTTGCGGCGAAGGTGATTGCGAAAAATCTTCCAGCGCAGGCCCGCGATCAGCTTGATTTGTTCGACTACTCCGACCTGACCGGTCACATCAGCCACGAGAGCTCTTCCATTTGGGGACGATCCGCTCCATCCTGGCCCACGATCGAAAGGAAAATTTGTTCGAGCGTCGTCTTGGCGTCGCCCTGCTGGCCAGAGACTCCAGTTCGCAGCTCCTCAAGGGAACCCTGCGCCACCAAGCGCCCTTTATAAATAATGCCTACGTGGCTGCACAAACGTTCGACGATTTCGAGCACGTGCGAAGTGAGAAAAATCGTTACGCCGCGCTCGGTCATACGACCGAGCAAAGCTTTCAGCGCACCAGCGGCCAATGCATCCACTCCTTCGAACGGCTCATCGAGAAACAGGATGCGCGGACCATGAATTACAGCGGCGGCCAGTGCCAGTTTCTTCTGCATGCCGTGCGAGTAGTCGGCGATCATGGACTTGGGACGATCACCGAGTTGCATGAATTCGAGCAACTCCGCAGAGCGCTGCCGAGTGGTCGCACGGTCGAGGCCATACATGCGGCCCACAAAATTCAGATATTCGGATCCCGTGAGGCGCTCGAAAAGACCCATGCCCTCCGGCACGACGCCGATCTGGCGCTTGATTTCGATCGCATGCGAGGCAAAGTCCAGGCCGAGCAGCTGCATACGGCCAGAAGTAGGCGCCAGCAGACCCGTAAGCATTTTGATTGTAGTGGACTTACCTGCGCCGTTTGGCCCGAGGAACCCGAAGAATTGTCCGGCCGCGACGGTGAGGTCCATACCGTCGACGGCGGTGAGTTCGCCGAAGCGGCGCGTCAGTTTTTCGGTGGAAATAGCCGCTCCGGTCATCTCGGTCCTTTTAGCCGGCGGTGCCCATTTGAAACTCTAGCATGACTGCATCTGGTGCCTAGGCGCGGTTCGGCACGTCGGAGTGCTGCAGACAAAACGTACTGGGAATTCTAGGCCGAGGGCTTTGGCGGGAGCGGCAATGGCGTCATGCCCGCAGCATGAGCGTCACGAGCGGGCAGGGCCGCGAGCACGGCAGGAAGCTCTACGCGGAAAACCGCGCCACCTTTTTGACCGTTATAGCAGAGAATTTTTCCTGCGTGCTCCTGAATGATTCCGAAACAGATGCTCAATCCGAGACCGGTGCCTTTTCCGACGGGCTTGGTGGTATAGAAAGGATCGAAAACACGATGAGGCTCTTTGATGCCGGGCCCATTGTCAGAGAAGAGCACGATGACGTTGCCACGGTCGCGCATGGTCTTGACAGTAAGCACGCCTCCGTCATGTGCTTCCATGGCATCGACCGCGTTATTGATGATGTTGAAGAAGACCTGCATCAGCTGATTGCCGTCCCCACGCACTCCAGGCAACACGGATTCGAGCTGTAGTTCGATTTTGGTTCTTGCAGAACGCAAATCGAGGGCGCGAAGCTGCATCGCGTTGGTGACGACGGTATTGATGTCCAACAGGGTGCGCTCCGGGGGGACTTGGCGAGCGAAGCTGAGCAAGTTGCCCACCAGAGTTTTAGTGCGGCGAGCCTGGTCACGGATCTTTGCGGCAGTCGCGCGGGCCTTGTCGGACAGCTGGGGATCATCAGCGAGCAGATCGGAGTAACCCAGAATCGCGGCCAATGGATTGTTGATTTCGTGAGCCGCGCCGGCGGCAAGCTGTCCGAGGGAGACGAGCTTTTCCGTCTGAACCAATTGCGCCTGCAGGCGCTGGAGATTTTCGATCGATTGTTCCGATCGTTCGAGAAGCCGCAAGCGATCTTTGTCCGCGATGTGGGTGCGCAGGAAGACGATCAGGGCCAGTGGAACCGAGGCTATCAGCGTTGTCATCAAACGGTAGTCACGCACTTCGCGCGCTTCCAACGCATAGCGCAGTGTGTAGATCGCGAAGATTGGCAGGGAAATGACCGCTGCCATAGCCAGTCGAGACGCTAGGGTGCGCTGGCCCGGCTTGGTGGCATCGGCTTCCACATCCTCGTCGGAAGGAATATCCAATGCGGCTCGATTCCGGTAGGCAATGAGGCCGGCAAATGCAAACCACAAAAAGGAAGAGATCAGCGGCAAATCGTACAGACTTCCGGTGCTGTACTTATTCAAGCTGATGGCGACATTGATTGTGAGTGAGGACAGCATGTACATCGTGGCGCCGCCGAAAAGATTGGCGTAGACCAAGCGCCAGGCGCCTTTCGCCCGCAACCACAGGTACGCCAGTCCGCCAACGATCACCATGTTCTGAATGTGAGTGACCAGGTCGTAGTTGTAGTTGTATTGCGATTCCGAGGGCACTGCGTACATCCATGGGAAGACCACAAACGCGTACAGGAACGTCCACCAGGTGAGCAGCAGGACGAAATCGAGATACCCGAAGCGCCGCTGGAGTTCGCCACGTTGCCGATGGGGTTGCAGAGCCAGCGCAGCCATCAGAGGGATGCCCTTCAGAAAAAACACTATATCGCCGGTGTAAATGACCGGCACGGATTGATGCGCGTAGACCTCGTAGTAAGTCCACTCAAACTGACCGATCATCCACAAGGTGCAGCTGAGTGCCAGCAACATCCAGAAAATGTTGCGACGCCAATGCGGAGTGCCGGCATTCAACAGCAATCCCGCGTTCGCAACCAGCGGTACGACGCACTGAACGAGGTTAGCGAACGTGGCGAGCCCCGGGCTGTCTTTCGGCAGCAGTACAGAAACGAGGGCGTACGTGGCTATCACGCTGAGCCACAGAGACAAAAATATCCAGATGGAGCGGGAAGACGACATGTGCGTACTTCAACCTAGTTTAGTCGCGAAACCCTGTTGATCTGGGCGGGGATCCGGACGGGATGGCCTAAGGATAAACGAAGAGGTGGGCGGACAGAGAAGGGTGCACCCGTCGGCCAAGCCTTCAAGCAGTAAGCCCAATACTTAGCGGATCAGACCTACATCCCGCGTGGTGGCGAAAAGTGGGTCGATGATATCCGGACAAAGGCAACGACGCCAACCATGAAATAATTGTGATCAAATGGCCCAAATGCCGAACAGTTGATGGCATTTCTCGAAGCTACTGAAATTGGTCTACGAATTTCCTGCCAAGTCGCCAACACCTTGACCTAACGATCAGAGCTGGCAGACTCGTCCCATCTTTAAGGTCGATGACGGCTGCTATAACTAAGCGAAGAGGCTTCGGTGCGCGATTCTAGCGCAGTCCCGATGTTCTTCCTTGAGACACGCAGGCACCGTCGCGCGCGTTTGCAGGGTTATCACCTAGGTAGTGGCGTGGCATGTTGAGGTCTCGATGTTCTCGACGGCTGAAGGCACGAGTCTTGCCAGGGCTTTCCTAGGCCCCACAAAATCTTGATTACCCATCCAATCCCGAAGATCACGCCACATACGAGTGCAATCGGTATCAGCGCCAGGAAAAACGAGGTCGCTAGACCAAAAAAGAAAGCCCCCGATTGCTCCACGTACCGCACCTCCCAGTAGCTACAAGATTGTTCCCCCAATGCCTGCGTCTAAGGAACCCGAGACCAGGCCGCCTACCGCTCCGAGTCTAGCTTGATTTCGTATAACCATCGCGGCCCTTCGGGCAACTTCGAGACGGGAAGGCATTCCATCGGCCTGACAAATGTTGCGGTTGTTCTCGGCGTGGGCATCGGCGAAGCATACCGCACCGGAAGCTGAGGCCGGGACCCTTCACTCCCAAAATGACGAGTGGGTTTGGCCGACTTCGATCTACAAATTAATCCAAAACCAATGAAGTAAGAGAAAACATCCGCGAAAAATACAGACGAATCCTGAGATGACAAAGAGCCAGAATATAGTCAGTTGAAAAATGTCTTTTCCCATCAGACGAGAAGTTTTGCTCACGAGGTCCATTCTCTACATCTTCGCGCTTTAGGACCTGTTGCTAAATCGGCTTCTTTGGCTGGTGTCGTTGGAGTAAGCCGGGCAGAGCAGGCTGAACGTTCAGGCGGACGTGATGCCGTAGTTGGTTTGATTGGCTTTGTTACGGCATACCAGTGTGAATACGACTCTCACGTACTACATCAAGGACGTACCTGAAGTCACGGAGAACGCGATGACCCTTGTCGAGGAATTGTTCGTCAAGGCAGGCGCCATGGCTGGCAGTGTGCAGTAGATTCTTGTGATAAAGACTGTGATAACGAGCAGCGCAACACTCTCCTCACCGCGGGCGACTTCTTGGCAACTCCAACGCCTGCTTGACGATAATGGCGGAGGAGGAGGGATTTGAACCCCCGAGACCCTTTCGGGTCTAACGGTTTTCAAGACCGCCGGTTTCAACCACTCACCCACTCCTCCGTTTTTAATTCTAGCGCACTCTATGGGTTAGAGGGCCATTTGTGACAGTTGAGGGTTTTGATTGCTGCATTTTGGTGCAACTGTCACCAAATTGTCACCAAAACCCACAAGCTTTGCGACCGCTGCCTTTTTCGAGTCGAGATTTGTGTGCGTATAACGCATGGTTACGGTGACCGTCGAATGTCCGAGCAATTGCTGGACTGTCACGATATCCACGCCTCGATCAATCAGGCGCGATGCGAACGTGTGGCGCAGCGTATGCCAGGAGACATCGGAAATACCTGCCTTCCGGCACGCAAGAGCGAAGCCTGCTTTCAGGTCAACAAACGGCTTGCCGGTTTCATGGTTGTAGAAGACAAAGTCATTCTTCCGACCCATCGCCCAGACTTCGAGAACGTTTCGTACTTCCGTGTTGAGTGGCACGGTACGCATCTTTCCCGTTTTCTGAGCAAGGATATTTAGAATGCCTTTTTGCATGTCCACCGATGACCAGCGAAGGGAGAAGATTTCTCCAACTCGCAAGCCCGTGTTCAAGCCGATCTTCACGGGGCGTTTAAATATCCCTCGAAGAACTTCCGATTCCCGCAAACATAGCAGGTCTTGTGCGTGGCGTCGGTTGGAACTATACGAAGACTCCTGAACTCTTGCGCGATTCTGATCGTAATAATCAATCCGCCAAACACTACCTCGTCGGTAGATTCCCATTTGCGGCTCTCCTTCTCCCTTTGCCAGCCGCGCTTGCATTTAGCAAGCCACGCGGCACACCTCTACAGCTTCCGTGGCACCCTTGCGGGAAAGCGGTTCCCCATACATAGCCGTGTCTGTACAGCCTCGCGACAGCGCTCAAACCTTCCCACCGCCAGAGTCGATAGAACCACGACAGGTTAGAGCAATGAATGAGCTGGTCCGAGGCCAATCCAATGAGTTCGTTCTCGCCCGCGACAAAGAATCTCTCACCTGATGAGCCGACAGTTTGGAGAAAGCAAGTCTCTGAAAATGTTGATAGCGGGTATCATCGCTTGAGTTTTTAGTTTCGGAGCCTGCTGGAACGAAATTCAATACTTCTAGTCAGACCGAAGTGATGGTTTCCAACAGGATCGCAGTTCGGCGAAAGCTAGACTGCCGACCAGGGGCCGACCTTGGAATGCTCGGCATCATCAAAGAGACTAGGACTCCCTCCGCTTTCGCCGCCGTCGAGGGGCGAGCCCGCTCCGCGGCCCTCTACGGTCGCCCTTGACTGCCGCTACGCTACGGAAATATCCCAGCCATGACAGGCATGCGCCTGTCTGTTCTCAATTAGCCACAGGACGTTGGCAAGCATACCCGATCTTTTGGATGTCGCTGTCCCGAAATCACCTGCGTTTTATGGTTTTCCTCCCTCAAGCTGCCAGAGCGTCCGAGGCAGCCCGCGCTTGCGCCATTTTGTTTCTGGGCTTTGGCTTGGGCAGGCGGCTTCTGGGTTTTGGCGTGGTGTCCTTCAGGGCCTGCTTGTGCACTACGTTTTCTTTCCCCTGTTTCTTCGGCTTCAAGAACTGAACCAGGGGTGGTTCGCCCATTTTCTTCCGCTGGTCCTCGATGAATCGCACGAGCTTGTAAATCTCCTCGTTGTCGAGCGGGTCGTCAGAGAGCCAGCGGTTGTATTCCTCTTCGAAGAACGAGACGTTGTCCTCTTCCTCTCCGGCCATTTCATGCATGAACTGGCTGTTGATGAGCGCGCGGCGGCGTTCCAGGCCCGCCACGGACTTGTAATAGACCTCGCGAAACGCGTGGGGCGCTTTCTTCAAGCGCTGCACTCCGCGAACGGCTTCTTCGATCCCGTGATTCACCAGGTACAGCGCTTCGTAGAGATGTGCTTTCTGCATGACCAAATATCCTTTCCGCGGCGCAATGGCCGCGAGTTCGGAAGTTGATGTGGTGTCGGGACACACTTCTCCGCTGGAGTCGTGTGCCAACTCGGACGGACATGTATTCAGTTAGAGGGCTACGGCGGGGGATGCGCGACGCGCAGAGGGGCGGTGCGTGCGACGGAAACGAACCGGGAATCGGCGGGTTGCACCCAATGGGCAAACCCGATACTTTTTATTTCAGCCATCGTTGCCTCTAGCCAGGCGACTTTGGTTAGGGGCGCGTTTGGTGCTCTAACACCGGCGCGTCCCGCTCACTTACTTTTCTTGCCTGCCTTCGCTTTCTTCTTCTGCCTTCTTTTCCTGCCGTTTGCTATTCTCGGGAGAATTTCACGAACTCTTTCGATGTCTTCGTCGCTCCAAGCGTAAACAAGCAGGCCGCCGATACGCTCAGGCTTGGGTGCCGGGACCTTCTTTGCGGAGACATATCTGCTCAATGCTGCGACGCTCAAACCGAGTCTCTTTGCTGCTTGCCGCATAGAAAGCGAACTCATCTGGAACATTGTTCCCGATAACATCACTTGTGTCAAGTAGGCAAATTTCCAGACAGTTGATTGGCCCGCTCTGTCCGCAATGTTCGGTGAAAAGAGACACTCTGCTTGCGCAGAGAGGGTGGTTGCGAAGAATGTGAAATACCCAAGGAGCTACTTCATCCTAGTAATATCCACGATCCGTTCCAAAGCGCGCGAGGCAAAGGCATCCTTCGTCGGGTAACCGATTTCAGGCGGGATGTCCGCTGGCCTCAATCGACGAACCAGCAGGACTGATACTCTTTGCCGAACGAAGAAACAGGAACGAAAGGAAGTATAGCGCCGCCGCGAGAATGATCAGGGACCGGATTCCCGTCCACAAAGACACCGACTCGAGCATTCCTCCCACCAGTGCCCCCAAAAGGTTTGAACCAAGCGCTTGGCCGCTGAATTTGTATTCCGCAAAACTGCGAATGAAAACAATCGA
>Ga0206970_10047_pt1 | contig 34112 bp, 33 predicted proteins | sample Alteio_BWOrgHeat_88_FD_152964 | JGI IMG/M metagenome (GOLD analysis project Ga0206970, IMG submission 152964) | Enriched cells from forest soil in Barre Woods Harvard Forest LTER site, Petersham, Massachusetts, United States -... | ecosystem: Environmental > Terrestrial > Soil > Temperate forest >... | reverse complement strand
CCATAGCCGGAAAGCTCGCAATAAATCTTTGCGCCGCGTTTCTTGGCGTGTTCCAGCTCTTCGAGCACCATCACGCCGGCGCCTTCGCCCATCACGAAACCATCGCGGTCCTTGTCAAACGGGCGCGAGGCGTGTTGGGGATCATCGTTGCGCGTGCTCATGGCTTTCATGGCGCAAAATCCGGCGATACCCATGGGAATAACCGCCGCTTCCGTACCGCCGGCGAACATAATGGGAGCGTCACCCATCTTAATCGTCCGCCAAGCCTCACCGAGGGCGTGGTTGGCGGTGGCGCACGCGGAGCAGGTGGCGAAATTGGGTCCGCGCAGGTTGAAATACATCGAGACCAAGCCCGACGCCATGTTGCCAATGAGCATGGGGATGGTGAACGGCGACACGCGGCTCGGGCCGCGGTTCAGAAGAATTTTGAACTGGTCAGTGGTCGTGCCCAGCCCGCCGATGCCGGAGCCGAGGATCACGCCAATTTCGTCACGGTTTTCCCTGTCCAAGTCCAGGCCGGAATCTTTCAACGCGCTCCAGGCGGCATAAATGCCAAACTGCGAATAGCGGTCCGTGCGGCGAATTTCCTTGGGCGACGGAAACGCGGGCAACGGGTCAAAATCCTTCACCTGGCCGGCAATCTGCGTGTCGAAATCTGACGGATCAAACGCCGTGATCCGGTCAATGCCGCAGCGTCCGGCAACAAGATTGTTCCAGAACGTGTCCAAGTCGTTGCCCAAGGGACTGACGACGCCCATGCCCGTGACCACCACGCGGCGTTGAGAAAGGTTGTTTACCATGACAAAATCAAACGGGGCAGTCCGGGCTGTGTCCAGCCTAAACTGCCCCGCTGGTGCAAATTGGGCTTATTTCGCGTTTTCTTCGACGTATTTGATGACGTCGCCGACGCTTTGGAGTTTTTCCGCCTGTTCATCCGGCACTTCGATGCCGAATTCTTCCTCCAGCGCCATCACGAGTTCGACGGTGTCGAGTGAATCGGCGCCGAGATCTTCAATAAACTTCGCCTGTGGCGTGACTTGCTCCGGCTTGACGCCGAGCTGTTCCACGACGATGTCTTTTACACGTTGGTCAATTGGTTTGTCTGGCATAAATAGTAGTGCTGCTTTCTATCTTACAACCGCCTCACCCGTCAAGCCTCGATTCTTAACAATTTCGTCTGCCACCCGCCGATAATTCAACTTGTCTAAAAAATTGACGCTTTAATGGTTGCAAAGTACGAGGGGCGGCTCGATTTGAACATTGAACAATTACATTACCATGCCGCCATCCACCGTCAACACCTGGCCGGTGACGTAACGACCAGACGCGCCAGCCAAATAGAGGGCGGCGGCGGCGATGTCGTCTGCCTGACCGAGGCTGCCGAGCGGAATTTTCTTCAAAACCTCCGCGCGCAAGGTCTCATTCAACTCGGCAGTCATGTCCGTTTCAATGAAACCGGGTGCAATCGCATTGACCGTGATGCCGCGTGCGGCGAATTCCCGTGCACAGGACTGTGTGAAGCCGATCAAACCCGCTTTGCTCGCTGCGTAGTTGCACTGGCCGGCATTGCCAATCAGCCCGATGACCGACGAAATGTTGATGATGCGGCCCGTGCGCGCCTTGAGCATGGTGCGGCTGAACGCCTTGGTCACGAGGAATGCGCCTTTCAAATTGGTATTCAACACGGTGTCCCAATCTGCATCGTCCATGCGCATGAGCAGGCCGTCGCGCGTGACACCGGCGTTGTTCACGAGGATGTCCACCTTGCCGCACTCGGTGAGAATCTTCTCGGCGGCGGCACTGACGGCGGCGGTGTCCGCCACGTCCACGGCATGGGCCCAAGCCTTGCGACCCAGCGCACGGATTTCATTGGCCACCTTCTCGGAATTTTCCTGCGTGCGCGAAACGACGGCCACATCCGCGCCCTCATGGGCAAATTTCAAGGCGATGGCGCGGCCGATTCCGCGGCCCGCGCCGGTGACGACGGCAATTTGGTTGGTGAGTTGAGACATATATTATTCTTGGCCACAGATGAAACACAGATTGAACACAGATTTAAAGCTGTATTTTATCTGTGTTTCATCTGTGAGCATCTGTGGCTAAATCGAGAGTCCCTTGGCTGTTGCTTCCAAACTGGCAACATCCGCCACGTTCAGCATCTGCGCGGTTTTATCAATGCGCTTCATGAAGCCGCTCAAGGCGGTGCCGGGTCCGAGTTCGATGAACCGCGTGAAGCCCTGCGCCAGCAAAACACGCATGGATTCCTCCCAGCGTACGGAGGAGCAAACCTGCTCCACCAGCCGCCCGGAAATAGTGGCACAGGCATCTTGCCTGTGCGTTTCATGCGCTTGCCCCGTAACATTTGAAATCACCGGCACCGTCGGCGCGGAAATTTTGATCTTCGCCAGTTCATCACGCAACTTCGCTTGCGCGCTCGCCATGAGCGGCGAGTGATAGGCGCCGGCCACGGACAGCGGAATCGCCTTCCGGGCGCCCTTGGCCTTGGCCAGTTCACAGGCTTTGGCAATTTTTTCGGCCTCGCCGGAAATCACTAGCTGGCCGGGGCAGTTCAGGTTCGCCAGCACCACGCCTGCTTCTGCGCAAACTTCACGAGTGGGCGCCTCGTCCAAGCCGATGACCGCCGCCATGCTCCCGCAGGTCACGTCGCAGGCTTCCTGCATGAATTTCCCGCGCTGGCGCACCACGCGCAGGCCGTCCTCAAAGCTCATCGCGCCCGCCGCCGTCAGCGCCGTGAATTCGCCGAGCGAGAGCCCGGCGGTGGCGTCAAACTTCAGATGCGGCGCGTGTTCCTTGAGCAATTCAAAGCAGACCCAGCTCACGAGAAAAATTCCCGGCTGCGCGTTTTCGGTCTTGGTCAAATCAGCTTCGGGGCCGTTAAAACAAATCCCGGCAAGGTCGTAGCCGAGCGCGGCGTTGGCGCGGTCGAACCAGGCCTTCGCAGTGGGAAATTTTTCGGCAAGGTCCCTGCCCATGCCTACGACCTGCGCGCCCTGCCCGGCAAAAAGAATTGCAGTTTTGCTCATAAAGGGACGAATACTACCATGGATTTTCCAGCAAACGAAAGCGCAGATTTTGAGAAGATGAGGCACCACTCCGGCCCTATGCCAAACGTCGGCCTCGCAATCATTTTGCTCTGCTGACTCCGCAAAACGTAGAAGCCTTGCAGGCACGCTGCGCCCGCCCTGATGAGGGGAAAAACTTACTGGAAGAATTTCGCTCGCCAAACTGCCCCATTCGTTTTAAAATTCACATACCGGCATTGCTCGATTTCAATGCCGGTATGTGATTTATTGAAGCCCGTTTCACTGGCACAGCAATGGGCTCCAAATATCTTGCTTTGCCAATTCCACCGAAAACAGCGAAGAACCAAAGTTTCTTGGAAGGGAGAAATGCTCCCAGCGTCTTGATAAATCATGCCGTCCGCATTGCACGCTTCCAAATCTGGAATTGCTTTTCAGCACAGCCAATGAAAGCATGAATTCCAGCTAATCGCATCGAGGAGTCAAACACATTCCCATGACCAAACCCAAATTATTGCTTCAGATCGAGGGCGGAGCCGTTTTGCTCGCCGCCGGCATCTTGTATCACCAGTCACATGGAAGCTGGCTCTGGTTTGCCCTGCTATTCTTGGTCCCGGATTTTTCGATGCTCGGCTACCTGGCAAATAAAAAACTAGGCGCGCTGTTTTACAACCTGGCCCACACCTACACGGCTCCATTCCTGGCGCTATCCGCTCTCTGGTTTTCCGGGCAGACCTCTTATTCATGGCTGATATTGATCTGGTTCGCGCACATTGGCATGGACCGGTTGCTCGGTTACGGGCTGAAATATGAGACGGCGTTCAAGGATACGCATCTGCAACGGGTGTAACATCGCTAACATTGACCTTCTGCCGGTTCTGGAGTTGAATATCGCCCGCACACAACCACACTTTTTATCTATGGAACCAAACATCACAAAAGCCGCCCAATTCAGCCACGTCGTCATTTTTTGGACCGATCCCGAAAAGCCTGAAGCCGCCGACAGGGTGATAGCGGGCGGAAATCAATTTCTGAAAAGCATCCCGGGCGTCAAACATTTCCATATCGGCAAAATGGTCGGCAGTCATCGGCCGGTGGTGGACCAGACATATCAGGTCGCGCTCAACATCGAATTTGGCAGCAAACACGAGGAGCACGAATATCAGGTGCATCCGCAACATCTCCAATTTGTGGAGCAATGCGTGAAACTGTTTGTGAAAAGAGTCGTGGTCTACGATTTTGAATAGATCCCCGTGGCTGTGTTCGTGAGAACACGGCTGACCAATGTATGCCGTGTTCTCACGAACACGGCCACCGTTTATAGTCTTCTACGCCCTTGGGTGAAATTTGCGGTGAATCTCCCGGAGCCGGCTGCCGGCGACGTGCGTGTAAATCTCCGTGGTGCCGATGTTCGCGTGGCCGAGCAATTCCTGGATCACCCGCAAATCCGCGCCATGTTCCAGCAGGTGCGTGGCAAAGCTGTGCCGCAACATGTGCGGCGTGATGTTGCGCTCCACACCAGCGCGGCGCACGCGGTTCTTGATGTGCAGCCAGAGGGTCACAGCGGCGAACGGCGTGCCGCGCTGCGTGAGAAAAACATTCGCGGGAGATTTCGGCGTCACGAGCTTGGGCCGGCCGGTGTCAATAAAGCGATTCAACGCTGCAACCGCCGTGCGGCCCACGGGCACGATGCGCTCCTTGTTGCCCTTGCCGATGACGTTGATGAACCCGGCATCGAGATGCAATTGCTCCAGCCGCAGGTTTTTCAATTCCGACAGGCGCAGGCCGGACGCGTAGGCCAGCTCGAGGATCGCCTGATCGCATAAATCTTCCGGCGTGGCGGGTTCCTCCGGCTCGTCCTTCGACCTGAGCAGCCTGTCAATTTCTTCGTTAGACAAGGCCTTGGGCAATCGTTTCCAGCGGCGCGGCAGCGACAGATTTTCTGCAACGTTCATCGGCAGGATTTTCTCGTTCTCGGCAAATCTGTAAAACGCCCGCAACGCCGCGATTATCAGATACACGCTTTCGCTGCTCAGGCGCTTCGTGGATTCCTTGGGTTCATCAGCCAGCGGCCGGGCGCGCTCGTGTTGAAGAAATGCCATGAGGTGTTTTAACTCGACCTGCTTCCAATCGGTGAGCTTTTGCGTCTCCGCCCAGGTCGTGAATTTGCCGAGCAGCGCGGCGTAGGTTTTGGCCGTGTTGTCCGACTGCCCGCGTTCGTGGCGCAGGAATTGGAGGAAATCTTCGACGAGGGTTTGCACGTCAGGAGAATAACGAAAGCTGCGCGCCTTCCACACGACGAAACGCCGCGGTGGAAAGATCCGCATATCGGTCAGTGAAACCCGCTTTGCGCTTAGCCACGTCAAACATCTGCGCGATTTGCTCCGCGAAGATGCCCTCACCGCGCATCCGGGTGCCCCATTGGGAATCATACATTTTTCCGCCGCGCATGGCCTTGATACGGTTAAGCACCTTGTCTTTGCGGTCGGGAAAATGCGTCTCCAGCCATTTCTCGAACAGTGGTGCGTTGGCGTAGGGCAGACGCACCACGGTGAACCCGGCGGAGGTGGCGCCCGCTTCGCGTGCAGCCTTGAGTATGGCGGGCATTTCGTGATCGGTCAGGCCCGGAATGATGGGCGCGACGTTCACGCTGGCCGGGATTCCTGCCTCCGCCAGCTTGCGGATGGCGGCCAAGCGGGCTTGTGGTGGCGAGGTGCGCGGCTCCATGACTTTGCGCAGGTCGTTGTCGAGCGTGGTGATGGAGAGGCAAACGCTGGCGCATTGGTGTCTGGCCATTTCGGAGAGCACATCAATGTCCCGCGTGACGAGGGAATTCTTGGTGATGATGCCCACGGGATTGCGGAAATCCAAAAGCACCTCCAGGCAGCGGCGCGTCAGTTTCAGTTTTCGCTCCACGGGTTGGTAGCAATCGGTGACGCCGCTCATCACGATGACTTGCGGCTCCCATTTGGGCGATGACAGTTCTCGGCGCAACAATTCTGGCGCATCCTCCTTGACCATGATTTTGCTCTCAAAATCAAGGCCGGCGGAAAAGCCAAGATATTCATGCGTGGGGCGGGCGTAGCAATAAATGCAGCCGTGTTCACAACCGCGATAAGGATTCAAACTGGAGCGGAAGCCGATGTCCGGGCTGTCGTTATGCGAAATGACGGTCTTGCTGTGGTCTTTGAAAAACTGCGTGCGCGGCAAAACGTCGTCTTCAGGATTCCAGTCGGCGTCCGGCTCGAGGTGGATTTTCTCAAACCGGTTCGGCGGATTTTCCGGCGCACCGCGATGCGCGGTCATCAATCGCTCTGCCTGCATGAACCTATTTTAACGCAAAGTCGCAAAGGTGCAAAGGCGCGGCAGGAAATATTTTATGAAAATTATATTTTGGCGAGAAATGGCGGGCCCGCCTAAACGCGCACGGAGGCTCTCATTTGTTTGGTTGCCTTTCGTGCGTGCGAAAGCGGTGTCGCCGCTGCGCTCTGCCACCGCAGTCCAAAATCGTTGCAAAAATGCTCCAAGCGCCCATGCCTTGCCCGGTTACCTGTTTAATTTTTCTTCAACATCACATTGGACACAATTTCATTAGATTGGCATATTTCAATCATTAAGATGAAATCCAAAACCGTGCCATCGCCTGTTGAATCGGCCAAGGAAGTCGGTTTGCGCTATGTCCATGATTATCAGCCGGGCATCAGCCGCGAACGATTTGGCCGCGGATTTCGTTACCGCGATGCGAACGGCAAGGTCGTGAGCGACCGGCAGACGGTCAAGCGCATTGAGGCGCTGGTCATTCCGCCGGCGTGGAAGAATGTTTGGATTTGTCCGCTGGAAAACGGCCATTTGCAGGCCAGCGGCCGTGATGAACGGAACCGCAAGCAGCATCTTTATCACGCGCGCTGGCGGGAGACGCGCGATGAGACGAAGTTTCACCGGCTGGTGGATTTTGGCCGCGTGCTGCCCAGCATCCGCCACCGGCTTACGAAGGACCTCACGCGCGAGGGCCTTTGCCGCGAGAAAATCATTGCCACCGTCGTGCGTTTGCTGGAAATCAGCCTCATCCGTGTGGGCAACGAAGAATCGGCCCGCGACAATCACACGTATGGCCTGACGACCATGGAGAACAGGCACACCATCGTACGCGGAGCTACCATTCGCTTTCACTTCCTCGGCAAGAGCAACAAGGAACACGTGGTAGAAATCCACGACCCGCGCGTGGCGAAGATTATCCGCGCGTGCCAGCATTTGCGCGGGCAGGAGCTTTTTCATTATGTGAATGAAACCGGCGAAAAACATCCGGTGGGTTCGCACGACGTGAATGATTATTTGCGGGAAGCGTCTGGCGAGGATTTCACGGCCAAGGAATTTCGGACGTGGGGCGGCACGCTTTCCGCGCTCAAGGAACTCCGTAAAATGGGCCCGGCGACCCATGTGACTCAAAGCCGCAAAAATGTCATGACCGCCGTCAAAGCCGCGGCGCAACACCTCGGCAATACGGTGGCCGTGTGCCGAAAATCGTATATTCATCCGGCGATCTTGGAGGCCTACCTGGAAGGCTGGTTGATTCCCACATTGGAGAAATTGATGGGCACCGCGAAATCAAATCACAAAGGCCATCTGCATGTGGATGAGGTGATTTTGCTGGAGTTTTTGACATTTACTGGCAAGCGGAAAAATGGGCCAGAGCATCCGCCAACGAATAATAAAGTCCCGAAAGGGACACGGGAAATTAGCCCGGCACGGCGTGCCGGGTAAGCCGCATGGAATAAAATCCGTCCCGGCGGGACGGCGGATGGATGAACGAACATTCCAGCGGACAAATACTCCATTTGCGCTACGGGAGGCATTGGATGAGGCTTGACGTTATGACCACCTTTCTGTCAACACAACCGGGTTATGGAACTCACCAAGCAACAATTGGCGCAGGCGCGGTCGCGCCTGGAGGCGATGAAGGTTTTCAAGGAACACATGGCGAAAGGATTCTCTGGCCGGCATGCCGCGCGCCGCGCCGGGGAAAATCGCTACACAATTCTTACCTGGCTGAGAAAATGCGATCACCGGCTGGATCTGCCAATCGAGTGTTATGTGCGCGGATACAAACAACCACTGCCCCCCGAGTCGCCGATGGTTTCGGCAAAACGGGAATTGTCGGAAGCAGAGGCGCAGATGGAACACGCAAAAGAGCAACTGCTGGCTGCAGCCATTAATTACGGGCTGGCGAAACTGGATTACGAAACCGCGCTGGCGCGTTTGAAGGAACTGCCACAATAGGATCTTAAACACCTTTCACGCCGCCCCGCGTTGACGCGCAGCGTGGCTTTTTCTTTGTGATGACCTCTACCCGTCGTCCTTTCAGGACTTGGGACATTTTTATGCGATGAACCAGACACTTCGTGTCTGGCTAATTTCCGAAGTCGCTCCGCGACCCAAAAAATGGGCGATTCCTGCGCCTGACGCGGGGATTGCAGAAAATCTTCGACGAGATTTTACACGACACGATCATAAGCCAGCCAACGCGCCATTCGCACGACTAAACACTTGTCGGGAACTTTAGGCCTACTAACAAACGGCTTGGTTTTCAGTGTTTGCCTTTTAAAATCCACGTCATGCCAAAGTTCACCGACTGGAAAGCCGTCCGCAAAGACCTACAAAAGTTTCTCTCGTTGGAAATGGATTTTGTCGAACGATTCAAGACTGCACGCTTATGCCGCGCCAAATTGAGGAGAGACACCACGGCTGCGGTTGTTCGTTCGGAGTGGTTCACGGATTTGTGTCATGAATTAGACCCAACATTTTTCATATTAGGCCTCCGAGAAGAGAAGCCCGGGAATCAATTGAAAAGGGAGCCCAGTTCGAAGATCGGCAAGGTGCGCTATGGCTACGACACTAAGAACCGGCTTGTGCAAGTGGAAAAATGCATGGCGTGGGACGAATATCGTGAGCATCGACCCGGGCGCATTGACGCAATGCGATTCCACCTTTGGGAAAAGAATTGCTTAGATATTCAGACGCTCTTTTTGGACAGGAGGCAGCCTGCTGTTTATATCAAATCTGATAATAAATGGCTGGAAATCAAAAAATATGAACGTCAAGGCGGCAAAATTGTTCGCGTTTTCACCGCGTCCAAGCAGATTGCTGTGGCTGACAGTAAGTGGAGGTTCGGCAAATACGAAATTTTCGAAAAGAGATATGGTGTCTATGACATACGAATTGAACTAGACAATTATAAGCCTGGAGACTCCTCCATGCTTCTCTATTTTGCGCCAGTCACTACAGACGTCAAAGATAAAGAGCGCTGGAAAATGCGCGTAGAATGCACCCCGGGGGAAAACAAAGAAGCATGGCCAAAAACTAAAAGGCCACGCAAAAGGGAATTTGCTTCCGAGTGGTTCGCGATTTGAAAACCCACCGCCGAGCATCAGAGTTTCTTCCCCGTCAACCGCTCATACGCATCCAGATACTTCGCGCTGGTTTTGGCGACGACGTCATCCGGCAATTTGGGGCCGGGCGGGGTTTTGTCCCAGGAGAGCGTTTCGAGGTAGTCGCGCACGAACTGTTTGTCGAAGCTGGGCTGGCCTTTGCCGGGCGAGTATTGGTCGGCGGGCCAGAAACGGGAGGAATCGGGCGTGAGGACTTCGTCAATGAGGATCAATTTGCCGTCGTGGTGGCCGAATTCGAATTTTGTGTCCGCAATGATGATGCCGCGCTGGCGGGCGTAGTCGCGGCCGGCCTTGTAAATGATGAGGCTCAAATCGCGGGCGGCGGTGGCCACGTCCTTGCCAACGATTTTGCAGGCTTCCTCAAAGGAAATATTTTCGTCGTGGCCGGCCTCGGCCTTGGTGGAGGGTGTGAAGATGGGTGCGGGGAGTTCGGCGGATTCGGTGAGGCCGGCGGGGAGCTTGAGGCCGCAGACGGTCTGTGATTTTTTGTATTCCTTCCAGCCGCTGCCGGAAAGATAGCCGCGCACGATGCATTCGATGGCGAGCGGCTTGGCCTTTTTCACAATCATCGAGCGGCGCGCGAGCAGCGCGGCGTAGGGCTGAAGATTTTTGGGCAGCGGGTCGTTCGCCTTGGCGAGGAGGTGATTGGGCACGAGCGTGGAAAATTTCTCGAACCAGAAGTGCGAGACTTGCGTGAGCACCTCGCCTTTGCGCGGGATGCCGTTGGGCATGATGACGTCGAAGGCGGAGATGCGGTCGCTGGCGACGAGCAGGAAGCTGTCGCCAAGGTCAAAGACTTCGCGGACTTTGCCGGAGCGCACTTTTTTGATGCCGGGGAGGTCGAGTTTCAAAACGGGTTCGTTCATGGTGGGCGGAAAAATAATGGCAACGAGCGAAAGTGCAAAGCGGAAAAGTCGTGAGCACCACAACGGGTTTAGCATGAAAACGAGCACCTCACCCCGGCCCTCTCCCCATTTTGCTCCGCCGACTCCGCAACGCGGAGAGGGGTCCTTGCGGACGGCCACCACCTTCCCCGCGTCGTTGCCTGACAAATATTTGCCATGACGCGCAGTCCAGCCTCGACAGTCCCATTACGGTTTGGCACTGATAAAACCATGCGTCTGTCGCCGGGTCACCAATGAAGCGCGAATTTCCCATGCTCTTGGGGGGCTGGCTGGTGCTGGCGGCATTTCTGTTCGTCATGGGCTGGCAAAACCTCTCGGCACCGGGGCTTTATTACGATGAGGCGATTTACGGGGGGCTGGCCAAGGATTTTCTAGCGGGTCAAACCACAGGCAACCACATGCCCGGCGCGCGCGTAATCGAAGTTTTCGGGAGGCCGTTTCCCGTTTTTGTCCAACCTTATCTGGGCGCGTTAAAATGCTGGCTGCTGATCCCGGCCTTCAAACTCTTCGGCTCCACCCTGGCCGTGATGCGCGGCGCGAACCTCTGTCTTGGCGCGATTGCGCTGCTGCTTGCAATGTTATGGGTATGGCGGTTGCTTGGGCTGGCGGAGGCGTTGATCTCGGGGTTGCTGCTGGCCACGGACCCGGCGTTCTTTTTTGGGGGAGTGCTGGACTGGGGTTCGGTGCTGCCGGGTTTGCTGTGCCGGCTCGGGGGATTTTTTCTGGCGCTCGCCGCGTGGCGGCGGCAACACGCCCGGCTGGCGCTGGCGGCGGGCCTGGTCTTTGGGCTCGGCTTTTTCAACAAGATTGACTGCAGCGTCATCATGGGCGGGGCCCTGCTGGCGGCGGTCTACGCGGGCGGAAGGTCCATCGGTCCGGTTTACCGCACGCGTCCGGCAGTTTTTCTGGCGGCGTTGCTGGGTTTTCTGATTGGCGCGGGACCAAGCCTTTCTTCGATTGGCGGGATTTTGCGAACGATTTATATTCAGAGCGGCCTGCTGAATCCCAGCGAATATCCGGAGAAGTTTTACACGCTGGGCGCAATGTATGATGGCTCGTATTTTTACCGGCTGATGGACGTTGGCGGCCGTTTTGACAAAATGCATCTCGCTTCCGTGCCGGTGTGGACGCCGTTCGGAATCGTGGTTGTTTTGGCTGCCCTGGTTCTGGTGGTGGACATCGCATTTTCCAAGACAGAAAATCCCGCGCGCCGGCCGAGAATTTTTCTGCTGTTGTCCGCGCTGTTCATCACCATGGGCGTGCTGGTCCTGCCGGGGGCGGTGAGGATTCACCATACCACCATTGTATATCCATTTCCGCAGGTGATCATCGCCGCCGGGGTCATGGCCATCTGGCGGCGGCGGCCGAAATTTTCGTTTCAGCGGACGGCCTGTGGAGCGGCCGCCGTGCTGGTCGGGCTGCTGGTAACCTGCAATTTAGCTGACTTGGGCAGGACACAAAAACTCATCCGGGAAACAGGCGGGCGCGGCTGGTGGAGCAACCAACTGATGCAATTCGCCGCGGAAAACCAGACACGCTCCGGCGTCACAGTGGCCAGCCTTGACTGGGGATTTAACGAGCAACTGGAATTCCTGACACACGGGCCGCACTTGGGCGAACCGTTCTGGCTGACGGCATTTGGGTTGAAGCCGGATTTGCCGCGCAACCCGCATTACATTTACCTGGTGCATCCGCCGGAGTTCAGCCTTTCACCGCTGGGCACCCAGTTCATGGAATCCGTGGCCCGGGAAAATACCAATGCCGTCGTGCAAACGTGGCGCGACGGCCAGGGAGGGGTGGCTTTTTACAGCATCACCTTCACCGCGAAGTAAAGTTACGGCGAAGGCGGGCTGCCGGCCATTTGGCGCACGAGCAGGGGCACGCTGGCCACGGATTCGTTGTCCAGCCGCACGTCCACCGAATAGAGGCCCGGCTCATCGAACTTCAACTGCTGGATGTTCACGATGAAATTACGCGTCAGAAAGTGGGCGTCGTCCGGCAGCACGACGTCCACGGGCAATTCAATGCCTTGAAGGATGGAACCGCCGTCCGCATTGATGAAGCTCAACGCCAGTTTGCGCGTGCCCTCATCGCCGGGCTGAAAGGTAACGCGCAAGGCCACCGCGCATTGCGGGTGGAACGCGGGCATTTGCGGCGCATAAATGGTGTCAAAGGCGCCCAGGAGATTCAGCTTGCCGTGGTCGTCTGTCGCTGCATCGCACAGGACCGCAACTTGAATGTTCATTTGCCAAATTTAGCCGTGAAACAGGGGGATGGCACGCAATTCTTTTGGGGCAGCTCGCTCTGCATCAAGGGGACTGGATGATGCCCCTGATTATTCCTTTGAAGGATCATTTATTTTTAGACCGTTAAAATAATTCCGATAAAATCCCCGGTCACGCGAGAGCAACTGGTGCGCCTGCCCAAGGGCGTGGCCGCCAATCAAAAAGTCGGTCATAATACGGTTTCGGCTGCCCCCGGCATGACGGTATTTCTTCCAAGCACGCCCGGCGGCAAACGCCCCGGCACGCGTAACGGGTTCCACGACGATTTCCAATTCATCCAACATGGCATCCAGCGCTGACTGTGAGGGAAACCACGCGGCCAGTTCCGCGTAAACCGGTTCAGCGATCACCAAACCGCCGTGCAGCGCGCATTCCTCGATGGCTTTCCGCGAACGCTCTGCAAACGCCGGGTCCGGCAGAAGAACATCAAAGAGGACGTTGGAATCAATGGCCGTGGTCATCGTCCGCGCATGGCCTCCACCAGATCGTCCGTGCGCAGGCCGCGTCCCTTGAGCACGCCAACAAATTTGCCGATGGGGTGGGATTTCTTTTTTGTCTTTTTCAAGACCAGTTGACCGGCCTGCTCGACAAACTCCACATTCGTTGCCGGCGCGAAGCCAAAACGGTTGCGATATTTTTTAGGGATGGTCACCTGTCCGCGTTCACCGATTTTCATACTTTTAAATATGAATTCATACTTTTGATTGTCAAGTATGTATTTAAATCACAAGCGTTCGCGTCGAATCAGTTCTCGCTGCCGCCGTTTTTCCGGGCCGCGCGCTGTTCGGCGAAAAAACTTTGCAGCAGGGCGCGGCATTCCTCCAGCCGCAGGCCGGAGGTGATTTCGCAGCGGTGGTTCAAGGTGGGGAATTGCAGCAGATTCATCGCCCCGCCCGCGGCGCCGCCCTTGGGGTCGCTGGCGCCAAACACCACGCGGGCCAGCCGGGTGTGGACGACCGCGCCGGCGCACATGGGACAGGGTTCCTTGGTGACGTACAGGGTGCAATCGGTGAGCCGCCAATCGCCCACGGCGTTCTCGGCCTGGGTAAGCGCGAGCATTTCCGCATGGGCGGTGGCGTCTTTCAGGGTTTCGACCTGGTTGCCGGCCCGCGCAATGATGCGGCCGGCCCGTACGACGACCGCGCCGACGGGCACCTCGCCCTGTTCATAGGCCTTGGCCGCCTGCCGCAAGGCTTCGCCCATGAAATAATCGTCGCTGTGCAAATCAATGATGGGTTCGCTCATGTTTCAAGCTGAGGGTAGAATGAAGGGGGCGGGAACGAAAATGAAAATTAGGGCGTTTCAAGTAAAACTGTGGCCTGATTCGAAAACATTCAACATTCAACACCCAACGTTTGCGGAACGCGCGAATTGAGCGCCCTTGGGAATTGAATGTTGAATGTTTCGGTCCGATGGTGGCTACAGATTTTTCAGAATTGCTCTAGCTTCACGCGCTCTAGCAAAACTATCTGTACAGCGAAGAATGAAGGGCTTACTTCGGCAGATCTGCGCCGGGCAGATATACGGTGAAGGTTGAACCTTCCCCTACCCGCGTCTGGACGTGCAGCGCGCCATTGCCTTCCTTGACCAGACGCTGGACAATGCTGAGGCCCAGACCGGTGCCCTGGCGCGGGCCTTTGGTGGTGAAGTAAGGCTGGAAAATCTTTGGAAGCACCTCCGCCGGAATTCCGGGGCCATCATCGGTGACCCAAAATCGCACCAGCGGCGCCTTGTTGTCCATGCCCTCCACGTTCAGGAAGCGGTCGTTGGGGCCGTCCTTGAAGGCCGCCAGATCCAGCGGGACACGGAGAATTTCCGCGCCTACCGTGACCCGGTGCGCATGCGGCGCACACTGGAACGCATTCACCGTGAGGTTGAGCAAAATCTGGATGACATCGGTGCCATTAATTTTAACGCTGATGTCGGTCCCGGGGGGCATGGCGTAATATTCATTTTCCTGGATGCCCGGATGCACCCGCACGAGTTGCTCCAAATCGCTCATCAACTGGCAAACGCCGGTTGGCTGGCTGTCGTCGGTCTGATGGCGGAGGAAACCCAGATAGCGGCGTGAAATCTCGATGCAATTGCTGACCTGCCGTTCAATGATGCCCAGCCGTTCTCGGATGAACTGGAGATCCTCCACTTCCAGGCGCGAGACCCGGTTTAATTTCTTGTTCATCAACTGGATGAAGCCGGAGACCACGGTCAGCGGGCCGTTGATGTCATGGATGATGCTGGCGTAAATGTCGCCGCGGGTCTTGGCAATTTGTTCCTCGACCTTTTGGTTCTGCAATTCACCGAGCAGTTCGTGGACTTTTTCGGCGCTGCTGTGGATTTCGCCCTCCAGCATCCGGCGTTGCATGGCACCGCTCACGGCGGCACGGATGGTGGCGATGTCGAAGGGCTTGTTGATGTAGTCGGCGGCACGCAGCCGGAGTGCCTGGCGCATGGTATCGGTCGTTTCAAACGCCGTGATCATGACCGCCTCGATCTCGGGCTGCACGAACCGGAGCCGCTCCAAAACCTCGATGCCCGACATGCCGGCCATGCGGATGTCCAGAATCGCTACATCAATCTGATTTTTCTGAGCGAGTTCAATGGCAGTGGGGCCGTCCTCGGCCATCAATAAATCGAAATTGTCCTTGAAAATAACACGTAGTGACATGCGCGGCCCTTCCTCGTCGTCCACAATCAAAAGGGTTCCACGCCGTCTGGGCTGCGTGGCCGCCGTGAGCACCATGAGTTCGGTCAGCGCAGAATTGGCCTGTGTCAAGGGATCGCCTGTAGCGAACATACGTAAACTTTATCGGAAAGACGGCGAGGTTCAAGCATAATTCTGTCACCTATACAATTCAGGGTGCGTCTTTAGCGAATTCGCTTTGCGGGGCTTAAATCTGCCGCCTTTGAAGCAAAATGCGCAAGATACTGGTATCACGATATTAACCAACCAGCCGGCGGCGCAATCGTTCCAAGACCTGCGTGGCAGTCACATCCTTAAATGTCAACCGGTCCCAAGGATTCAACAAGCGTTCCACCTCGACGCCGTCAGCCGATGCCAGCGCGATGAAAACCGTGCCGACCGGTTTGTCAGGGGTGCCACCGTCCGGGCCGGCGATGCCGGTGACCGCCACCGCGAAGTCCGAGCTGAATTCGGCCCGCGCGCCGAGGGCCATTTCCCGCGCCACCGGTTCGCTCACCGCGCCATGCTGTTGCAGTATTTCCGGCGAGACGCCGAGAAGCGTTTCCTTGGCGGAATTGGCGTAGCTCACGACACCGCCGAGAAACACGGCCGACGCGCCCGGCACGTTGGTAATGCGATTTGCAATGCCGCCACCGGTGCAGGACTCCGCCAAGGCGACCGTCTTCTTATGTTCCTTTAACAAGTGAACGACCACATTTTCAATTTCGTCGTCATCGGAACCAAAAATATGATCGCCGAGGATGGTTTGGACGACGGCACCGCCGTAGCGCACCAACGATTCCGCCCCGGAACCGCTGGCAGTCAGGCGTACGTCCACCGCGCCGGGGCGCGCGCAGTAACCCACACCCAGGCCGCGTTTGACAAACTCCTCAAGACCGGCCTCGATCATTTCCTGCACGCGCGATTCACCGATGCCGGTGGAGCGGAGCGTGCGGCAGACGAAATTTTCCGCGGCGAATTCGCGCTTCAGAAGCGGTACGACCGCGTCATCGAACATCGGACGCAATTCACGCGGAGGACCGGGGAGCATGATGAGCCACTTCTTTGAAGAGGAGGATGGAGGATTGAGGGTGGAGGATGGCACATGCATCGCCAATCCCGGTGCCGTGCCCGTCTGGTTTAGAAATACGAGGGCGCCTTCTGGAACAAAGGTTTCCACGTCAGTTTTTAAAGGAGGCTGGCGGTTGCGCTTGGCGAAAAAGCCCTTGATGTGCTCGACGACGTCCTGGTTTTGCACCAGCTTCCGGCCGAGTAATTGGGCGACGAGTTCGCGCGTGATGTCGTCGGACGTCGGGCCGAGACCGCCCGTGGTGATGACGAGGTCGGCGCGGCTTAAGGCTTCGCGGACGGCGTTCTGGATTTCGCTGCCGTCATCGGCAATGGCCACTTGCCGGGTGACGACGTGGCCGAGGTCGGCGAGGCGGCGGCAAAGCCACTGTTGATGTGTGTTCAGGACGCGGCCGAGCATCAGTTCGCTGCCGGTGTTGATAATTTCGACGTTCATACGACTGCAGAGAAGAAAGCATGAAATTGAAAAAAGACACGAAAAATTCTTAATATGGTTATGGACGCCAGTGGATTTGAACGTGATTTTGGGGCGAGATGTTCGCCCCATCGGCGTAATCCCTATGAGGCTTTTACACAGAGTTATTTCTCTACCCACTTCATGCTGCTCGTCAACACGAAGGAACCACCGCACTTACAGGCAACTCCAGCATTGTCGTTGTCTGCTGTGTCACAACTTGGGCAAATCGTCCGCCGGACAATCTTTGCCAATTCCTTCTGTTTTTCACGGCGGAAAAGCCAGTAAGCAAACGGCGCAACCACTACCGCCAGTATGGGGAAGCGCGACCAAAAACCGCCTGAGACATCTCTTTGGACTGCAATAGCTGCTCCTCCACCGAAAAAGGCAAACCACCCGCCAGCGGCAAGAAGAGAGACCAATATCCAGACCATTCCGGCAATTAGCCGTCCATACGAACGAGCCTCGATCTCAGCAGCCTTCTCCCATTCTGCAATTTCATCTGGCGTGCGTTGAACCCACATACGCGAAGGGAACCTGACTTATTGCGGCTTTGGCGGAGCGGGCGCCTTGGGCTTGGGTTTGCGGGCATCGGCGTTGAAGGAGCCGAGCAGATAACTTTTCTCATCGTCGGGGGTGCAGAGATAAATTTTCCCTGGCAGGTGGTTTTTCTCGAGAGAACCAAACTCCAACCGCATGGCATAACCGGCGTCGAAGTTCGGTTTTTGCACTTTGCCGGCGTCATCTTTCCAGCGGAACGATACGCGGGCGGCTTTTTCGGCATTGGTCATCACATTGATGGTTTTGCCGGAAAGGTCCTCGGGTTCCGCGCCGCTGAAATTGATCACCACGCCAAAATCCACCCCGCCCCTGGTTCCCTGGCGCAACGTCAGCGAGCCGTTTTGGAAGGTGGCCCGTTCCACGATAAAATCTGTCCCGTGAATCCTCCCTGCCACGGGCGCGTCAGGGATTGAGTTTGTGCCGAGCGCCAGCATCCAGTTGGTGTCGTTGGCCGGCGGCGCGACCAAGACCGGCTTTGGCGGCTTGGGGTTTGTGGCGCTTGCATTGTTGGTGGGACCGGACTGGCGGGCCACCTGACGGGGATGAATGATGGTGGCCCAGTAAATACCCGCCGCCGCCGCGCCCATGAAAATCAAAATCAGGAGGACCACTGCCACGCCCGGAAAACTTTTTGCGGGCGCAACCGACGCGGGACCGTCCAGGCCGCGCGGGGTCAGCGGCTTGTCTGAAACCTTGGAACCGGTGATGATAAATTTCTGGTCGTCACCGGTCGGCGCCTGGGGGACGGTGATTTTTTGGAAGCAGGTGGGACAGTCCATCACCGTGCCGGCTTGAGACGAATCGCACTTGATGTGCTGGCCGCACACCGGACATGCGTACTTGAATTCGCTCATGCGGGCGGAAACATTTCATATTTGAGTGACGGCGGCAATGCCGATTTTGCTGTATTCTGGAGGCTGGGTGTGAAGAACGAAGCACCCCGCCCCGGCCCTCTCCCCATTTTGCTCCGCCGACTCCGCAAAACGCGGAGAGGGAGAAACGCTACCAGCGCCTTGCCAAATCACGTCGCGCTTGACTCAGTGAAGGCGAATTTACATCAGGTCGGAATGAATGGCGCACTCACTGAGTCAAATTTGCGGCTTTGCAATGCCGCGGCTTTGCGTTGAAATGAAAATGTGAAGCCGAAATCGTTCATGCTCATTGCCGGCGAGGCGAGCGGGGATTTGCTCGCGGCGGAGCTGGTGGCGGAGCTGCGCGAGCGGTTGCCGGAGGCGAACTTCTTCGGCGCGGGCGGCACAAAGATGTCCGGCGCGGGCGTGGAACTGGTCCACGAGATGTCGCAGCTTTCGGTGGTGGGCGTCACAGACGTGCTCATGAAACTGTTTGAGCTGCGGCAATTGATGCAGAAATTGCTGGCGGCAGCGATCAAGCGTCAGCCGGATGTGATTATTGGCGTGGACTACGGGGGGTTCAACCTGCGCTTCAGCCATGCGGTAAAAGAGTACGTTCGCAACAATCCCTTTGGGACGTGGAAACCGCGCATTGTGCAGTTCGTCTCGCCGCAAGTCTGGGCGTCGCGCCCGGGCCGGGCAAAACGGCTGGCGGAGGACTACGATTTGTTGTTGAGCATCTTTCCGTTTGAGAAGGACTGGTACGCGCAACGTGTGCCGAGGTTGCGCGTGGAATTTGTGGGGCATCCCATGGTAGGACGATTTACGAATGACGACTTGGCCAAATTTACGAATGACGATTTGCGATTTACGCGCCGGACGCAGGATGCAAATCATCCCAGGCAAATTGTGCTATTGCCCGGGAGCCGCAGGAGCGAGTTGAAGCGGCATCTGCCGCCGATGCTGGGAGCGTTGAAAATGATCCAGGAGAAATTCCCCTCGGCGCGGGCGAAAATGATTTTGCCAAGCCAGGCATTGGAGGAACTCGCCGGAAGACTAATTACATCGGCCACGAATCTGGACATCCAAATCGGCAACCTGCCAGAGGCGCTGACGCTGGCGGACATCGCCATTGCCAAGACCGGCACGGTGACGATGGAATGCGCGTTTTTTGGCGTGCCGACGGTGACGCTGTACAAGGGTTCGTGGCTCAATTACCAGATTGCGCGGCATCTCATCACGGTGAAGACGTTCACCATGCCGAACCTGCTGGCGAAGGAGGAGGTCTATCCGGAATTTCTCCAGAACGCCCTTACGGCGGAAAACCTCGCGGGCGCGGCGCTGGATTTGTTGCAGAATGACGCGCGCCGCCAAAGAATAAAATCGCAGCTGGCACAGGTCATTGCCTCGCTGGGTGGACCGGGTGCGTCGCAGCGGGCGGCGGAGGCGGTTTTGAGTTTGATCATGTAACGATGGCTTTACCGTCGCGCGTCCCGGATCACGGGACTGGAAAGTACTGTGAAACCGCAGGCTGGAAAGCCTGCGCTACACGGCCTGCGCCTAATTGGCCTGAGCATTTGGGTTCGGTGATGGTTTGTTCTGGTTCTTTTTTGAGGATGAGGATGACGATGAGAATGATTTGAATTTATGAAAGACCTGACGAGCGCGTTTTGGATTAAATTGAAGGGACTGCTCTTCCTAGTGATAGGAATTGGGGCGGCGGTGTTTCTGCTGCTCGACAATCTGAAATGGCAGACGGCAGTTTTGCTGGCGATGACGATCTGGGGGTTTTGCCGGTTTTATTATTTCGCGTTTTACGTGATTGAGAAATACGTTGACCCGGGCTACAAATTTTCGGGGCTGATTTCGTTCGCGCGTTACCTGCTCCAGCGGCAGAAAAAAAATTAATTTTGCCTGGAACTTTTGGACGGGTGCGCCGTCCTACTCACACTGGCGGCGGCAAAATTCCCGATAAAACGAAAACGTCAGACGGCGGCTTGGGCAGAGCCTGCTTTGCGAGGGGAGGCTTTGCGAACCACGGAGACGGCGCGACGGGCGTTATCGGCGATGCGCTCCAAATCCGGGCGCAGCGCGGGATTTTCCCCATGCTTCATAATCATCCGATCAGCGTAGCCTTGGATGATGGTCAAAATGTTGTTCAATTCATGCGCCACTTCGCGTGCCATTTGGGCTTGGGGGTCTGGACGTGCTGGCTCATGATGCAAGTGGGCCAGCGTGGCTGGTTCCATGGCGGGCACCATCTTCTGATAGATATTGTCCAGTGATGACATTTGGCGCACTTAAGCAAACCACGCGCCAACATGGCTTTAAAGGGAAAACCGGCGATGTGTAGCGCCAAAAACGAACAATAATGGGACAGCATTGCCTTAAAGAAAGACAGCTAAACTCCCGGCACCAAGACCTAACCCTAGCAGTTCTCCCGCTATAAGAACTCCGCCGACCAGCGCAACAAATGGGGCGGGGAATTTTCGATGGGTCCAACGCTTGGCCAAGCTTCGAGTGCCCGCTGTGCGGGCAGACAGAGTCGCAGCGCGACCTTTGCCAGCCTCAAAAAACGCTGGGTTTTCAAGGGTTTCCTGCGTAGCGGGTGCCGGGTGTCAGCGGTTTTGCCAGTGTTGCGGTGGTTTTTTGAACTATTCGCCACTATTCGCCAAAACTCCACGACTACTCCGGTACTACTCGCTAACAACGAGTGCTTGGAATGGTGCACGATAGAGAACCATGACAACACAAATGAAAAATCGGTTCATCCTATTCCAACGCTCCGGCATCTTCTACTGTGAAGACACCACCACCGGCAAGCAAACTTCGCTGCGCACCCGCGACCGGGAAGACGCCAAACGGCTGTTGCACGTCAAAAACGAGGCGGTCCACCAACCCGCCATGAATCTCCAAATCGCTCAGGTGTATTTGCAACACGGCGACCCGGCGCTGGCGACCCGCACGTGGCAGGAAGTGCTGGCACAGATAACCGCGACCAAATCCGGCAGCACCCAACGCCGCTGGCAGATTGCCAGCCGAGACAAGGCCTTTGACATCATCCGGGACCGGAAGCTCATTGAAACGACCTCAGAGCATTTTGTAGCCGTTCTGAAAGCCGGGAAAGTGGCAACGAACGTGTTCTTACGTCGTGTGCACCATTACGCCGTCACGATGCACTGGTTGCCGTGGCCGGTGTTGGGCAAGCGTCATTGGCCGAAAATTCAGTTTAAATCCAAACGCGCTGTCACCTTGGACGAGCACCAGAAGATTATCGCCCGTGAAAGCGACCCAGAAAAACGCGCGTACTACGAATTGCTCTGGCATTTGGGCGGGGCGCAAACGGACATGGCGCGGTTGACTGCTGAAAACATTGACTGGCAGCAGAGAACCATTGCCTATCAGCGGTGCAAGACTGGTAATGTGTCCATGATTGCTTTTGGAAATGAGGTAGCCATGTTGTTGAAGACGTTGCCGGACAAAGGCCATTTGTTCCCGAGGCTGGCGGAAGTTGCCGAAGGCCAAAGGTCAAAGATGTTCCGCCAGAGATTGAAGACGCTTGGGATTTCTGGCATTTCGCTCCATTCCTACCGCTATGCTTGGGCCGAACGAGCCAAAGAGGCGGGCTATCCCGAACGATTTGCAATGCAGGCATTGGGTCATTCCAGCAAGGCGGTTCACCGCGCCTATGCTAAGAAAGCACAGGTTGTCCTGCCGCCGCTGGAGAATTACCGGGCCACGAAGCCGGACTTTTTGGCAACGGTGCCCACGTTGCTGCCTGAAACGAGCCGGAATTAGCTGCCACAGATGCCAGCCCTTACCCGGAAAAATGATTTGATACCCAGCTAGCACGCCGATAATCAAGCCGACAAAAAGAAAGAAAATTGAAAACATGGAATCGCTCTCGGTTAAAATTCAGACTCGGAACCCTTTAAACAACGTCATAACGCCGCCCAAATTTATGAAAATCCCGGATAGAGTTCCATGACTGTTCGTATTTCCGATTGCCCCCCAGCGTCATTCCGTTTAGAACATTCCCCAGTGAGCCAGCAAAGCCCAACACCAGAACTGGGAATCATCCTCCGTCACGCCAGGGCTGGGAATTCGCAGCTTGATGTCAAATTAGAAAGCGGAATAGACTGGCTCCCGCAAAAAACAAAAATGAATCTGCAACAAGCCTATTACGAACTTCGCTTTGAAAATGCTTTTCGAAGCGCTAAAGGCGATTCATTTCAGACGTATTTTGAGAAGCTGATGACCTTGGCCTACAAGGCAGACTTCATGCCTTGTCGTCCTTGGGGCAACCGCGGTGATCGCAAAAACGATGGATTCTTGAAGTCTGAGCGCCGCCTATTTCAAGTTTATGCGCCAAATGAAATGGAAGAGGCCAAGGCAATTGCCAAGATCAATGAAGATTTTGAAGGGGCTAAGACACATTGGGGCAATCATTTTCAAAAATGGGTTTTCGCACATAACGCGGTAGATGGACTACCACCGCATGTGCAAAAGGCCTTGCTAGATTTCGAGAAAGCAAATCCCGGCGTAACTCTGGAGCCCTGGGGCTTGGAAGAATTTCGCACGGTTTTCCGCAAACTGACAACGGATGACCTCCAATCCTGGTTTGGCTTTGTCCCGTCCGACGAAACAAAGGCACAACTCGGATTTAGTGATTTGCAGGTTGTTCTGGAAACAATCGCCGACACGCCTTCGCCAACAACGCGGACAATTAAGGATGTTCCGATGGGAAAAATTGAAGCCAATGCTTTGTCTGAAAGTGTCGCCACACTTTTGAAAACCGGTATGGCAAAATCACCACTGGTAGAGGATTTCTTCGGGCAATGGCACGACGAAACACTCGGAGAGCGTGTAGCCGAGGCATTCCGAGCAAAATATCAAATACTTCGAGGCAAAATACGACCGGACGAGATCTTTGCTGAACTCGAAACATGGGCTGGCGGGGCACAACTAGGCGCACCGAAGCACCAATTGGCCGTGCTTGCCGTCCTTGCTTACTATTTTGACAGCTGTGATATTTTTGAAGAACCTAGAGTTTCCGCGACATGATTCTGCCGTCCAAACATTTATCACAAGACCGCGCCCTCCTCACGGTGGGCGCAAGAATCTTGCAGCATTTGCCCCAACCAAAGACAATTTCCGCCCTTTGGGAGGAACTGCCGAGAAATGTCGCTGGGAAAAGTGATGCACCACCTTTGCGCTACGATGGATTTGTACTCGCGCTTGATCTATTGTTCCTGACCGGAGCGCTTGAATTGCAAGACGGGCTTTTGACCCGCAAATCGCCATGATTCACCGGATTTTCAGCAGCCTGTCGACCTTTAAGGGACTCGTTTTTAAGCCGGGTCTCAATGTGCTCATTGCGCAAAAAGAGTCGGGGGCAAACGAAAAGCAAACGCGAAACCGGGCGGGCAAAACCAGCTTGATTGAGGTAATCCATTTTCTTGCGGGTGCCGACGCTGGAAAGGAATCCCTTTTCCGATCCGAGGCGCTTGCCGAAGAGACATTCGGTATGGAATTTGATGTTGGCGGAGGAAAAGTGATCGTCGAACGATCCGGTGGTGAGAAGTCAAAGATCCATGTCGAGGGTGGTAAATTTTTAAACGGGAAAACAAAGCTGTCGAATTCTGAGTGGCTCGAAGTTCTAGGCGAGCACCTGTTTGGGCTGCGTTCCATCCCCGAACAGGCAGGGCGCACACCCACGTTCCGTTCGCTTTTCGCTTACTTTGTCCGCCGGCAACAAAGCGGAGCTTTCACTACGCCTGAAAAACAGGCCACCATGCAACAGGCGGGAGACTATCAGGTTGCCTTGTTGTATTTATTTGGTTTGGACTGGCAAATTGCGAGCGACTGGCAAAAAGTTCGCGACCGAGAGAAAACTCTAGCCGAACTGAAAAAAGCTGCCAGCGAAGGTGCATTTGGCAGCATCATAGGCAAAGCAGCAGAGCTCCGAACCAAATTGACGGTCGAAGAGGCCCGCCTTAAGGAATTGCGGGCGGAAGTTGATTCTTTCCGTGTATTGCCTCAATACGAAAAACTTGAAGAGGAGGCGAATCAGCTTACACGGCAACTCAAAAAACTTTCAAACGCAAACACCGTGGACAGTGCGGCAATCCACGACCTTGAAATTGCCATCCAAGGCGAGGCACCACCATCGCTCACTGCGTTGGAAAGCATATATGCCGAGGCTGGCGTTTCTTTGCCTGGGTTGGCCATTAGGCGTTACGACGAGGTCAGAAGTTTCCACGAGTCCGTGATCCGTAACCGCCGCGATTATTTATCCGGAGAACTTGATATAGCCAAACAACGGCTAGCCGCACGCGATCAGGAAAGGCTGCAACTTGACCAGCGACGTGCTGAGATTCTTACCGTATTGCAAAGCCACGGGGCTTTAGAACATTTTGCCAGACTTCAAGGTGAAGTGGGACGGTTGGAGGCTCAGGTTGAATCACTGCGTCAAAGATTTGAGTCTGCTGAACAGTTGGAAGGAACCAAAAATGAACTAGAGATTGAGCGCAACCGTTTAACCATACGCCTTCGGCGCGATTTTACCGAGCAAAAAGGCCGCTTGTCGGAGGTAATTCTCGCTTTCGAGGAGACATCGAAGCGGCTTTATGAGTCGGCCGGCAGCATGACAGTTGAAGAAACTTCAAATGGTCCTGTTTTCCATTTTCCAATGCAAGGCTCTCGCAGTAAGGGCATTAAGAATATGCAAATTTTTTGCTTCGACATGATGCTCATGCGGCTCTGTGCGAAGCGTGGTGTCGGCCCAGGTTTTTTGGTTCACGATAGCCATCTGTTCGATGGAGTGGATGGTCGACAGGTCATCAGCGCTCTAAAAGTCGGTGCCGAAACGGCGAAGGAACTTGATTTCCAGTATATTGTCACAATGAACGAAGATGACGCCTTCAAAGAAAAGATCACCGGATTCGACTTGAAGGATTATGTTCTCCCGACGGTTCTAACGGATGCGAAAGAAGACGGCGGATTATTTGGTTTCCGGTTCTAATGTCACGTCGCCACCGCAGAAACAAGCTGCACTTGGGAAAATGATTATGCTTAATACGCGTCTTAGAACGCGTAAAATTTGTGGACGGTTTTTAGAGGCTTAAAGGAGACTAACCGCCCAGAGACGTGGACAATTCCAGTTCTGCCGGACGCTCGCTGCGAGCTGTCTTTTGCTTGTTCTTGTGGTGCCAATGCTGATTGATGGCAGCGGTGACGCGTACCAGCCAATTGCGGTCTTTGGTTTGCTCCAGCAAATCGGCCGTGGCAAAGTACTTGATGCTGTTGTGCGCGGGGTTCGCCAAAGGTTTCAGCAGCCTGGACGCAATCAGCGCCGGGATGTCATGCGGCTGGCAGTTCAGCACCCACGCCGCTTGCTCCGAACTCAATCGCGCAGGCAACCGGCCCAGCAACATCAGAAATTGGTGTTGATCGTCCCTCATAAACAAACCTCCTCACTTGCTGTTCCTTGAACCCGTTTTTTCCGTCGCGGTGAGGGGCGTAAATGGTGCAGTTTCAGTTCCGTAACCTCCCGGTATTTGCGCACTGGATTGCAGCCGCATTCCTGCCAGCGCCGCCGCACGTCCTCGTTGTGCTTATCAATGGCCTTCCTCAATTCCGCGTCCTGCCAATCACCAATCCGAAAGCACACCGTCTGAAACAGTCTGGCGGCTTTCCATGCCCATTTTGAACCGACAGTCTCCTTGATGTTGTCCTCAGTCAGCGTGGTTCCTTTGGTCGTTAATGCCGCAGTCATCTGCTTCATCATCTCTCGCCAAGCCCGCGCCGGAGGGGTGTTCCAGGAGAACTGATGGCCCTCGGGTGCCTTTTCCCGCCGTTGCCCTGGCAGTCGGGATGTTATTGACCAATGACCGAAATAACGCAGGCACCGGGCGCCTTTGTCCTCTGGCGGGCGTTGTTCCCAATCCTTCGCCAGATACTTGCCCAAATACCCGCCCAACGCCTCACCGCTTTCCCGCATCGGCTGAAGCTGATGCCAGCCGAAGCCATAGCCTTTGCAAGTGCGTCGTAAATAGGCCCATTCCCGCTTTATGGCTTCATTGGCTGTGCTGTAATCCGGCTTACAAACCGTCTTGCCCAAACGGTCTTTGGCCGGGAAGCAGGCGGCAAAATCAATATTTCCGCGAATGTCATGCTCCGTGACCACGGCCAGATGGAAGTGAATCCCGCCGTTTTTGTGCCGTTCAGTGACCACCACGCCGCACGGGTAACGCTTGGAAAGCTCATTGGTCAGGTACGAATGGAACCGGCGTTGTGCTTCCCGCCGGTCCCGAAGATTGCGGAATTTGCCGCCCGTGATGAAGTCGCCAACGGTCAGGGTGACGAACCCAATCCGCTCCGGCCCGAAGATTTTAACCAGCCAGGCAATGTTCCGCATCAGTGCATCGGCCCGTTTCCATTTGGTTCCTGGAAGGGGTGATTTTTCCTTCTCTGTTTCTTCTTTATATGCAGTTGTGACATATTGACAAGCAAGGGAGCCGGCCGCGGCGCTCCGCGCCGTGGCCAGCTCCCCCTGCTCGCCATCCTTGGGGAACTGTGACTGATTTTCCTGTGGTTTGTGCTCGGGATTGGCCGCGCGCTCTGATGTTGCAAAAGATGCACTCTTGCTTACATTGCACCCCTGTGAGCAAAAAAATAACGCGCCCTTTTCAGAGCGGTTCATTGGTGGCCAAATCTTGGCCCTTTTCGTTTTTCGTCTTTTCATTTTATTAAATTCAAACGCATCCAAACACCATGAGTTTTCTGTCCACCACCCTGCAACGGCGCGCGGAAATCCGCCGCCTTAACCAGACCGACATTGCCAAACAGAGCGGCATTTCCCGCAGTAACATCAGCCGCTTGTTGAGCGGCGAATTCAGCGACATGTCGGATGACAATTTTGCCGCGCTGCTGAATGTGTTTGTGACCGACCCGCAGGCCCAGGCCGAGATCATTGCCGCCCGTTGCGAGGATACGTTGGAAGTGGCCCGAGCGGCGCGCATTCGAGGAGCAGAACTCGTCAAAATTTCGGTCAAAGCACCGGAGGCCAAAGCAACCGATGACGCTGCGGCGATTCCGGCGGTGCAACTCAGCCGGGAAACTGAACGCGCCTTTGCATGGTTGCGCAACCAGTGTCCGACGAATCCCGACTTGGAAAGACACTTGGTCGGCTACGCCAAACTGATGGGAATGCAGTAGCATGACCGTCAATTGTTTTTAGGGTTGCTTGGTTCGATGGTAATGCAGACATGTTTCCGTTTGAAACTGCGGTTGCCTGTGGCGTTGTAGCCATTCATCAACCGCACTTTTATGAAACAGCCGATGCCTCGCTCCCATTCTGCAGCAGCCTTGGCGACATCCCACAACTGACTTTGCTTGGCCCCGCGCAGCATCCACATAACGCTGCAAATCAATTGCCGTTCTCCAAATGAAAGCGAGTGCCACCAGTCCACCCTACGCACGCCTGGCCTTTGAACCACCGTCCCTGTGTGTTGAATTCTATTTTCACTGTTAATTTTCATGCCCCGATTTTAGCGAGGAGGTTGGACAAAGGCTGTCCAACCTCTCTGGTGACTTTTGGAAAGTTATTCACAATCTTGAACTTCGAAAGCCACACTCTCGAAAAAAGGGCAACGATCGCAAGACCTTGGGAAATATTTCAAATGATTTCGTGGTGGGATGTCACTATCCCCGTCAACCATCCAACTCGACACGAGTCTGCTGGCTACCTCTCAATTGCATTTTTTCAATTCATTGCCGGTAGAAAGGTTTCGCGGTGGGAGAAAGATTTCAAGTCTTATTGCGTGGCCAGCCCCACCTTGGTGATTTCGAGTTGCTGCAACGTATCCAGCACCGAGACCATGCCCTGAAACTCCACCTCATCGGCACCCTTGACCACCACCGGCAAATCCGGGTTCGCATCCTTCAAGGCCGACAGCTTCTCCTTGAGCTGCGGCACCGTGACCGTCTCCCCGTCCAGCGTGATCACCCCGGTCGCATTAATCTCAATCCGCGCAATCTTCGGCTTGTCCTTCTTCGGCGGCGGCGGTTTTCCCGAGGGCAGGTTCATTTCCAGGTTGTTCACCAGTTGCGGCGTGGTGATGATGAAAATGATCAGCAGCACAAACACCAGGTCCAGCAGCGGCGTGATGTTCAGCTCCGCGATGGTGCCATGGCTCCGCTTGGTGGTCTTTTTAAGGCTCATTGTGCCATCACCGGTTCGGTTTCCTCCTGCACATCAAAGCGGATGGTCACCTGCGGCGGAAAGTTCGTCGGCGGCCGCCGGTCAATGCTCTGCACCACCTTGAACACGTCCTTGACGCTCTGGTCCCATTTGCTGTTCCCGCTGCCTTTCTGCCAGGTGACGCCGCCTAGGTTCCCGGCCTTGTCCACGTTGACCGACACCTCAGCCAGCCATTTGTCGTCGTCCAGGTTGTCCGGCCGGCTCCATTTCGAACGCAGCACATATTCGATGTAACCCTTGTAAAGCTGCACCGGGTCGCTTTCCGAATTCACCGCCTTGCCGCCCTCAAACTCAAAGCCCGGCATTTCCGTGGCTGGCGGCGCCACCACCGGCGCGGTCACCGGCGGGGCTGCTGGCTTGGCCTCTTCCGCCACCTTGGGCGGCTCCACTTTCGGCGTTTCCACCTTGGGCTGCTCCACTTTGGGCTTGTCTGGTTCCTTCGGCTTTTCCGGCGGCTTTTCCTTGACCATCTGCACCGAGATCTTCTGGATCTTTTTACCCAGCAGCCCTTCCCGCGCCGCGAAGTACAGCAACACCCCCACCAGCACCGCATGGAACACGAACGAAATCGTCAGGTTGACCTTCGACGAGTTCTTCTTCTTGCGCGGTTGTGATTGCGGCAGCATCGGCAGGCGAAACTATTTTTCTATTTCCGTGGCCAGGTCCACCTTGGCGAGGTTGGCCTGCTGGCAGATGTCCAACACAGCGCGTACCAGCTTGTAATGGGTCTTGGCATCGCCACGCACGATGACGTTGAGGTCCGGATCATCCGTGCGCAGGCTGATGAGCCGGCCCAGCAGGTCATCGATCCTCAGGGTTTCCTGATTTAACGACAAATTGCCGTTCGCCTGCACGGAAATATAAAACGCCTTGCGGGGCGGGTCTTTCTGGTGCTTGGCCGCCGTGGGCAGCTTCAAGTCCATGTCCTTGACCGGCGGAATCGTGGTGATGATGAAAATCACCAGCAGCACGAACCCCAAATCCAGCAGCGGCGTGATGTTCAGCTCCGTCAGCGATTCATGCGCACTGTGCGAACACTTTTTCATGGGTCAAATTGCCGGTGTGTTTTCACCCATTTCGGACTTGGTCAAAGCCCAGGTGATTTTGTCCTCGATGTCACGGTTATCCACGTACATGTGCTCGATCTGGTTGGCGTAACGCGAGGCATAACCATCCAATTCCTGCGTCAAATGGCGAATACTTGTCACCATGAAGTTGTAGGCAAACATCGCCGGGATGGCCACCAGCAGGCCCGTCACGGTGGCGACCAAGGCCGCCGCCACGCCGGGCGCCATCGCCGTCAAGCTGGCCTGGTTTTTTTCGGCAATGCCCGCAAACGTGGACATCACGCCCCAGACTGTGCCAAGCAAGCCGATGAACGGGCCGCCCGCTACAGCGGTGGACAATACGATCATGCCCTTTTCCAGCGCCATCGCCTCGTTACCAGCGGCCTCTTCGAGCACTACTTTCACCGCATCAAACGACGCTTTACTAATACGGCGTTCGCCCTTTACCGTGACGGGATTGTTCTTAAGCTGGTACTCCAATTCATCCGCACCGCGAATATAAAGTGAATAGGCCGGAGCGCCGTCAAATTCTGTGCCTTTGCGTTTGATGTCCAACGGGTCACGCGTTGCGTTGTAGACACCGAAGAATTTCCTAGAAGCCTTTCGCGCTATCAGCAATTGCCGAAACTTGGTGATGATGATGGACCAACTAAACAGGGACAGCAACAGCAGCACGATAACCGTGACTTGGCCCTCGGTGGTCGCGTTCTTGATGGCAAACACGGCCGCGTTGTCGGCCAGCATTGGATGTATCATAAAATTACTTTGTATCGAGTATTGATAGTTGAGGTTCGGTCAATTCTTGGAGTTTTTCCCCGGCAGTAACACTGTCACGCGGCTGACCTTTTGAGCTAGCGCGATGCCTTTTTTCTTCTTTAATTCGTCATCGTTTGTATCCGTTTTCGAACTAACGGTGTCGGCGTTATCGGCCACTTGGACATTTTGGGCGGGGCCGGCCGATGGCACACCCAGAGTTGCGCCGCTCGCATCGCCAGAAGTGGAAACCGAGCCGCCGCGCACGGCGGCATCAATGGAACTGCCGCTCACACTGACGTCGCCCCCGCCTATCACCGTGCCGGAGACAGTTCCAGCCGCACTGATGTTCACATTGCCGCCGCTGACGGCCGTGACGTCCACACTTTGCTTCGACGTGACAGCCACACTCTGGCTGCCGACCACAACCCCGTTGATATTGCCGCCGGCGTCTAATTTGACATTGTAGCCAATGATGCCGGAACCCGTGGCATTGATGTCCTTGCCAGCGGTGACGTTGATAAAGTTGTTCACCGTGTTCGCGCTGTTGAACGCGATTTGCAACACACCTCCGAGGCTGGAATTGACACTGCCATTGGGCGTGTTGAGGGTGATGTTCCCCAGCTCAGCGTCGGAACCAAAGACGGTCGTGGCCAGAATGCCGCTCAAGGGAATGTCCGTCGGAATCGCGACCAGCTGGCCGGTGGCCGGGTCCAGTTGCAATGATTGAAAAATCACAAAGCCTTCGCCGCCTGCACCGGCATTCACGTCGCCATTTTTGGAAGTGATGTTAATGTCGCCACCGTCATAAGCGGCGATGCGCGAACCGTCCACATTCACGTTTCCGGCGGCGGTGACGTTGATGCTCCCGCCGCTCGTCGTAAAAATTCCCTTGGGCGAACTAGGATCACCGAGTGCGGTTGCCGTGCCGCCGACGTCCAGTTTCCCGCCAACCGACAAAGTGATTCCGCCCAACAAACCACCGTCCGCAATTTTCGTCGCCGTCAGGTCCAGATTACCGGACGTGGTGACATCGATATTGGCGCCATTCGGCGAGATGGCCGTCAACGCGGCGTCTGGCGCATTCGGAAAGTCCACCGTGATGCCATCGGAAATGCCAAGGCTCATGCTGCGCGCGGTGATGTTGAAATCGCCGGAGCCCGATAACGCCAGACCGCTTTGAGCCTGGCTGTCGGCGTACAAAGCGAGCACAGCCGCGCGTTGGGCTGCATCGAGCGAGACCGGCACCAACACCGGATTCCCGCTTGAATCGAGCACTGGTTTCCCGCTGGCGTCGAGTTGCGCCACTGTTGGATTGAGCAGAAAGCTCAGGCCGTCTGCCGTCATCTGGCTGTTGATCGAAAGCTTGCCAGAAGCGTAAGTGAGTTCCGCGGAAACGATCGGATTACCGCTCAACGCTGGATTTAGCAATTCCGCGGGCAACGGATCGGCCAGCGCCACGCTGGCGGCGTGGAGTGCGTCGGCGTAGAGAATGTCGCCCGTCACGTTGATGGAGGTGGTTTGCGACGTGGAAAGATTTTGCCCGCTGAAACCAAAATTGTAGGTGTTGCCCGCAACCGTGATGTTCGCAAACGTCGGAACATTCAGAATGAAGCCATAAATATTTCCCGCAATGTCCAGCGTCACTGGGTTTGGATCGCTCGAGTGCAACGGCGTGGAGGCGTGGTCCGAGGCGAACGTCGTCCAATCAGCCGAACCGCGGTCAGACATGGTGATGCCTGAGGGACTGGAAATATCGGTATTTATGGCAGTCAAATCGCCGCCCGCGGTCGTGATGATGTGAAGCGAACCCGCACTCGATGGGGCAAGTATGATGGCACTATCAATCGTAATGCCGCCGGCGCCCGCATCGAGGCTCAACTGCGGTGCGTAAATGGCCGGCATGGTGGAATTATTATCCGTGCGCGGCAAATTTTGACCGAGCAGCGTGATGCCATTGCCCGCCCAAAAATTCGCGGCGGCAGTGGACGAATAGTTAAATGGAAAAGAATCGTTTGCATCAAATGTGCCCGCGGGATTCCTGACTTCGCCCAGATAAATGTCGTCCCCTGCGAAGACGTTCCACGAACCGCTGGCCAGTTGCAGGTTGACCGGTTGCGACGGGCTGCCGACGTCCGCGCTGGAGTTCAAAATTGTCGGCGGATTGTTGCCAGCAACGCTCACTCCCGCGAGGATGGTGCCTGTGCCGTTGGCGACGTTGAAGCTCCCAAAGATTTGTTTACCAGCAATTAATGTCACGTTGCCGGGTTCGCTGCCAAAGGCTCCTGACACGCCAAACGTCGTCAACCGTGTGCTCGGATTAATGCTGCCGTTGGCCGCATCCAGCGTGACGTTGCCACCGCCCATCGTACTGATGCCGCCAAGGTTTGCGCTGACCCCCCAATTGCCAAACGCGTCGTCTTCGTAACCGCTGTTTTGCACCCCGCTGGTTTTGGTGCCCACCACAATGTCGCCTGCCAGCGCCGTGACCTCAATGTTCCCGCCCGTGGTCCCTCCCGCCGTTGTCACCACTGAACCGGCGCCGACATCCACGCTGCCGCCGGCGATAAGATTGACATTGCCGGATGCCAGTTGAATCGAACCGCTGCCGATGGAGGGAATAAAATTTCCATTGGCATCAATGCTTTGAACACCGCTGCTGTTGCGGGTCACATCTCCCAGATAAATTGAGCCGCTGTAAACCGGACCACTGCCGGATTGAACCGACTGGCTGCTGAAATTGTATCCGGCCTCCAGTGTCACCGACCAGCTGTTTGGGTCCGTGATGGAAGACCGGTTGCCGAAGTAAATGCTGTTGCCTGCTTCCAGCGTCAATTGTCCGCTGGTTTCGCCAGTGCTGGAGCTCAAATTCCAAGTGATGCCCGGGTTGGAATTGAAAGTGAAGAGGCCGCTGGAATTGAATGAGCCATTGCCGACGTAAATGTTTCCCGTGGCCTGGAGAAGAATTTGCGAGAAATTCTTGTTCTTGAACGCCGTGTTAACATTCAACATTAAATTGCCGCTGCCGCTGGAATCCACCACGCCATTTGCCGGAACCGTGCCACTCCCGGAAGTGCCCAGCACAATGTTGGCCGGGTCGAGAAAGAAAATACCGCCGAAATAGCCGCTCTGTGCGCTCGCGTCCATTGAGGAGTTCAGTGACTCAATGTTCGGGGCGCTGACCTCGATATTGCCGCCATTACCGCCGTGTTCGCCGCCACTGGTTATGATCCGGCTGCCATCCGCATCGCTGAAAATATTGTCGGACTTGAGCGTTACCGTCCCACCCGCGCTGCCAGCGGCGGAATCGTCTCCGCGCGCCGTAATTTGCGAATTTGCGCCGAGGTTCAACTGGTCGGACGCCACCAGTTCGATGACGCCGTTTTTATTTTGCACCGAATTGGCTTGGAGCAACCCGTCCTGGTTCACCACCTTGGCCTGCATCATGATGCTGCCGCCGTCGGCGGTGATGCGGCCAAAATTATCCACCGCGCCCTGCGGCAGTGTCACCGAGGCGCTGAGGCCGCGCCCATCCGGGCTGTCGCTGACCAGCACGCTCTGTCCGGCTACAAGGTCCACGCTGCCACCCGGCGCATTCAAGCTGCCGTGATTTTCAATGTTTTCGGCGATGAGAAAAAGCGACCGGCCGGCGCCGACTTCCACCTGTCCGTAGTTGACGATGCTGGCAAGCGGTGGCGGACCGTTGAACTGCCAGC
>Ga0206970_10046_pt1 | contig 34401 bp, 28 predicted proteins | sample Alteio_BWOrgHeat_88_FD_152964 | JGI IMG/M metagenome (GOLD analysis project Ga0206970, IMG submission 152964) | Enriched cells from forest soil in Barre Woods Harvard Forest LTER site, Petersham, Massachusetts, United States -... | ecosystem: Environmental > Terrestrial > Soil > Temperate forest >... | reverse complement strand
GCGGCTGGACGTAGGGGTTGTAGTCGTCGTCTCCGGTGGCGCGGAGGATGAGGAAGTCGCCGCCGTTGGCCCGCTGGCAGAGGAAGCGGAAAGCTTCGTCGAGGTCGGTGCCGCCGCCCATGAGGGCGAAACCGGACTGCGGCTTGGTGACGGCGTCCTGGGCCGATCCGATGCGGAAGTATTTGTAGGCCGGGGCGGCGTTCGCCGGCACCATGAATGCCGCCAGCAGGAGCGCGGCGGGGAGAAGACGGAAGAGTCGCAGCATCGTCATAGGATACTGGAACGGATTCATGGCTTAGATTCGGGAGATGGTTGAAAGCCCATCGGGGGGATATGAAGGTATCTTGCTGCACGCTTCAACTCGTGATCATGTTGGCCCTTGCCACTCCTTTGCTGCCTGGTGAGGCAAGAGCGAGAGCAAAATCTGACGTCAATCAGCAGCTGAAGTCGGCAATCGCGAAGGTACGACGAGCGAAAACTCCCATTGGACGACTGGATAGAGCAGAGCGGCTGCTTGCATTGACCTATGAACGCGACTGCAGTGCCGTCACCGATGAGACCATTCTTTCGCTTGTCTCTCTATTGGACATTGATGACGACGGTGTACAGATGTGGGTGGCTGCCGTGCTTGGGGTGATCGGTCCGCGCGCGAAAATCGCGGTGCCTAAGCTGCTAAGCATTCTCGCTGTAAGCGACTGTCAGATGTGGGACCTGTCGTCGGCAGCAACAATCCCGATTGCGCTTAAGAGTATGGGGATAACTCCTCCTCCACGAAACTGCCTATTTTGAAATAGGTTCCGAAGATGATGGCGGAGGCGCGGCGGGGAGAAGACGGAAGAGTCGCAGCATCGTCATAGGATACTGGAACGGATTCATGGCTTAGATTGGAAGATTGCGGCTTGTGGTTTGATGACTATGGCGATATTGCCGGCTTCGCCTACACAGGACTCTCTTCGAATAGGAATTTGAAATGTGCGTGGGGCCGCCTCCGGCGGTGACCTTCGGCCATCCTGTGACAGCGAGCGGACTTCATGGCAAAGGCAAGTCATCCCTTTTTCTAACGAAAAGTGAGATTTTTCGCCTCAACAGCAAAGGCAACACCATTGACATCGAATCCGTCCGTTTCTAATCTCAAAGCTATGGTGACTCTTCCGAGCAACATCAGCAATCTTTCCGAGGCCGAGAAATATGACCTGCTGGATGCACTCTGGGAAGACATCGAAACTCACGCCTCCGGCCTGAGCGCTGAGCAGGCCGACGAAATCGACCGCCGTGTAGCGGCCTACGAAAAAGATCCTTCCGCCGTGACACCGTGGGAACAGGTGAAAGCCGGGCTGCCCAAACGGTGAGCTTGCCGGTCGTATGGTCCCACGGGGCGAAAGCGGAATTCTACGCCGCCGAGTTGTGGTACGCCGAAGTGAGCGCGGAGCTGGCGGAGCGATTCGTCCGGGCAGTCGATAACGGCATACAGACCATCGCGCAATATCCGCTCCGCTTCCCCGTGGTTCACAAAGGCAAGCGGAGAGCGTTTGTGCGCCGCTTCCCCTACAGCCTTATTTACCTCATCGAGGACGCTCGCATCGTTGTGATTGCCTGCTTCCACGGCAAGCGTAATCCACGCCACTGGCAAAGCCGCTAGACGCAAGCCTATATTCATCCACGACGATTCCCGCTCTTTTCGTAATTCCAGGTAGTGATTTATCACTCGTCAACGTCAACCACCAGAGAAGGCGGCATGAAACTCTCAAATACCTTCATATTCATTAACCTTGGTTTTGTATTTCTCATCCTTGCGGCGACACAGACAAAAGCTGAGACGATGGTCTGTGAGTTGGCCGGAAGCACTGCAGTAGCTGAAGCAATTGAGCTTCATGGTGTCAATCCAGGTGTCGTTGGAGGCGAGGAGCAAAAGGCCATTGCCCTTAAGCATGCCTCTTTACGGGCGATCCTTGCTATTCAGATATGTCCAGATTCATCGGAGAAAGCGATGGCTCAAACCTCGAAAGAATCTGAACTATGGGCATCCGACACTGTAGATATCTTGAATTCATACTTTTCTGGTGAGAATACCTCTGGCGGGCTACGAAACGTCGTAAATGGAATTAAGTGTTCTGTTCATAGGCCTATTGTTTGCCGAATCAAAGATAGGTTACTCGAGAAATCGCAAAGTCTAAAATACGATCGTTCGGGTTCTGATCTTAATGTTTCTCTTGATCTAACTTTGATGTCAGAATCCGCTTCCGATTTCGATAATAGTAGTGGGGCATTTCTTACTCAAATGAGCAATCTCGCGTTCCTCTTCTCCTATTGTCCCCGTTCCTTTCTTGCTTATATGCATGACCATCCAAAAGACTTCGAGCATTGGCTGGCTGTTGCAAAGGGCAACCTGTTTTGGGGAGAACCAGAAGATGCTGACCGTCTTAAGCTATACAAGAACGAGCTTATTCATAGAGTGGATCAAGATCACTCTAAATACCAAAAAGAGAAGCTAGCAATTATTAAAACTCTAACGTCTGCACGTGTTTACGTTACCCAATAAGCTGGTGACCCATATCTCAATTCTGGTCTCTAACCATAATGGGTGCCCTTCATTGTTTCTTATTTTTGGTTTGGCTACCTGCCACTCAGTTGGGCTTGACATATATCCGTAACGGATATATGTATTGGAGCATGGCGAAGAAGAATATGGCGCAAGCTCCACTGACTCCCGCAGTGCTGCACATCCTGCTGGCGCTTTCGACGGGGGAGCGGCACGGGTACGGGATTATGAAACAGGTGCAGGCGGACTCGCAGGGCAAGACGAAGATGGGCCCGGGGACGCTGTATGGCTCGATGGGGCGGATGATGGAGGCCGGTCTGATCCGGGAGAGCGATAAGCGGGTCGATCCGGAGATGGACGACGAGCGGCGGATCTATTACGAGCTCACCGGCGCGGGGCGGGCGGCGCTGGAAGCGGAGTTGACGCGGTATCGCGGCGTGGTGGCGGTGGCGGAAGGACGTTTGTCGCATGGCCGCTAACGTTGCGGGCCGGCGCTACCGGACGTGGTATGCGATGCTGCTGCGGTTGTATCCGCGGCCTTTCCGCGAGCGGTTCGGCGAGGGGATGGCGCAGACATTTCACGACCTGTGCCGGGAGCACTCGGGCGCTGGGCGGGGACTGTTCGGGCTCGCGCTATGGATCTTCTTCGAGACGTCGGTGGGAATCGTCAGGGAGAACATGATGCGTATGAACCAACTGGGAAAGACGATGGTGCGTGTGGCGCTGGTGGCGCTGGGCCTGTTGATGGTGCCGCTCGTAGCATCGCGATTTGTAGAGGACTGGAACTGGCCCGTGGGAGCTTTCGTGAGGGTGTATCTCCTGTTCTTCGGGACGGGGATGGTGTTTGCGTTGGTCGCGAGGAGGATGGGCGCGTGGTCGTACAAGGCGGGCGTCGGCGTGGCGCTGGCGGCGGGGTTTGGCCTGGGGTGGTCCAACATGGTCCATGTCGCGGACTCAGAAAATCCGGCGAACCTGGTGTATTACATCGTGCTCGCGATGGGGGGCGTTGGGGCTTGGCTGGCGCGGCTGGAGGCTCGAGGGCTGGCTCGCACGTTGTTCGCGATGGCGGCGACGCTTGCGCTGATTGCCGTGATGCTGCCTTCTGGCGCGCCGCCCTACCTTGCGCGGAATATGGCCATCGGGCATGGTGTCTTGGTGGCGTTGTTCACCGCGTCAGGTCTGATGTTTCGGCATGCGAGTTTGGCGGAAGTGAAGTAGGACCGAGGCCGATTACAAGGCACCGATAGCTGAGACAGAGAATGTGAAGCTTATTGGATTTCGACGTAGCCGTTGAAAAGGCTCCGGGGCTGAAGCCCCTTTTCTTCTACGCCGGTTTTCAGGGGCCTAAAGGCCCCTGCTCCCTCCCGGTAAAGCCCATTCCTGCTGCGCTTCAGAGAGTGCTGAAAAGTTGCCTTTGGGCCGATAGGCTGGGAATGCGTTTTACAGGGGCTTTAAGCCCTGACTGTTTGATCGACTTTTGCGGCACGATTGAAGTCGTGCCCTGGTTACAAGGCGCCGCCATGGAAGTTTTCAGCACGATCTAAAGCAGGTTGGAGGCGAGATGAGGGTTTCAGGTCTCTGATTTGTGCTATCCCACCCTTCGCAAAATGCGCGAAGGATGGGGCACCCGTTACTGGTCGGTTTGGAATGAAAGGCTCCGGGGCTGAAGCCCCTTTTCTTCTACGCCGGTTTTCAGGGGCCTGAAGGCCCCTGCTCCCTCCCCGTAAAGCGTTCCTGCTGCGCTTCAGAGAGTGCAGAAAAGTTGCCTTTGGGACGATAGGCTGGGATGCGTTCTACAGGGGCTAAAGCCCTGACTATTTGATGGACTTTTGCGGCACGACTGAAGTCGTGCCCTCGTTACAAAACGCCGCCATGGAGCTTTTCAACGCCGCGACGAGAGTTTTTCAGCATCTCTTCAAGCCTCTGCTTCTTCCTGTCAGTTACCCGGTGGGTTCCCCGGGGTGGATGAGGGGCGGTGGGAGGTGGGGCCGCCGCTATAGTAGAGGTTGGCGATTCCCGCGACCTGGCTCGGGGCGTGGCGAAGAACGGCTATACAACTCGAACGACCTTGTGGGACGAAGAAGGCCCTGGGGAGATTCCTGCACCTCAGACTCGGGGGGCGTGGCGGGCTCCATCTGCCGTGCTCGCGGGCGATCGTGGACGACGCGCTGTTTCGGCGGTTCCGGCGATGGCTGTCGAGGATGAGGAGCTGGACGAGGCTCCGCGCGTTCCGAGGCGGACGCGGTTTGCCACTCCGCGCAGGCCGTGGTGGAGGCCGCAGAGCACCTTTGGCCAGATTCTGCTGGGAACTACGGTGTTGTTCGTCCTGGGGGGGCTGTTGGCTTCGGCGATTGTCACGCGTCGCTTCCTCACTCACGATCCGCATTTTCGCATTGCGGGTGCTTCGAGCATCCAGTCGAGTGGGCTGAGCGAGGTCAATCGCGCCGATGTGCTGCCTGTTTTTGGGGAAGATATTGGCCGAAACATCTTTTTCGTGCCCCTTCATGAGCGCCGCAAGCAGCTTGAGGCTGTGCCATGGGTGCGTCAGGCGACGGTTATGCGCTTTTTGCCCAACCGGCTCAGCGTGAGCATTGTGGAGCGGACGCCGGTGGCGTTTGTGCGTCAGGGGTCGCAGGTGGAGCTGGCCGATGCGGACGGGGTGATTCTGTCGATGCCCCCGGCGATGATGGCGCAACATCACTATTCTTTCCCGGTGCTGACGGGGATTGACGCGAAGGATTCGCTGGCCTCGCGACGAGCGCGGATGGTTGTCTATCAACGCTTTCTTACCGAACTCAACCGGAACAACCTGGGTCTGGCAGATCAAGTTTCAGAGATCGACCTCTCCGATCCAGAAGATCTGCGCGCGGTGATGCCGGAGCAGGGCTCGGATATTCTGGCGCACTTTGGTGACGACCACTTCTTTGAACGCATGCAGCGTTACAAGTCGCAGATCGGCAGATGGCGTTCGGTCTATCCCAGGCTGATTGGCGTGGACCTGCGATATGAGGGGGAAACTCCGCTGGAGATGGCTACCGGGGCTGATCCGTCTGCGGGTGGCGCGACACCGGCTGCGGCAAAGCCGATTGCGCCGTTGAAGAGCGGTGCGGCTAAGAGCAGTTCTGGAAAAAGCGGGACAGCGAAAGCGAGTACTGCGAAGGCGAGTACGGTGAAGCATAAGCCGGCGAAGCCGAAGACACATGCAGTGCACGCGGTGAGGCAAGGATGAGCCAGAAGCAGGAAAACCTGATCGTGGTGCTTGATGTGGGCTCATCCTTTACACGCGTGCTGGCGGCTGATCTCAACGAGGGCGCGCTGCGGTACCGCGCGCACTCGGTGGTGGAGTCAGCCGGAATGCGCAAGGGGCTCATCGCCGACCTGGGCCCCGCTGCGCGTGCTGTGAAGGCAGCGAGCGATCAGGCCGAGCGGCTGGTGCGCGTGAATATCGATGAGTGCATGGTGGGGGTTGGCGGGCCGAACGTGATGGGCGTGAATACTACGGCGGGGCTCAACTTTGGCGCGAGGATGCGCGAGATCAGCAAGGATGATGTTTCGATTGCTGTGGAGAGAGCGCGCGGTGTTTCGCTGCCGCCGGACCGGGAGATTCTGCATTTGCTGACGCGGCAGTTTGTGCTGGACGATCAGCCCGGCATTCATGATCCGGTTGGTATGGTGGGCAGCAGACTTGAAGTGGATCTGCACATGTCGACGTGCTCGGGGAGCGCGCAGCAGAGCGTTGTCACATGCGCTAATCGCGCCGGTCTTGAAGTGACGGATACGGTTTTTGAAGCGCTGGCTGCAGCTGAGGCCACGCTGACGGCGGACGAGCGGGAACTGGGCGTCTGCGTGTTAGATATCGGTGCGCATTCGACGGAGCTTGTGGTGTTTTTCGAGGGGGCTGTGGCGCATACCGGCAGCATTCCTTTTGGCGGACAACACTTTACGAACGATCTGGCTGTTGTGTTGCAGATGCCGGTGGCTCATGCGGAGCAACTGAAGCTGCGTTACGGGCATGCGGTGGTGACGGCTGTTCCGCAGCTGGATGAGATCGAGATTCGCAATCCGCACCCGACGATGATCCGGCACCGGATGGTGGCCGAGATTCTGGAGCCGCGCGCGCGAGAGCTATTCGACATGGTGCGGCGCAGTCTCCGTGACGGCGGAGTGCTGGGCGCGCTGGGCGCGGGATGCGTGCTGACCGGCGGGGCCGCGGTGTTGCCGGGGTTGCTGGATGTGACGGAAAGCATTCTGCATGTGCGGGCTCGGATCGGCCAGCCGGTGCAGCTATCGCGCATGCCTTCGGAGCTGACGCACCCGGCGTACTCGACGCTGGTAGGCATGTTGCTCTACGCGCACAGAAAACGCATGACACGTACCGCGGAGAACAACAGTCTGCGCGCCAAAGTACGCGCCATTTTCGCTGCAAGTTTGTAAGATCAAGTTAAGGCAGTCGGAGGCCCACCCCAAGATGGAACACAATAACGAGCGAGAGATGCAGCAGCCGGAATCCCGGAACGCGGAAGCGATTCGGATTCAGTTTCACGATGAGGTTCCACACGGAGCCCGCATCAAGGTCATCGGCGTGGGTGGCGGCGGCGGCAATGCGGTGAATCGCATGATCGCGGCGAAGGTGGAAGGCGTTGAGTTTATTACTGCCAACACCGATGTTCAGGCGCTCAAACTTTCGCAGGCTCCGGTGAAGTTGCAGCTGGGGGTCCGTCTGACCTCCGGGCTTGGCGCGGGCGCCAACCCCGACGTGGGCCGGCGGGCGGCTCTTGAAGATTCAGACAAGATCATTGAGGCGCTGGAAGGCGCGGACATGGTTTTTGTCACGGCTGGACTGGGCGGTGGTACGGGTACGGGCGCGGCTCCGGTGATCGCTTCGCTGGCGAGCGAGATGGGCATTCTTACCGTCGCGGTGGTTACGCGGCCTTTTGCTTTTGAGGGCAAGCGCCGTCTGCAGCAGGCCGAGCGCGGCATGGCTGAACTGCTGGAGTCGGTTGACACGATGATCGTTATCCCCAACGAAAAGCTGCTGGCCGTGGCGAAGGATGCGGGTTTCTTTGAGTCGTTCCGCATTGCCGACGATGTGCTGCGGCAGGGCGTGCAGGGCATTTCGGACATTATTACTATCCCCGGCATCATCAACCGCGACTTTGCCGACGTGAAGACGACTATGGCCGGCATGGGACATGCGGTTATGGGCACCGCGGTGCGTTCGGGGGCGAACCGGGCGATTGAGGCGGCACAGGCGGCGATGGCTTCTCCCCTGCTGGAAGAGGGCGCGATCGATGGGGCTCGCGGCATCCTGATCAACATTACGGGATCGAGCACGCTGAAGCTTTCTGAGGTGAACGAGGCGTCGTCGCTGATTCAGACGTCGGCTCATGAAGACGCGAATATCATCTTTGGCGCGGTGCTGGACGAGAAGATGGGCGACGAGGTCAAGATTACGGTGATTGCGACCGGCTTCCGCGACCAGATGCCGGAACGGCGTTCGCGGATGCTTGACGTGGAAGCGATGCCGGTAATTTCCGTGCCTGTGGTGGCTCCGAATCACTGGATGAGGGAAACCGAACCCGAGCCGGCGGGGAAAGCTCCGCTGCGATTTATGAGCGAGGAAGAAGAAGAGTACGAACCGGCTCCGGTGATGAAATCTGAAGCAGCGCCGGTTGCGCAGGCGGCTGCGGTGGCGATTATGGAAGCGCCGGTTGCGGTTGCCGAGGCTGCGCTGGGTGAAACATCGCCCGTCGCGGCGAACTCAGTTGCGGCGATGGTGGACGCTCCGGTCCATGAGGCGAATCCGCTGCAGGAGTTTGGGGGACGCTACTCTTATGAGGCTGCCCCTGCGGATGCGATGCCAGCGCGACCGCGTTTTGCGGAATTGGCCGAAGCGCCGTCGTCGTATGCGCCGCTGCCGAGAGACTATGCCGATGAGCGGCCTGCCCACGCCGGGGAAGAAACGCGGACGGCACATCCAGCACTATCTCATTTTGGGGAGCCTGCTGAAACCGAGCATCCTGACCTAGATATCCCGGCATTTTTGCGCCGGCCTCAGTTCTAAACCGGTTCCCCTTTCGAGCCGTACACTAAAAGAGGGGTTGTTTTTTTCGGGGCCGCTCGGTAGAGTTTCGATTAAGTCCCCGGCCGGATAGCAAGTAGAGGACGCAGCCGTCGAGCAGCGATTCAGATGTGGTGCGGGGCCAGGTTAGCCAAACTGATATTGGCAAGAGAATAAACCATTTGCGAATTATGCAGTCTTTATAAGAGACTGCCAGCAAGAAATTGCATGCACCGTCACTGGGACCGACTCGCACGGAAAGCTCGCCGGTGATGAGATTTCAAGATTCAGAGGATGCTTTCCTGATGAGACTGTCTGCAAGCTGTGTCGCCCTTCTGGCTTTGGTTTCCGGCACTGTTCCCGCCGCATCTGCGCTGGATATGGCGCATAACGTTCACCACGCCAAGAAGTCGCAGCCACATGTTACGGACACTCATCATGCGGTGACCGCCAAGTCGGCCACGCATACGACACATACTGCCGCGACACATACTGCCACGACTCATGCCGCTTCGCACTCCGCCACTGGAAAAGCCGCGCCGCACACCGCGGTCAAGGCGGGTACGCATACTGCGGCACACCACAGTTCTGTTCAGAAGGCCAGTCTTTCACGCCGCCATCACGGCACCTATGAGCGCTTTACCGCCAGCTCGTTTGTGACCGGACAGGGTGAAGGCGACATCATCGCGGGCGAGGACCCGACGATTCGGGCCGCGGCTATTGACGCTCTTGGCAACATGAACGGTACGGCGGTGGTTATCAATCCCGCGAACGGGCGCATTCTGGCGATGGTCAACCAGAAGCTGGCGCTCTCGCCGGGGGCCGAGCCCTGCTCTACGATCAAGCTTTCTGTTGGCCTTGCGGCTCTCTCGGAGGGGCTGGTCACGCGCGATACGCCGGTTAACCTGGGCGGCTTCCGAATGAATCTGACCGAGGCACTGGCGCACTCGAACAACCTCTATTTTGAAGAGATGGGCAGGGAACTGGGCTTTGAGCGCGTGCGCCACTATGCCACGCAGTTTGGCCTGGGGGAGCTGGCCGGGTACAACATTGCGGGTGAGCAGCTTGGCACCTATCCCGATGAGGAACTGCCCGCGAACCAGGGCGGCGTGGGCCGCATGTGCAGCTTTGGGCAGGGAGTTTCCATGACTCCATTGCAACTCGGCGCGCTGGTCGCGGCGATTGCCAACGGCGGAACGCTCTATTATCTGCAGCACCCCACCACACCTGAGGAAGTGGGCAGTTTTGAGCCTCATGTGAAGCGGACGCTGGACATTGCCCGGTTTATCCCTGATATGCAGGACGGCATGGCGGGCGCGGTGGAGTACGGCACGGCGCGGTCGCTGCGCGTCAACTTCCACGAACTGCCGGTATTCGGCAAGACTGGCACCTGTTCAGACAAGGGAACGCGCTTTGGCTGGTTTGCTTCCTTTTCTGATTCGCCGATGGGCAGCCTCGTGACGGTGTTCTTCCTGGAGGGCGGCCGGCCCGTCTTTGGACCGCGCGCGGCGGAGTTGACGGGTCTCTTCTACCGCAGCCTGTGGGACCGGAACTACTTTGTCGACAAGCCGGCTATTCCTGTTCAGGCCATGAATGTGACACCGGTCAGACCTATAGCTTCGACTGGGGCCGCCAATGTATCCTCTACGGGTGCGGGAGTGAATCAGTAAACTCCAATGCGACTCTAATGGCTGGCGCTCTCACCGATCTTCGGACACGATCGTTTACTCCCTACCTCATCCAGCAGGATTACTCCTCTTACACTGAAGAGCAACATGAAACATGGGCGGAGCTTGTCTCGCGCCGCATGCCGCAGCTTGCCGTCCATGCGGCGGAAGAGTATCTGGAAGGCTTTGCGGTTATTGGCCTGAAAAACGACCGCCTGCCCAACCTGAGCGAGATCAGCCAAAGGCTGCGTCCCCGCACGGACTGGAATACGGTTCCGGTCAGCGGATTCATGCCGGGGCCAGCCTTTTTTGAGATGCTCTCGCTGCGGCAGTTTCCGACGACGACCTGGCTGCGAAGACGCGATTCGCTGGAGTACACGCCGGAACCTGACATCTTTCATGACGTTTTCGGCCACGTGCCGATGCATGCACATCCGGTATTCGCCGATTTTCTGGCCAAATACGGCGAGCTCTGCGCTTCGATTGAAGACGAGTCAGTGCTGGAGCGCATTGGCCGCCTCTTCTGGTATACGGTCGAATTCGGGCTCATCCGGCAGCACGGGCGAGTCAAGGTCTACGGCAGCGGCCTGATCAGTTCCAATGGAGAATGCACCAACGTGCTCGAAGGACACTGCGAGGTGCGTGACTTCACGCTGTGTGAGGTGCTCGATGCTCCGGTGCAGGTTGACCAGATGCATAAGCAGCTCTTCGCGGTGGAGAGCTTTGAGCAGATCTATGAGGCGCTGCAGTATGTGTCGGGGTGCGTGGCCTCCGGCGAGCCTTTATAGGTCATTAAAACTTATAGGTCATCTACGTCATCGACACGGCTTAACGTCCTGCCCAAGATTGCACAGTTTCCTTTGACAATCCGCCGGGAGGGTTGATATCAACATACCTTGAACGCGGAGGGGCGATATGCTTGATCATCCCGTCGTGTCTCAGGAAGAGTGGCTTACTGCGCGCAAGGCTTTATTGCTGCGGGAAAAGGAAGTTACGCACCTGCGCGACAGCATCAACGCCGACCGGCTGGCTCTGCCCTGGGTCAGGGTGGAAAAGCAGTACACCTTTGACACGCCGGAAGGGAAGAAGAGCTTCGCCGATCTTTTCGAGGACCGCAGTCAGCTGATCGTTTATCACTTCATGCTTGGCCCTGGCTGGAAAGCGGGATGTCCTGGCTGTTCTTTTATCTGCGACCACTTTGAGGGAACGCTGCCTCACCTGAACCATCACGACGTTACGCTGACTGCCATTTCCAGAGCTCCGATGAGTGAGATTACGGCTTACAAGACGCGCATGGGCTGGCGTTTTCCGTGGGCTTCATCCAATGGCAGCGATTTCAACTATGACTACCACGTGTCCTTTACCGAGGATGAACTGACTGAGGGCAAGGTCGATTACAACTTCACCGAGACTCCGATGACGCCGGGTCCGGAAAATACAGAAAGGCATGGCCTCAGCTCCTTCTACCGGGATGAGGATTCGGGCGAGATTTTTCATACGTATTCCAGCTACGCACGCGGCCACGAAGAGCTGCTCGGGACCCTGATGATACTGGATACGGCTCCGAAGGGGCGTAACGAGGGGACTACGGGTTTTATGCGTCGCCATGATGAGTATGAGGACGCGCCGAAGGCGCATGCGTGTTGTTCTGCGGCGAACGACTAGCCGGGCAGAGCAGCTGTGTCGGGATGAGTGAATCGGCTCCGCAGCAATCGCATCCTATTAATAGGCGTATTGCAGCTACACTGATTCCAGGTCAATCGTTATGTCTCTTCCTACAGCAATCCTCGTTACTTACGGGTACTTTCTCCTCTTCGGCTGGGTATTGCTGGAGCAGCTCGGGCTGCCTGTTCCCGCGACACCGGTGCTGGTGGCTGCCGGAGCGCTTTCTGCTACCGAGCACATGAGCTTTGCCACGGCGCTTCTGGCAGGCATCGCTGCGTGCCTGGTTGCAGACATAAGCTGGTTCCTGTTTGGGCGGCGCTACGGGCATGTTGTTCTAAAGCTCATCTGCCGGTTCTCGCTGGAATCGACTACATGCGTGCGCCGTACCCATGATTCGTTTGGAAAGCGTGGCGCTTATACGCTGCTGTTCGCCAAATTTGTTCCGGGCCTGGCGACGGTGGCTCCTCCGGTAGCGGGACAAACCGGCATGTCGATGCGGCGCTTCCTGGTTTTTGACACAGGCGGGTCAATCATCTGGGTGGGATCGCTGCTGTTGGCGGGACGCCTTTTTGGCAACATCATCTCCAAAAACCCCAGCGTGCTGGATTGGCTGGGCCGCTTCGGCGGAGCGTTGCTGATCCTTGGCGTCCTCGGTTTCCTTGGCTCGCGCATCTGGCGCCGCCAGGCGTATCTGCGAAAATTTCGCACGGCTCGCCTTGAGCCTGAGGTGCTGAAGCAGATGCTCGACGCCGGTGAGCAGGTTTATATCGTGGATCTGCGCCACCCGCTGGAGTTGGTTCCTGACCCGTTTACGCTGCCGGGTGCACATCATCTGTCGCCAGATTCGCTGACTGCGCGCAGTTCGGAGATTCCTCTGGATCGGGATGTCGTGCTCTACTGCACTTGCCCCAGTGAAGCCACGGCGGCAAAGACTGCCTTCACCCTGCATAAGCTGGGGGTGGATCGTGTGCGTCCGCTGCGCGGCGGCTTTGATGAGTGGAAGCGGCTTGGATTTCCGCTCGATGCCATTGAGCCAGCAATGGTCTCCCAGAACTGATGCCATTGGGCGCACCCTCGCCCGCTACACTGGAACCGGCGCATTCTCACTCGTGCGCCGGGAGAAGTTGTGGCTTATAACGATCTGCGCGAATGGATAGCCGCCCTCGATAAGGCCGGAGAGCTGAAACGTATTACCGAGCCGGTATCGCCGCGGCTTGAGATCGCGGAGATTACTGACCGCGTTTCGAAAATAGGTAAATCACAGCGATCTCCGAAGACGAATAAGGCTTACGAGGATGGCGGACCGGCGCTGCTTTTCGAGAACATTGCGGGCCACCCGGGGCATAAGGTCTTCATCAACCAGTTCGGTTCGCAGCGGCGCATGGCGCTTGCTCTTGGCGTCGAGCATCTGGACGAGATCGCTCAGCGCATCGAGGGGCTGCTGCATATGAAGGCGCCCGAAGGGCTGCTGGACAAGCTCAAGATGCTGCCGCAGGTTGCCGAGCTTACGCGGGCCTTTCCAAAGACGGTCAGCGCAAAAGATGCTCCCTGCAAGCAGGTCATTCTGCGTGAGAACTTTAACCTGCTGGAGTTTCCGATCCTCACCTGCTGGCCGCACGATGGGGGGCCGTTCATCACGCTGCCTTGTGTTCATACGCGGGATCCGAAATCGGGCAAGCGCAACATCGGCATGTATCGCATGCAGGTTTATGACGGGCAGACAACGGGCATGCACTGGCAGCGGCAAAAGGTTGCGGCCGAGCACTATCGCCAGGCTTTGCGCGCCGCGGCTGAAGCGAATGCGACGGCCGATCCGAAGGCAGCGCGCGTTGCTGCGATGGCTGAATCGGCGGGAGGAGCGTACGCCGTGGCGGATGGGCCGGTAGGCGGTCTGCCGCAGGTGCAATTCGGCAATCTGAAGGGCTCGCGCATGGAGGTTGCCGTGTCTATAGGCACCGAGCCTGCGACGACATTTTCGGCGATTGTTCCTGCGCCGCCTGACATTGAGGAGTATCTGATCGCGGGCTTCCTGCGCGGCAAGCCGGTTGAGATCGTCAAGTGCGAAACCGTCGATCTTGAAGTACCGGCGCAGTCTGAGATTGTGCTCGAGGGGTATGTTGAGCTGGGCGAACTGCGCACTGAGGGTCCGTTTGGCGACCACACCGGCTTTTACACCATGCAGGACGAGTATCCGGTCTTTCATCTCACGTGCATCACACATCGCAAGGACCCGATCTACGCGGCAACTATCGTCGGCAAGCCGCCGATGGAAGATGCATGGATGGGCAAGGCCGTCGAGCGCATCTTTCTGCCGATGATGCGGATGACTATTCCGGAGATTGTCGACATCAACCTGCCGCCTGAGGGCGTCTTTCATAATTTGATGATCGTGTCGATCCGGAAGAGTTATCCCGGGCAGGCGCGCAAAGTTATGGCGGCGATCTGGTCGCTTGGGCAGGCGATGTTCACCAAGTGCATCCTGGTGGTGGATGAAGACTGCGATGTGCAGGACTTAGGCGAAGTTACGCTGCGAGTTACAAACAACATCGATCCGGAGCGGGATACTCAGTTCACGCTGGGGCCGATTGACTCACTCGATCATGCGAGCCGCCTGCCGAATTATGGCTCCAAGATGGGGATAGACGCGACGCGCAAATGGAAAGCCGAGGGCTTCGACAGGCCGTGGCCCGCGATGCTGGAGATGGATCGCGAAACGAAGGCTAAAGTGGATGCTATCTGGTCGAAGCTGGGGCTCTAGGGCTTGGCCTCTAACTTAGTATCCGCTGCTGTGCGGCGAAGATATCTTTCAGTCCGCCTTCGGCCAGGTCGAGCAGGCCATTGAGTTGCGCGCGGGAGTAACTGCCCTTTTCGGCTGTGGCCTGTGTTTCTACGAGGCCGCCGTCGGCAGTCATCACTACATTCATGTCGACTTCGGCCTGCGAGTCTTCTTCGTAACAGAGGTCGAGCAACATGGCGCCTTCAACGATGCCGACTGAGGTTGCCGCGACCAGCTGCTTCAGCGGTGAGGCCTTTAGGGTGCCGGCCTTGACCAGCGCATTCAATGCCAGCGCCAGCGCAACTGAGGCACCTGTGATCGCGGCGGTGCGGGTGCCGCCGTCGGCCTGGATGACGTCGCAATCGAGAATCACGGTTCGCTCGCCCAGCGCCTGCATATCGACGACGGAACGCAGGCTGCGGCCGATGAGGCGCTGGATCTCGTGGGTGCGGCCGCCGATCTTGCCGCGTTCGCTCTCGCGGGGGCTGCGGGTCACGGTGGAACGGGGAAGCATGGCGTACTCGGCTGTAACCCAGCCACGGCCTGAGTTGCGCAACCAGCCGGGAACGCTGTTCTCAATGGTGGCGTTGCAGAGCACTCGCGTGTGGCCCACAGCGATCAGCACCGAGCCCTCGGCGGTGCGCACAAACTCCGGGGTGAGGGTCAGCGGACGCAGTTGATCGGCGGCGCGGCCGTCATTACGGTAGAAAACGGGCTGGCCGGAGGGAGTTTCCGATACGGAACTGGGAGCCACTGCAGGGGTGTTTGCCATCTAGCGATTGTACGAGAGCGGGCTGAATGGGAACGATCCGGCTGGGGCCGTCAGACTCTTCCCGAATTGGGAATGCCCCAAAATGGGTCACTCCAGCGCGATCGGCGGTAAGGCGATGAAAAATAGAGGGATACGGCTATCTTCATCGGATCGCTGTCCTGTTTTGGGACAATCTCGTATATCCCGGTCATTCAACCGACTCGCGGAATCGGACGCGAAGACCGTTCCTTATCAGGAACTTAGCCAATCAGTTCTAGTTTGGCACGCCGTATGCAATAGAGAAAGCCAGTAACGGCACACAACAGGCACACAGATCAGGCAGCCCGAGTTTGGGAATGCACTGCGCCAAACCAGCCTTGATGTGGGAATGGACGCAGGAGTTCTCATATCGCGGCAAGGGCGGAGGTGTGCGAAACCGCAAGGCTGCTGAACGAGCGAATGAACCGGAGTGGAGAGATGAACTTCATGAGTGGAATGCATGAAAACGACGAATACGGCGCAGTCAGCGAAAGGGCCACGCGCTCAAAAGGCGATGGCGCAGTTTCCGGACATCTTCCGTGGCTCGAGACAGTGGCTCCACGGCGCGTGGGAGAGCAGCCGGATCGGGTGCGTTTTGCGATGACGCCACTGCTTGGGTCCGTGCCAATTGAGTCAGTTCCAGCGGAGACGCAGCGGGACGCGGCGTTCGGTCTCGCTGCCCTGATTCATGACACTCGCAACATGGTCACCGCAATGGAACTCTACTGCGATCTGCTGGAGGAGCCGGGCGTGCTCGCTACGCCATTTCGCCACTACGCCAATGAGCTGCGGCTGGTTGGCGGCGCCGGGCGCCGTCTGTTGCAGCGGCTTTCGGCGACGACTACCGTACCTGCGTATCCGGGGCCAGTCATCGCGGGCGAGAAGGCGATCATTGCGCAGGCCGAGAGGCCTGAACCAGCGCTGACGCCGTCTCTTGTCCGAAAGGCCGGCCCTATCCCTATCCATGTTCCTGTTCCGGCTCCGGCTCCGGTGGCGGTTTCGGTGTCGGGGGCGAGCCGCGGGCGGATGCTGGCCTTTGCAGCGGGTGAGCCGATTGAGAGCCTTGCAGACGAGCTGCGCGCCAATCGCAATCTACTCTCGGCGCTTGCCGGGGCGGCTGTCACGGTGGGCCTTGTCGTGCATGGCGCTGAAGCGCCGATTGCGATGACGCGCGAGGATCTGACCCGCGTTCTGGTGAACCTGACCAAAAATGCCGCTGAAGCCATGCCCGGGGGAGGGCATATTCAGATTGAGCTGGAGGAGATCGGGGACACGCTCAGCCTTACCTTCATCGACAACGGTACCGGCATTCCTCAGGGCGATCTGGAAGCAATCTTTTCCCCCGGCTATACCACGCACGTCAATCTGCATCCGGATCAGGACGCGGATGTTTCGGAGCTCGAAACGATGTCTGCCGATTCAGAGCAGTCGCGTTCACGCGTGGTTCCGGGAGCGTGGCCGGTGCAGCATCGCGGTCTTGGCCTGACCATCGTGCGGTCAATCGTTGCGGCTGCCGGAGGATCGGCCTGGGCGGCCAATCGCCGCGACTGCCGCGGAGCAATCATTATTCTCGAATTTCCTTTGCGCTCTGCTGTCGATGCTGCTGAGCGTATGCATTCAAGTGCGGACTCACCATATCCATTGCAGCGCGACTTCAGATAACCATAACTCGAGATAATCGGCACTCGGGAATCGGAGTTTGCAGTGCCTCATGCGGCAGGCAATCGGCTCCAGCCGATGCCAAAAATCAACCTCAAGCAAAGGAAGGAAAAGGCGGATACAATGCTCGAAACAGTCTTCCACACGAACCTAATGGAGTTTCCTCCCCCCAGCCCTAAGGCGATCGAGCCAGTGGATCCGCGTGATCCCCGCGATCAACGCGACGGCGCGGTTCGTTTGCACGTACTTGTTGTCGATAGCGACGCGGCCGTGCGCTCGGCGTGCGTTGAGATCGCGGCCTCGCTTGGTTATGCTGTGCAGTCGGCTGCCGATCTGAGCCAGGCGCGCAGCCTGCTGCGTGGCCATGCAGCGGACATTCTGCTGCTGAACCTGCCATTCGGCGCGAGTCAGGGATTGGACCTGATCTCAGAGGTCAAGCTGCTGTATCCGGCAACGACGGCCATTGCGATGACGGCGTCGAGTTCGGTCAATTCTGCAGTGGAGGCGATGCGCCGCGGAGCCTCTGATTACCTGACCAAGCCCTTTGCCATCGACGAGCTTTCAACGGTGCTTGAACGTGCCGCCGCTGCGGTAACTGTGGATAGCGAGAACAGACAACTGCGCGAGAGGCTGCGGCTTACCCAGGGTCTGGGCGCGATGATTGGGCGTTCTGCGGAGATGGAGAAGCTCTACCGCATTCTCTCGAAGGTTGCACAGAGCACGCATCCTGTTCTGGTGCTGGGTGAGAGCGGCACAGGCAAAGAGCTGGTCGCGCGTACGATTCACGCCTCCGGACCCAACTCAGGCAAGCCGTTTTTGCCTGTTGACTGCGGCTCGCTGGTGCCCACGCTGATCGAGAGTGAGCTCTTCGGTTACGTCAAGGGCGCGTTCACCGGGGCGGTCAAGTCGAAGGATGGCCTGTTCGTTTCGGCTGAAGGCGGCACGGTCTTTCTGGATGAGATCGGCGAGCTTACGCTCGACCTGCAGGCCAAGCTGTTGCGTGCGCTGCAAGAGAAAGAAGTGCGTCCGGTTGGCGCGACACACCGCGTGCCGATCAAGGCACGAATCGTTGCCGCAACGAATCGCGATCTGGCCGCGATGGTTGAAAAGGGCAGCTTTCGCAAGGACCTTTTCTACCGCCTGAACGTGGTCAACCTGCGCCTGCCTTCACTGCGCGACCGGCGTGAAGATATTCCGCTGCTCGCCGCGCATTTCCTCGATCGCATTTCGCGTGCTCAGGGGCGCAAGTTCACGTTGAATGATGAGGCGCTGCGGACCATGATGCGCCATGACTGGCCGGGTAATATCCGCGAACTGGAACACGCCATCGAGCGCGCCTGCGCGATGAGCTCCGGGCCGGTTCTGCAACTGGGCGACCTGCCAACGCAACTGCAGCAGCAGGGGCTGGAGGCGCATCGCACAGCGGCTGCGACGCAGGAGACGGGAGCCGATTCAACGGCGGAGGTCGTGACGCTGGCGGAGCTTGAGCGCCAGGCGATTCTCGGTGCTATTCGCATGCTGAAGGGCGACAAGCTGCTGGCAGCGCGAATGCTGGGCATCGGCAAGACAACGCTTTATCGCAAGCTCAAGGAATATGGCATCAGCGATATGCCGCTGGATGCATAGAGCACCTTTGAGTCAAGCGTTCTGAGAGATCGAGCGCGTCTTCAGCCAGAGGGCGCTGGTGCGCCGCAGCCTTGGCCCATGCGGGTCAAGCAGGGAACCGGGGGATACGATGAAGATTCTAATCGTGACAGGTATGGAAGGCGCAGAGAACTGCGCTATTGCTCTGACCCGGATGCTGGGGTTGGAGTGCGAGGTGGCCCATGGCCGCAAGACCGCTCTCAGCGCTCTGAAACGCGGAGAGTTTGCAGCGCTGGTCGTCGATGAAGGGGTGATCGACTCGGACCCCACGGGCGCCGATCTGATCTGGGAGCAGGCAGGGTTGGCGATTCCCGTGCAGGTTAACTTTGCCCTGGTGGGCACGCAGCGGCTGGCTCGCGAAATTCGCCTGGCGCTGATCCGCCGCGAGCGGGAGCGTGCCCTTGCGCATGAAGCCGCGGCGCAGGCGATTGAAACCGAGCTCAAATCTACAGTTGCCGGGTTACTGCTGCACTCGCAGCTTGCGCTGCAGGACCGCGAAATGCCTGCGCCACTCAGGGAGAAGTTGCGTGTGGTGGCTGATCTGGCGGGTAATCTGCGTGAGCAGCTTGCGCCGCAGGGGCAGCCTCGTGCGTGAAAGCCAGTGTGGAGTGTGAAGTGTGGAAAGCGAGTGTGAAGTGTGCAGTGTGAGCTTGTTCACTGTATTTCACACTTAACACTTCACACTCACACTTGCATCTCTCCCCTTGACAGTCGACAAGAGCTTGGCGCATGCTGTTGTCGACTGCCGAGGGGAAGATGCCGCCATCCGCTGAATCTGAATCCAATGCGCTGCTGCAGGGGACGCTTGATCTCCTCATTCTCAGGACGCTTGCGCTTGAGCCTATGCACGGCTGGGGTGTGGCGCAGCGTATCCAGCAGATTTCCGGCGAAGTACTGCAGATCGGGCAGGGCTCGCTCTATCCGGCACTGCACCGGCTTGAATATCGCGGCTGGATCAAGGCGGAATGGGCGAACTCGGAGAACAATCGCCGCGCCAAGTTTTACTCGCTCACGGCCGCGGGCCGAAAGCAGCTGAAAGTTGCACTCAAAGACTGGGACCGGATGGCGAATGCCATCGCACAGGTGCTGAAGCCTGCAGAAAGGCCAGCATGATGTTTTCCTGGTGGCATCGATGGCGCGCCGCGAGGCGCAACTCGAAGAGTCAGCTGGAGGAAGAGCTTGCGTTCCATGTCGAGCAGATGGTCGAGGCTAACATCGCCGCGGGCATGACGCCTGAAGCCGCGCAGCGACAGGCCCGAATCGACTTCGGAAGTGTTGAGGGTACGCGGGAGTCAACTTACCGGCAGCGTCCGGGATGGCTTTTCGAAACCTTCTGCCAGGACGCGCGTTATGCGCTGCGCGGCTTTCGCCGTAACCCCGCATTTACTGCTACTGTGATCGCAACGCTGGCTCTTGGTATCGGAGCTACCACGGCAGTCTTCAGTGTCGTCGATCCGATTCTTTTTCGTCCGTTGCCGTATCCCCATGCGGACCGGCTGGTTTCGGTGGGCCTGACCGCGCCTATATTGCCAGAGGAGTTCATGCTGGGCGGCTCCTACTACGTCTGGCGAGACAACCAGAAGCCCTTCGAGGCCTTTACTTCAGAGACTGGAGTATCGGAGTGCGATCTGACCGAGCACAATCCTGCAAGGATCAGTTGCGCAAGAGTCGAGGCCAGCTTTCTGCCTACGCTTGGTATTGCGCCCATGATGGGGCGCAACTTCCTACCGGAAGAAGACCGTCCCAATGGCCCCAGGGCAGCGCTGATTTCTTATGGCCTATGGCAGGCGCGCTACGGCTCCGACCCAACGATTCTGAATCGCCTTATTACCATCGACGGAACGCCCACGCGTGTCGTCGGCGTTCTGCCCAAAAGTTTTGAAATGCCGACTTTGGAGCAGGCTGACATCGTTGTTCCCCAGGCTCTGGATGAGGCAGCGGAGCGCAAGGAAAGTCCTGACAGCGTGATGTACGCCTTCGCCCGCCTCAAGCCTGGCATCAGCGCCGCGCAGGCCAGTGCCGCGCTTGATCCGGTCTTTCAATACTCTCTCAGCCTCGCCCCAGCTGCTTTCCGCAAAGAGGTTCACCTGCGCGTTCGCTCTCTGCGCGACCGCCAGATGCAGGATGTGCGCCTGACGGCATGGGTTCTGCTCGGTGCGGTGCTCGCAGTGCTGCTTATCGCCTGCGGCAACGTGGCCAGCCTCATGATGGCTCGAGGCGCCTCTCGTGAGCGCGAACTCGCCGTGAGGTCGGCCCTCGGCGCAAGCCGCGGCCGTTTAGTGCGCCAGACTCTGACAGAAGCCTTGCTGCTGTCTTTCTCCGGAGCCGCTCTGGGATGGTTCCTGGCAGAGTTGCTTCTGCATTTCTTCGTCGCGCTCGCCCCGGCAGCAATCCCGTTCCTCGACAAGGCGCGGCTCGATTTGCGCATCGCGGGTTTCACGATCCTGCTCGCTTGCCTCTGCGGAGCGGCTTTTGGTATCCTCGCCGCCATCCAGCGGCCACGGCCCATCGCCCTTGTGGCGCGCTCCACAAACTCGGGCGGGCACGCCTGGCTGCGGCGGTCGATGGTGATCGCGCAGATCGCGGTCAGCATGATTTTGCTCTCGGCTTCCACGCTGCTGGTGCGCAGCTTCTGGAACCTGCACACCCAGAATCTCGGGATCCACACCCACGCTATCCTAACCGCCAACATTGCCCTGGGCCGGCAGGGCTACGACACTGCCCAGAAGCAGATGCAGTTCTTTACCCAAGCGGAAGCCGCGCTGCGCCGCCTGCCTGGCGTAACCGCAGTCGCCATCAGCGATTCTCTTCCTCCCGCAGGCCAGCATCGCGAGTCGATCTTGAACAGGATGATCAGCCCCGGGAGGCAGGAATCGAGCAATGGCACCGGCGGCATGGTCGCCTGGCGCTGGGTCACGCCGCAGTATTTTCACGCTCTCGAAATTCCCATGGAAGAGGGACAGGCCTTCACCGAAGAGCAGAGAACTTCCGCGGAACACTTGCTGATTCTCAGCAAACTCCTTGCCAGCCGTCTCTTTCCTGGGAAGAACCCAATCGGGCAGCAGATTCGTCCTGGTCTCGAAGACTCTACCTACACCGTCGTGGGCGTCGCTGCCAACGTCAAAAACTCGGGCCTCACCGGCGATGACGAACCAGAATACTATCGGCTTCGGCGCAATACCTCCGAAGACTGGGGCCCATCTTCGGTGCTGATCCTCGAAGCCTCGCTCCCGGCGCAATCTCTCGCGCCATGGATCCGTTCGGAAATTGCCCATATCGATCCGACGGTCCCCGTCGAAATCGAAACCATGAAGGAACGCGTGAGCAAACTGGCTGACGGCCCACGATTTGAGGCCGCGCTGCTTGGCTTCTTCTCCTTCACTGGATTGGCGATGGCGGTCGTCGGACTCTACGGCCTGACCGCCTACATCGCCCAGCGCCGCACCCAGGAGATTGGCGTGCGCATGGCCCTGGGAGCCGATCGAGGAAATATCCTGCGCCTGGTTGCGTGGGAGGGAGTGCGGCTGATCGCTATTGGCGGTGCGATTGGATTAGCAGCAGCGCTTGCGGCGACGGAGCTGCTTCGAAGTCTCCTCTTCGAGATCAGCCCGCGCGATCCTGCGGCGCTGCTCGGTTCAGTGCTGCTGCTGGCGTTTGTTGCTCTCGTTGCAACTCTGCTTCCCGCCCGCAAGGCGATGCGCGTCGATCCGGGTGTGGCGCTTCGCTGCGAATAGCCGAGTCAGCGGTGTCATCCTGAGCATAGCGGGGCCAACGCTAATGATCGCTTTACGCGGCCTTGAATCGTTCTCCGCAGGCAAGCATCCAAGATACCTGTTACAACAACTATTTTGAGGAATCACTATGCAGATAGGCATCGACAGCTTTGCCGCAGCTATTCCCGACGCAGAAACGGGCGCATCCATTGCTCCCACTGAGCGTCTTCGCAATCTGCTTGAAGAGATTGATCTGGCCGATCAGGTGGGCCTCGACGTTTTCGGTATTGGCGAGCACCATCGCGAGGAGTTCCTCGATTCGGCGCCGACGATCATCCTTGCCGCCGCTGCCGGGCGCACGAAAAACATTCGCCTCTCGAGCGCCGTTACTGTGCTGAGCGCTGCCGATCCTGTGCGTGTCTTTCAGGAGTTCGCCACGCTCGACCTCATCTCGGGGGGGCGTGCGGAGATCGTCGCTGGACGCGGCTCGTTCACTGAGGCCTATCCGCTTTTTGGACTCAAGCTGCAGGACTACGACGACCTCTTCATTGAGAAGCTCGATCTGCTGCTCAAGATTCGCGAGAGCAACAGCGTTCACTGGTCAGGCAAGCATCGCCCTGCGCTCAACGGAGCAGGTATCTATCCGCGCCCGCTGCAGGCAGAGCTGCCGATCTGGATCGGTGTTGGTGGGACGCCGCAGTCTTTTGCGCGTGCAGGATATCTCGGCCTGCCACTGATGGTGGCTATCATCGGGGGACAGCAGCATCGGTTCCGCCCGCTTATCGACCTTTATCGCGAAGCAGGAGCACGCGCTGGTCACGCGCCGGAGAAGCTGAAGGTTGGCCTGCATATGCTCGGCTTTCTCGGAGAGACGACGCAGGAGGCTGCCGATACTTTCTACCCCGGTTACGCGACGATGTTCACGCAGATTGGCAAGGAGCGCGGCTGGCCTCCGACCACGCGCGCGCAATACGATGCAACTCGCGGGGATACAGGCGCGTTCCTTATCGGCGACGCGGAAAGGGTGGTAGAAAAAGTGCTCTACACCAATGAAGCTCTCGGCGGTATTACACGGCTCGACTTCCAGATGACCGTGGCTACGCTGCCGCACGCCAAGATGCTGAAGGCGATCGAAATTCTCGGCACCAAGGTGGCGCCAGCGGTGCGCAAGGAACTCGGCGTTTCATGACCAATCAAGGCCGCTGATGAGTTAGCCTGATCTGCAGAGCGTGCCCATGATTTCGAAGATCTCTTTCCATCAGTCTCTGTCTGCCTGCGTCCTGTTTTTCTGTTTTACTACTGCGGACAACTCCGCGATAGCGCAGCCGACTCATCCAGTGACGTGGCCTGGTCCGCTTGTCGCTCAGAGCGGCCAGCGTATCGCAAGCGGTGCTGATTTCGACGCTACTCGCAGGCCTGAACTGTTGCGCGAGTTCGCTGAGCACGTCTACGGAATTACGCCGTCGCAGACGATTCCTATCCGAACGCTCGTTACTTCAGTGGACAACGCTGCGTTGCATGGCGAGGCCATTCGCAAGCAGATCACGATCACTGTTGGTACGGCGCCGGTCACGCGCGATCTGCATGTGCTGCTCTATCTGCCTGTGAAGGCAAAAGGCGCTGTACCTGTGTTTGTCGGGTTGAACTTTGACGGCAATGTGAGCACTACCACGGATCCTGGGGTTGATCTGAATGAGGTGTGGACGCCTGATCCAGCCGAATCGAAGATCGTCTTGCTGGGCGCATTGAAAGACAACATTCGGCATCGTCCGACTGAAGCTTCGCGCGGCAGCGATGCTGAGAAATGGCCTTTTGAAGCAATCGTGAAAGCGGGCTATGGCGTGGCCACGCTTTATGCCGGAGATATCGAGCCTGACTTTGCGACCGGCATTGGTTACGGCATTCGCCCGCTCTTCTTCAAGCCGGGCCAGTACATGCCTGACCTCACGGACTGGGGAGCCATCGGCGCGTGGGCGTGGGGCTTGACCCGCGTTGCCGATTATCTTGTTACGGACCCCGCAATCGATCCGCGTGCGATTATCCTCGCTGGCCACTCGCGCATGGGCAAGGCTGCGCTGTGGGCCGCGGCGCAGGATCAGGGGCCGGCTCAGCGCTTTGCGATGGTCATCTCGAATGAATCGGGGCAGGGTGGTGCGGGTCTTTCACATCGCGAGGCGGGCGAGACGATCTGGCATCTCAACGTGGCGTTTCCCTACTGGTTTTCGCCGGCGTTTCATGCGTATAACGGACGGCCGCAGGAGTATCCGCTCGACGGGCATCTGCTGCTCTCGCTGATTGCGCCGCGGCCGCTCTTTGTGGCGAGCGCGCAGGATGATCCACTTTCCGATCCGGAGGGGGAATTTCTATCAGCCAAAGCTGCGAGTTCTGTTTATCGCCTTTTTGGCCGTGAAGGCGTGCCTGAGAGCGCTACTTTTAAGGTTGGCAGTCTCACTGGCAAGGACATTCGCTACTACTGCCGTCCGGGAAAGCACAATATGCTGCCTGAAGACTGGCAGCGTTATATTGCGTTTGCCGATGAGTATTTTCATCCGGCCAGATGACCGGCAAAGGCCTCTGTATCTTAGCTTTTCTTGATGATGCCGAAAGACATTCCATGGGGATCGTGCATCACGGCTAGTTCGCCGCCGTCAGGCAGAGCTGTGGGCGGTACGATAACTTTCGCTCCCATATCTCCAGCTCGTCTGGTGTAAGCCTTCACGTCATCTACGGCAATAAACAACTGCACGAAGCTCGGCGCCTGCGGTGGTGCTGGCCAGATTCCTCCCTGGATGCCCTCAGCCGATCCTGTGTTGATTTCTCTATATCCCAAAGGATTGTTGGCGTTCACCGCCCAACCAAACAAGGCTGAATAAAATTTTGCCGTTTCATCGGGAGCAGCAGAGAGAATCTGAAATTGCATCACTGGATTGTTCATGTGGGCGCTCGTCCTTTCAATGGATATTTATCGCGTGATGCCGGGTTTAATGCACGGTCTTCATCTTGCGATTGAGAAAGTCCATCATCAGGTAATTGCCTAGTGTCTCTGGGGTGGTGAAGTAGGCTTTGCCGCGGCACATGGCTGATACGCGCTGCACAAACTGCACGAGGCCGGGGTCGGTCGCGAGCATGAAGGTGTTGATGAGGATGCCTGCGCGGCGGCAGCGCGCTACTTCTTCCAGCGTCTCTGATAGCACGAGCGGATCGAGGCCGAAGGCGTTTTTGTAGATGCGCCCGTCGGGGAGGGTCAGCGCAGAGGGCTTGCCGTCGGTGATCATCACGATCTGGCGCATCTCCTTGCGCTGGCGGTTGAGGATGCTGCGCGCCAGGCGCAGTCCTTCGCGCGTGTTGGTGTAGTGCGGGCCAACCTTGACGCGTGCGATCTGCGAGACGGGCACTTCTTCTGCTGAGTCGTGAAAGAGCACGAGATTCAGCGTGTCACCCGGATACTGTGTGCGGATGAGATGCGAGAGCGCCATCGCTACGCGCTTGGCGGGAGTAAAACGATCTTCACCATAGAGAATCATCGAGTGGGAGCAGTCAAGCATGACAACTGTCGCGCAACTTGATTGGTAGTCGCTTTGCTGCACATGCAGGTGGGGATAGTCGATCTCGATCGGCCAGCTCAGCCCTTCGCCATTGCGGGCATGCTCGGTCATGGCTGCGGCCAGTGTCGCGTTGGCGTCGAGGTTGAGTGTGTCGCCAAACTCATACTGCCGGATCGATCCGTTGGCCTCAACACCTGTTGCCTGATGCAGCGTATCGTGTCGTCCAGCGCTGGCGCGACCTAGCGAGCCGAGAAGGCCCTGCAAAGTCTTGTAGCCCAGAAAATCCATCGACTTGTCTGTCACTTCAAAGCGCGCGTGGCTTTCTCCCTCACCCACTTCGCCCGGTGAATTTGCCATGCGCGACGGATCGTTTGGCTCGTCGATACGAACGTAATCTTCCTGCTCCATGCGGCCGATCAGCTGATCAATCAACTCATCGAGCTTGCCTTCCGCTTCCATCTGATTGATGCGCTCGCGCATCTGGTCGTCGAAGTCGCCGAACTCGAGCGCCTGCCGGAGAGCCTCGCGCAGATTTTCAAGCGTGCGCTCGCCATCCAGCTCTTGAAAGCGCGCCATCGGATCCTGAAAACCAGAGTCGAGCAGATAGTCAGAAAGCTGCTGCATCAGGTCTTCGAGGTCCATGTCACCGGCGAGATCGCCTGTGTAACGTGTGTAGGTTGTGCGTTTCATGCGGATCCTCCGTCAGATCTTCCGTTGACCGCAAACCTAGTTGAAGCTGCCGCGCCTTCCGCTGCGCCGCTGCTGCCAGTCTTCGTACTTCTGCTCTTCATCGTCGCCCTGACGCTGCTCGCGTCGGGTGCCCCGGTCCGGTGCGCTGAATCCGCGCTCCTCTGTGCGACTCAGCTTCTTATGCGCATAAAGCCCTTCCAACAGAAACTCGGCTGCGGCAACAACCACGGGCGCTTCATCCTTCGCCTTTACGCTCAGCGGAGCAAGCTTCTCTACCAGGCCCTGGATCTCGCCGAGGTTCTTTGCAATTTCGCGCGATGAGTCGGTGTCATTCACCTGCAGCGCGCCACCAAGCTGAAACCACTGCTCAATCTGTTGGGTGTTCGTTTCGGCGAAATACTTGTCGTAAACGCGCGCCACGGCGTTGCGCAAGATCTCGCGCACAATCGTGTCTGCCCCGCGCAGCTCGCCTTCGTACTCGAGTTCCAGCTTGCCGGTAATGCCGGGCAGCGCGGCGTAAAGATCGGTGATTCGCGGCACTATCAGCTTTTCGCCGTGGAGCAGCGCACGCCGCTCGGCGTTTGAAACGACCAATTCGAGCGTGGAGATAGGCAAGCGCTGGCTCACGCCGGAGCGTTTGTCCACGCGGCGGTCTTCACGCGCTTGAAAGGCCACTTGTTCGATGATTTCGCGCAGGAAGTCGGGGATCTCGATAGAGCCGTGATTGCGGTTGGTCCACGCCTCCTGCCGCGTGATGGCGATGCCTTCGTCAACCGTTGCGGCGTAGTGCGTGCGAATCTCCGATCCGATGCGATCTTTGAGCGGAGTCACAATCTTGCCGCGTGCGGTGTAGTCTTCAGGGTTTGCGCTGAAGACCAAGGCTACATCCAGCGCGAGCCGCACCGGGTAGCCCTTGATCTGAATATCGCCCTCCTGCAGGATGTTGAAGAGCGCCACCTGGATCTTGCCCGCGAGATCGGGTAACTCATTCACCGCGAAGATGCCACGATTGGCGCGCGGCAACAGCCCGTAGTGCATGGTGAGCTCGCTCGCGAGGTCATGCCCTCCGCGTGCTGCCTTGATCGGGTCAAGATCGCCAATCAGGTCGGCCACCGTCACATCCGGCGTGGCCAGCTTTTCCACATAGCGGTCGTCGGGAGTCAACCATGCGATCGGTGTCGCCTCTTCCCGCTCGGCAATGAGTTGTTTACATCGCTTGCACAGCGGCGCATATGGATTGTCGCGAATCTCGCATCCGGCGATGTATGGAGTCTGTGAGTCCAACAGGCCGGTCAGCCCGCGTAGAATGCGGCTTTTGGCCTGGCCGCGCAACCCGAGAAGAATGAAGTTCTGCCGTGACAGAATGGCGTTTGCCACCTGCGGCACCACGGTGTCGTCGTAGCCCACGATGCCGTCAAAGAGCGGCCGCTTGTCGCGCAGGCGCGTGATCAGGTTTTCGCGCATTTCGTCCTTGACGGTGCGGCGAGCCAGACGCGCTTCGTTGTAGAGCCGGCTGGAGCGAAGTTCACCAAGGGTAAGCGGCAGGGTCGCGGCGTGGGGCATGAGGCCTCCGTAAGGTTGCTATTAGAGTAGACGACACAAGCAAAAGATGCGCGCATCGGTCTGTATGCCGTTCTCATCAGGTGAAAAGGGCTCGGCGGAGAGCGCGTGCCTGCATCATTATCAGTTGATAAATACGTAATTTGTTGTTGTCTTACGGCCGCCCAGCCATGTACCTTCTGGAGATCAAATATCTCCAATCAGGCAGGTTTGTTCGATGAGGAAATCCCTTCGCTTATGCGCCGTTGTTGTGCTCGCCGGCGCCTCGGCCAGTTCTCTATTGTTTGCCGCTAAAAAAATTACCGTAAATGAGTTCTCGTCCATGCTGGAGCGCTCCACTACAGAAAGAAAAACCGATGATCAGGTTGCCTCTGAAATCAAGCTCATTGAACTTACTGAAGAGCTCACCTTACCCACACTCGACTCCTACGCCAAGTTCAACCCTGGACCTCTGACCCTCGAGCAGATGACCGTCCGTCAGTACATCAGCCAGTTTCAGCCTCTGCCCAAAGACGAATCGAAGGCCCCATCCACTCCTGCCCCCGATCCTGCTGAGCAAAAGGCCATCCTGGACCGGATGAATACCTACATCAACGATGTCTACGCTCACGTTCCGAATGTCATGTTTATCCGCGCGACGGGCCGTTTTTCTGACGCACCGCTCTCGCGGATTCAGGATTTTCGCGTCTCTGCGGGCAATGGAACGCTGATGGGCAGCCCGTTGAGTAACCAGGTCGGAAACTTCATCCGATTCCATGGCAAAGTCAGGGTAGAGATGCAAAACGTCAACGGTGTCGTAAAAGCTGTTGACGGAAAACCCGCAGGCCCCGCCAACGATCCGCTAGGACTGATTGAGACGGGCCAGTTCGGCCCTCTGCTGCGCACCATCTCGGCTGAATCCACAGCCAACGGCAAGCAGACCTTTTCTCACTGGGACAAGATCAACGATATCGACGTTGCAGTCTTCGATTTCTCCGTCGATCGCAAGAAGTCACATTATGTCGTGAACTATTGCTGCTTTCCCACCTACGACATGAGCGGCGGCCACATTGGACCGTCTCAGACGATGGTCAACTGGGATCCCTTCAAGGCCAACGTGGCCTACCACGGCCAGCTCTACGTTGAACCCAAGACGGGCTATGTCCTTCGTCTGGTGCTTCACGCCGACCCCAAAACAACGGAATTCGTGCATGACGAGTCAACGCGGGTCGACTACGCAACCCAGAATATCGACGGCAAACCCTACATGCTGCCTCGGACATCCGTCACTCTCAACTCGATCGTTATCACCGGGGATGGCGGCGGACAGAGCTATACGGAGGTTCATTCCATCATCGCTACCGAATATTCCAACTTTGCCCTGCTGACTCACTGACCGTTGCGGCGAAACCGGCTCATCCTCCGAGCCGGTTTCCCTAACCACATTCTCATTCGCTAAAAGGCTTTTCATGCGGTAGAGAAAGCATTTGCACCCCATCTCGCTTGAAGTGTAGAGTTGCCAATGCGCAGGGAGTGAGATGGACAAGCGGCTGGTAGCGGTTGGAATCATGGTGGCGATGGCTTTTCCGTCGCTGGCCGCCAGACGAACGACCGTCGAACAGTTGCGACAGATCGTAACTTCAGCCGCCTCTACCCACAAGGCAGATGATGCCGTTGCCGCGCAGGTGTTCGAAGTCGAATTGAGCGAGCGGCTCAGCACGGTTGAGTTGAACAAGTTCATTGCCGCAAGTGCCGGGCCAAAGACGATCGAGGCCCTGCATGTCGTTGCCGACCAGTCCGTCTTCCTCGATCTGCCTGCCAGTGAACTTCCTGTCCGGCCTGTTCCCGACGTGGCTGCGCAGAAGTACATGCTCAACCAGACCATCCATTACGTAGCGCGCACTCTGCATTCTCTGCCCGACTTTCTTGCTACGCGCGAGACCGCGCACTACGATGATGCTCCTCGTGCAGAGACGGCGGGAGGCTGGCCCACGCGAACCGGCATGCACTTTGAAACCCGCTTTGAAATGCCCATTGCTTATCGCGACGGCCGCGAAACCGACGATCCTTCGCTGACGGGAAGCAAGTCGCAGCTAGCCAAGGTTTCTGCAGGCAAGAAAGGGCACGACAAAGCGTCTGCGCCGCCAAATGTAGGCCTGACTTCGTGGGGTGAGTTCGGTCCTATCCTCGAAATCGTGTTGCTCGACGCTTCCAAAGGCAAATTGGGCTGGTCGCATTGGGAACAGGAGGATGGCAAGTTCCTCGCCGTATTTCAATTCGCTGCAGGCCGGGCGAACTCCCACTACAGCGTGCAGTACGAGGACAGGTCGCAGGGCGAACGGGTCGCTTCCAGCTATGGCTCAGGCAGGGAAGGAGGAGGCGTTTCCGCCGGCCAGCAGAAAGATACCGATGCGATTCAACACAAGGACATCGTTGCATATCATGGGCGCATAACCGTAGACCCAGACACGGGCACGGTCCGCAGAATCACCATCGAAGCCGAGCCGCCTTCCGGCAGCATCATTCAGAGGGCCGGCATCATGGTCGAGTATGGACAGGTAAAGATCAACGGAAGTGATCATATCGGCCCGGTCCGCAGCGTCTCAGTATCGGTTGCCGACTCACTTTACAGGCCAACGCCTACTGCCTCGACGGCTCATATCTCTCAGCTGCAGCTGAATGACGTGAAGTTCACCAACTACAGGCGATTTGGTTCCGAGGCAACCCTGGTCATGTCGTCAGCCGACGCCAAACCGGAAGAGTCAGGCCCGGCGGTTGCCGATGCAGTGTCTGGCGCGCCGCAGCCCGCGACGCCGCCAAGTGCGGATGCAGCAACTGCAGCGACCGCCACGACAGAAAGCGCCCAGCCAGCGATTTCTCCAGCAGCTGAGGTCGCAGCTGCTGCGCCTGTCGTGCCGCCCGGTGCGATCCCCGGCGAGACGGACGAAGAGATCATCGTGCGCGACGTCAACGGCCTGCCTGGCATGGGAAGCAATCCTGATACTGCCGCTGCAGGCTCAACGTCCTCTGCGAGCGGCAACTTCACGCTTCAGGTCACTACGCGCCTCGTCAATCTTGGACTCATCGCCGTTGATAAGCACGGCAAGCCAGTTAACGATCTTAAGCCTGAAGAGATCGAGATCTACGACAACGGCCGCAAACAACGCATCAGCGCCTTCCGCCATAACAACCCCGCAGCCTCTACAACGCAGACCACTCAGCCCTCCGAACCGGAATTGACTTTTACCAACACGGCAGGCACAGTCCAGGCGACACAGGAGAGTCCTGACCTGCTTGTTCTGCTCATGGACGAGAGCCATCTTCCCTACAACGACATCAACCGTGCTCGTGCTGAGATCGAGCGCTTCCTCAAGGCCACGCGTCCCAACTCACGCATCGCCCTGTATTCCATCAATGAGCATGGCTTCCGGGTCATTCAGGACGTCACCGTCGACCATGCACTTGTCGAAACCAAACTCACCGCCTGGATGCCCTCGGCGGCGGGTGCATCGCAGGCCGCCGAGCTCGACACTCGCAATCGTCAGCAGTTCGACACCGTCCGCAACCCTGAAGACCTCGCCTACGTGAACGGCCATCACGACGACAACCCCGATACGCAGAACAGCTCGGATCCTCAGCTACGCCAGTTGGGCGATAACCCGCTCGCCCAGGCGTTAGGCGCAATGGTGACCATCGCTCGCCACTTCGCTGCGGTCCCTGGGCACAAGAGCCTGACCTGGATCTCCGGCGACAGCGTTCTATACGACTTCAGCGACCAGACAGTCAGCATGGAGCGCACGGTCAAAGACTGGACCGGGGCCATCAACCGTACCAAAGAGGCGCTCAACGAAGCCCACATGGCCCTCTATGCCGTCGACGCTTCGATGATCAGTAGCGGCAGCGCCACCACAGATTCATCTCTCGCTAATGCGAGCATTCAGTTGGCTCCTACCTCCACTCAGATGTCTAAGCCGGGCGGAGCTCAAGTGCGCGATCAGGGAGGCCGCATGACGGCCGAGATGCAGCAGGACACGCGCTCCATCCAGGGCCCTGTTCGCACGCTTGCTGAATCTACCGGCGGACGTGCCATCAACAAGGGAAGCGACCTCAAAGCGACCCTCGACAGCATTGAGCAGGAGTCTGTCTCGCTCTATGAGGTTGCTTTTAACCCCGACACTCCAGCGGACAACAAGTTCCACACGCTCCAGCTCAAAGTTCCCGGTCGCAAAGACGTAAAGCTGCGCTATCGCACAGGCTACCTCTATAACGAAGAGGCAACAGATACTAAACAGCGCTTTCAGGAGGCCGTGTGGAGTCCGCAGGACCTGAGCGGCATTTCTCTTACAGCTGAAGCTCTACCGGGTGACGCGTCCAGCGAAGCCACCCTCAAGCTGCGTATCGGCTTCGCCGGCATAAATTTCCAGCAGAAGGGCGACCGCTGGGCGGATGATCTCTACATCTTCATTGCTCAACGTGACGACGCAGCACAGAAGGCCCAGGTCACAGGCGACACGCTGCGCCTGTCTCTCAAGCAGGGTAGCTATGAGAGCGGCATGCCTGCGGGAATCCCTTATCGGCATACCGTCGAAGGCAAGTCCAAACTCGGCTCGGTGCGGGTCATCGTTGTCGACGGAAACTCAGGCAAGATGGGTTCTGTTACGCTGCCATCGTCAGCGCTTCAGCCATAGCCGCTTCTCGCGGCTGCTATGGATATCGCACGCTAGCGAGCAGCAAGTGTACGGCAAGTGATCGATATATTTGGAGACAAAATTTATGCGTCACACGCTGATGTTGATGGGGATACTTGCTACAATTTCTCTCCCCGCGCTGGCCGCCAGACGAACGACCGTCGAGCAGTTGCACCAGATCGTCTCCTCGGCTGCCTCGACCCATAAGACAGATGATGCCGTTGCCGCGCAGGTGATCGATGTTGAGTTGAGCGAGCAGGTCAGCGCGGCTGAGCTGAACTGGCTCATCGCCGCCAGCCCCGGGCCCAAGACGACTGAAGCTTTGCATGTTGTTGCCGACCAGTCTGTCTTCCTCGATCTGCCTGCCAGTGAACTTCCTGTCCGGCCTGTTCCCGACGTGGCTGCGCAGAAGTACATGCTCAACCAGACGATTCATTACGTGGCACGCACTCTGCACTCTCTGCCTGACTTCCTTGCTACGCGCGAGACCGCGCACTACGACGATGCTCCTCGGCCCGCGATGGAGCGCGGTCTCCATTTTCTGACGAGTTTCGAGGTACCCATCGCTTATCGGGATGGTCGCGAGACGGATGATCCTTCGCTGGCGGCCAGCACCGCGCAGGTGTCTAAGGTTTCCGGCAAGAAAGGACACAACAAGCCGGCACCGTCCCCCAGCGTTGGCCTTACCTCCTGGGGCGAGTTCGGTCCCATTCTTGAAATCGTGTTGCTCGACGCTTCCAAAGGCAAATTCGGATGGTCGCATTGGGAACAGGAAGATGGCAAGTTCCTTGCCGTATTTCAATTTGCCGCCGTCCGCGCCAACTCCCACTACAGCGTGCAATACGAAGACAGGCCGCAAGGTGATCGCGTCGCCTCCAGCTATGGCTCCGGCAATAACGAAAGCATATCGGCGGGTCAGCAGAAAGATACCGACGCGATTCTGCACAAAGATATCGTTGCCTATCACGGACGCCTGACCATCGATCCGGACACGGGTATCGTTCGCCGAATCGCTATCGAAGCTGAGCTGCCTGCCGACAGCTACATTCAGAGAGCCGCCATCATGGTCGAGTACGGCCCGATAAAGATTGGCGACAGCGAGCGCATTTGTCCCGTTCGCAGCGCTTCTATCTCGCTCTCTGACTTCATGTTCAAGGCAGCGCCAACCGCGCCGATGATTCGCCTTTCCCGGCTTCAGTTGAACGATGTCAAGTTCACCAACTACCGGCGCTTCGGTTCCGAGTCGACCCTTGTCATGTCCGCCGCCGACGTTAAACCCGACGCGCCAGCTTCAGCACCCGCGCCGGCCGAAACAGCCTCGGCAGAACCTCAGCCCGTCGCAGCGCAACCTGATACCGTGCCACCCACGTCCGAAGCCGCCGCCAATCCCGCGCCTCCCGCAGCAGAAACCGCCGAGGTTTCTAA
>Ga0206970_10045_pt1 | contig 34544 bp, 30 predicted proteins | sample Alteio_BWOrgHeat_88_FD_152964 | JGI IMG/M metagenome (GOLD analysis project Ga0206970, IMG submission 152964) | Enriched cells from forest soil in Barre Woods Harvard Forest LTER site, Petersham, Massachusetts, United States -... | ecosystem: Environmental > Terrestrial > Soil > Temperate forest >... | reverse complement strand
AATAAATGACAATAGTTTGTATCTATTTATGGATTTATTTAGGTAAAGAAAGGACGGTTTAGCGTATTTTTGCACAGTTTTAAGCACTTTAACAAAGGTTTATATGATAACAAAAGAAGCTGTGTTGGAAGCATTGAGTAATGTACAGGAGCCCGACCTGGGTAAGGACCTTGTTACTTTGAATATGATTAGTGACATAGAGATCGACGGGAAGAAAATTTCTTTTACTGTCATGCTTACAACACCTGCCTGTCCATTAAAAGAAATGATACATAATGCCTGCGTGAATGCAATTCGCTTATTGGTTGATAAAGAGGCAGTTGTAACAATAAAGATGGATGCCAAGGTGAACAGTAACCGCAAGGATAATAAAGCTGTATTGCCGAATGTTAAGAATATTATTATTGTGGCATCAGGGAAAGGAGGGGTTGGTAAATCAACCGTTGCTGTGAACCTTGCTTTGGGCCTTGCACAGGAAGGGGCTTCTGTGGGTTTGCTTGATGCTGATATTTATGGGCCCTCTGTGCCTATCATGCTGGGGCTAAGGGAAGACCGCCCGCAAATGATTGAAATAGAAGGTAAAGGAATGATAGTGCCTATGGAAAAGTACGGGATCAAGGCCATGTCCATAGGTTTTCTGATAGATGAGAAGCAGGCAGTGATATGGCGTGGCCCGCAAGCAAGCTCTGCGTTAAAGCAATTTATTTCTGATGTTTACTGGCAAGAGCTGGATTATCTTGTAATTGATATGCCGCCGGGTACTGGTGATGTTCATCTTACTATCGTTCAGACAGTACCTGTAACAGGTGCAGTAATTGTATCAACGCCCCAAGCTGTGGCATCGGCCGATGCCCGCAAAGCTATAATGATGCTGAAGCAGCCACAGATTAATGTACCTATCCTTGGTGTGGTAGAAAATATGGCTTACTTCACTCCGGCAGAATTGCCCGAGAATAAGTACTACCTCTTTGGTAAAGGAGGAGCAAAGAAAATGGCGGAACAATTTGAACTACCATTTCTTGGCGAAATACCTATTGTGCAAAGCATACGTGAAGGTGGGGATAATGGAGTGCCTGCAGTGCTAGGCGATGAGCCGGTTTCTAAAAAAGCCTTCATAGATCTGGCCAAACGTATTGCGCAGAATATTGCTATCCGCAATGCCAATCTTGAGCCTACTAAGGTTGTGCAGATGATGGAGTAGCTAAACTTTAGGAGTTTTCATCGCTCATTAATTGTTGCTTGCTGTTCAAGCTTCCCAGGAAGCAAATCAATACCACCATCAAAGCGCCAATCACATTGAGCCAGAGGAAGGATACTATATCCATCTTATAAATGATAATGATGCATAGTTCTGTGATAAGCGCTGCTGAGAAGACAATATTGCCTCCCGCTTTTTTTACATAAAATGCAACGAGGAATATACCTAAGATGGTTCCATAAAATAACGAGCCCAGAATATTAACCGCTTCTATCAGTGAGCCCAATTGCGCGGCAAACATGGCTACGCATATACAGAACACTCCCCACAACAGCGTATGCACACGCCCCCAGTATAATTGTTCTTTTTCGCCTAAGGAGTCTTTACGGCCAAGCAGTTGGATATCCATCAGGGAGGACGATGTGAGCGAATTCAACGCAGCCGAAATTGAGCCCCAGGACGCCAGGAAAATAACCGCGAACAGAAGCCCCACCAGGCCCTTAGGCAGTGTATGTTTTACAAAATAAAGAAAGATATAGTTTGTATCGTTAGTGTCGGCACTGTAATTATTGGTCCTTATTTGTGAGGAGACGTCGTCTCTTAATGCCTGTAATTGTGTTTGCGTTTGTTTGAAGTTTTGGAGCAAAGCAGGAGCCGTGTTATTGCCTGTATGGGCGAGTGCCACAGCTTGTTGCTCATATTGTAAGTGCAGTTGTTTGTAATTTGTTTCTACCCGGTTTGCATTAGCGGGCTGGGATTCTTTGTATTTATTGTAAGCGCTATCGTTAAAATAAAGAGGTGCAGGGTGAAAACTGTAAAATGCAAATAACAAAGCGCCTATCAGCAGGATGAGGAATTGCATAGGTATCTTTACAACCCCGTTTAATAAGAGGCCCAATTTACTTTCACGGTCGTCTTTGGCGCTGATGTACCTGCCCACCTGGCTTTGGTCGGTACCGAAATAGGAGAGGGCAAGAAAGAATCCACCTATCAAGCCGCTCCAGATATTGTACTTGTCTTTCCAATTGAAGCCTGCCTGTCCGGCAGGCAGGCCGGTCGTTATCACATTCATTTTGCCCGATTTGCCGGCAATGAACAGGGCATCACTGATGCCCACACCTGCGGGCAGGTTTCTTATTACAAGGTAAGCTGCAAGGGCCATTGATGCGAGTATGATAAGGAATTGTATTTTTTGTGTATGGGCAATTGCTTTTGCACCTCCACTATAGGTATACACCATCAATAGGCCTCCCATCACCACATTGGTAAGGTATATGTTCCAGCCCATGATGGAAGAAAGGATGATGGATGGGGCATAGATACTGATGCCCGTTGAAAGTCCGCGTGATAAGAGGAAGAGCAGGGACGTAAGCAACCTTGTTTTGCGATCGAAGCGGTTTTCTAAATACTCGTAGGCGGTATAGACATTCAGCTTGCGAAAGATGGGTATGAAGGTCACACAGATCACTATCATAGCCAGGGGTAGGCCAAAATAATATTGCACAAAGCGCATACCATCTGTATATGCCTGTCCCGGCGCTGAAAGAAAAGTGATGGCGCTGGCTTGCGTGGCCATAACGCCTGTAAGCACTATATACCAGGGCATTTTTTTACCGGCCAGCAGATAGGTCTCCGCGCCATGTTGTTCCCGGCTTTTGTAAAGGCCGTAAACAACGATGCTAACTAAGGTGAACAACAATACAAACCAATCGAGGCTACTCATGACCAACGCTGTGTAAACCAGTAATAAAAGGCAATCTGTAATATTAATGCGAAAAGCACTAATAAATACCAGTATCTCCATTTAGTATTTGTACGTATCATTTTCCCACACTTAGCATATTCATAAACAGACGAATCGCCCCTTTATTACCCGCAGGTAATTGCCTGAAAAAGGATAAAGAAGTATAGATATAATTGCCTTTGCCCACTTTTGCATAGAGCGTTGAACCATCTGATGGTTTTTCGCCGGCATCATTCATACGGAATATTGCCCGGTATTTAGTGCTGTCATATTTGGTCGGGAAATACAAACCACGTTCCTGCACCCAATCGTTGAAGTCACTATCAGTAATTTTATTGGGATAATTCAACAATTTACTTTTTGGATCAAGCAATGTGATTTTTGCATCTTCTTCAGTCACACGGTCATTACTAAGGGTAAAAGGGTATGGCCCTATTTTTGTGGTCGACAGGTCTTGCAGTGTGTTGTATTGTATGATAAGCGTACCGCCATCCTCAGCGTATTTGAATAGAACAGGTAGCCATGTAGCCATTTTCTTTTCCACATTCACGGCTCGTACCCCGGTAATGATAGCGTCATACTTTTTTAGTTTCTCAACGTTTGAAAAGTCGGCATCCTTAAGTATGTCCACATCAAGACCCGCAAGCCGCAGAAAGGTAACAGTATAATCGCCGGCGCCTTCAATAAAGCCAATATGTCTTGCTGTGCAATTCCAGTTTTTACGTAATACTTTGGCGGTGGCAGAAGTAAAGTATTGTAAAGAAGGAATGTGGTTGTATTGGATAAGTTTCTCAGTCTTTGAATATGTTTTGTCCCCTGCTTTTATTTCTGCAGAAAGGGAAAAATCTACTTTATTTATTCGCTCGGTTTCCTTTCTTGTGAGGTTTATCTCGATGGTAGTGTCGTTGCCAAGGCGCAGGTCAAGATGTGGTATTGTTTTATTGTTGTCCTTATAGGCATATATAGACAAGGTTGCATCAGGCAGGTTTTTAAGTGGGTGTATGCGTACTTCGGCATGTACTGAGCCATCTGCATTAGTTACTAAAAGTGTATTGGTAAATTCAAGCGTTAGATCAGGTACTATTCTTAATTGCTCTACCACGTCGCCCCTGGTAGGGTCCAGTTTTTTGTATGATAGAGGTACTGGAACTTTAAATAATTCATCGCCTATTTTTAAAGTCAGTATCGCATTCAAATTATTGGGTGTTTCAGGCAATCCGAGTAAAGTGTCGTCAGGCAAAGGGAAAACATCTTTGCCCGGCAGAGGCATGGAGAGCCAGTAAGGTTCTGTGACAGGCGTATTAGAAGGGATATTTATTGTACGGTCGAACGAAAATAAAGTGTCTTTTCTTATGTCCAGGTTCATTGAGGTATCGCTGGTGGGATACTGCACATGCATTAGTGACACTGGCATTTCTGAGCGTGCTATTACATGCAATGTGAATGGCAGGTTTTCTCCTGCAGTACTTTGTGCTTGTTTAGTATAAAGTTCTGCCATAAAACCGCTGCAATCAAGAATAATACGATCCAGTTCTTCCAGTTTTTGTTTGCGCCAATATTCATCACCTACGTTCTGTATCTTTTTACGGATACTTAACAAAGCCGGCAGGCTGGCATCGGGGTGCTTGTAATCATAATCATTCAAAACCGCTTGTATGTCTTCGCCTATATCTTTCCTGTTCACCCTGCCCCAGGTAATATCTATGCCGTCAAATATTGACGTGGACATACTATCACCACTCACTAATTTAAAATACTCAGTTTGTACACCCGGTGTGCTCGGTGTGCCGGCTCCCTGGCTCTTGTGCACGCTGCGGCTTATGCCGGCAAGTTCTCCTACTCCCACACCCATTGATGGGATATACTGACCCACCTGCAGTTTCAGCATGTCCTCCGATGTGGTATTGAAGCTGCCAAATCTGAAGGCATTAAATAGCAAACGTTTAGGCTGCCATGCGGGATAATATTTCAACTGCTCGGCGAATTGTTGTTTATTACCGCAAACTTTAAATGCATCAGCGGCCACTATCGCAGATACCGCATGTTGCCCATGCCCTGCTTGCGCCGTTGGAGGAAAACGGCATATCACCACATCGGGCCTCAGTTTCCTGATGGCCCAGCAGACATCAGAAGTCAGTAAATTTTCATCCCAATGCTTAAAAGTTTCGTTTGAATTTTTAGAAAAGCCAAAGTCTATGGCCCTTGCAAAATATTGTTCAGCCCCATCCAGTTTACGTGCTTCCATCAGCTCATGGGTGCGAATCAGGCCCAAAGCCGGGCCTTGCTCGCTACCTAGTATGTTTTGTCCGCCATCTCCCCGTGTTAATGACAGGTAAGCAGTGCGGATATGCTTATCATTTACCAGCCATGCCAGCAGACGGGTGTTTTCATCGTCAGGATGCGCTGCTACATAGAGCACACACGTAAGGTGCTTCAACTCCGATATCTTACTGTATATCTTTGTTGAAGAGGCTGGTCGCACTTGTTGTGCATTAGCAATAAGTGTGCTTAATAAAGCAGCAAGGAGAAATATTTTACGCATAGTAATAAAAATAAAACCCACAGTACAAAAACATACTGTGGGTAAGATCAAATGCTTTACATTTTAGTTAGAAGCTTTAGCGCTCTTTGAACCGGATTTCTTAGGCTTTGCGGCCGTATCCTTGTCGGGTGCGTTCAGGTCATCAATAAGTTTCAGGTTATTATGCATGTACTCATCTTCTGCTGCACTGCCTTTAGCAGCTTCCATCGATTTTGTAGCTGCAGCAATTGCCTCATCTTTGTGGCCCAATTTAGCTTCTATACGTGCTTTCAGAAACCACATGTAATAAGCTTTGGGATTTTGCTCCAATGCTTTGTCGCAATACATGTTCGCTTTTTCAAGGTCAGTGCCTGATTCGAAATAATATTGGGCAGCCTGGAAATACGGGATGTTTGGTTTGTTGATAGCCTTATCAATAGCAGCCATAATGCGTGCGCTGTTATTGGTAACAATAGGTATCATAACCATTGTTTTTTCCCAACCAAGAAACAGGTCGCATGAATTCATGGTTATATTGGAAAAATCCATGGTAAAAGACTGCATCGGCATCTGCATCTTCTCTGATTTTACTTTAAAGCGGGCTACATCCCCGGTAGTGTCATAACCATAAGCGCCCCAGTTGCCTGTGCCTTTATTAAGTATCACTTCCCACTCCCATGTGCCAGGTATGGTATATAAAGCGTATTCGCCTGCTTTCACATCTTTGCCGCCTATTTTCACATCTTCAGCAAATTTTATTTTGGTAGCGCCATTAGCCCCTGTGCGCCAAACCTTGCCATAAGGCACCAGTTCGCCAAAAATTTTACGCCCGCGCATAGCCGGGCGGCTGTAGGTCAACTCAATGGTAGAAGTAGAGAAATCCTGTGTCATCTTACAGGTTGGGCTCATGGCCGGGGTTTTCAGGTCTTGTGCCTGAACCATACCTGCTGACGCAATAAATAAGAGAACAAATAAAAGACGATTCATAAAAGTGTGGTTTAAAATTTTGCACAAAGTACAAGTAACATTGTATTTATGGAAATCTTATTTGCCTATAAAGGGAAAGTTTTTAGCAATAAACTGAGTTTCAATACTTAAAACTTGTTTAAAGAAGCAAAGACAATTAAACGAAAGCCGAAAAATATTTTCAACGCTATCGCCCTTTGGCTAATGCAAATCAATGCATTAATGCAGAAAATCAGAAAGAATTATTCTTTCACGCCACCAATTTCACAGCCCTCAACTCCTTTGCCAGCAAATGAATAGCATCTTCTATTTTTTGCGCTTGGCGCGCAGAAGGGTGTTTTAATCCTGTTTTATAATGGTTTAATAAAGTCCTGTTAATCTGTGCTTTGCTGGCTATGGCAGAGAGGTTTAAAAAATCAAAGACCTCGAAAAAGGCAGTGAGATCATATTTGAATGTGAATTTTATTTTATCCCAGTCTGTATGATTCCAGGTTTTATCATTCTTTCCTTCATGCGTTATATAATCGGCCACTAATTCTTTTAAGTTATCAATAAGTTCCGTCAACGTTTTGCCATAGGGAGTAGGCATCCATTTTTTGCCTTCCACTCTTCCCCAAAGCAGCCCCTCGCTTTTTTCTATAATTAGTTCAACACTTGTCATAATTTCTTATTTAAGTCCTGCTTGTTTTAATATTTTATTGGCCGTACCGGTGGGCACTTCCTTTGAGCCATGAGCAGGTACAGGAATGGAATATGCGTGATCTTTATGTATAAATATTTTGTGGCTTCCTGTTTGCCTGATCTCTACCCACCCTGCTCTTTCCATTTTTCTGATTAATTCACTCGATTTCATCAAAAATCTCTTAAGTAAAGGTATCAAATATGATACAAGATAAAAAAATATTTTTCTGCCCTGATATTATTTCTCATGCAGAAGGGCTTGCTTCTCCCCCTTAATTCCCCCATTTCCCCGTTAACAAATCAACAAATTATCAAATTAAACATAGTACATTTGCCGATTAAAAATCATACACATCAAAATATATGAATATTAAAAACACGCTTTTCGCAGGTTCTGCCGCATTGCTTTTATTGGCTTCCTGCCAGCAGGCCGGCAAAAGCAGCACATCTCGCAAGGTGCTCGATCCTGCAAATATGGACACCACTGTGCGTCCCGGAGATAACTTCTTCATGTATGCTAATGGCACATGGTTGAAAAACAATCCTGTACCCGGAGACAAAACGCGCTGGGGCAGCTTTGATGAATTGATAGAAAACAACAATAAGGCTTTGCAAAAATTGCTTGACTCTGCAGCAAATATGAAGGATGCAGCAGCAGGTAGTCCATGGCAGAAAGTAGGTGATTTCTATCGTAGCGGCATGGATAGTAATAATATTAATAAAGCCGGTATCACGCCGATGAACCCGGTATTGGACCGCATTAAGGCTATAAAAGACGTAAATGGATTGCTGGCCGAAATAGCTATGGAGCATACACAGGGCATTGGTCCTTTGTTCAGCTTCGGTGTTGGGCCAGATGATAAGAATGTAACGAAAGAAATGTGCCAGTTCGGCCAGGGCGGTTTGGGTATGCCCGATCGTGATTATTATTTTGATAAAGACGAACGTACTGCCAAAATACGCGAAGCATATATGGCTTATGTACCCCAGATGTTTATGCTGATGGGTGAAGACGCAGCAACTGCAAAAAAAGATGGCGCTGATGTGATAAAGCTGGAAACAGCCCTAGCCAGCGCTTCCATGACCCGTGTTGAACAGCGCGATCCTTACAAAACATACAACAAGTTCACCCTGGATGCTGTTACAAAAACAACACCCGGCCTGGATTGGAAGACACTGATGACTAACCTGAACGTAAAAGGACAGGATACAGTATTAGTAGGAATGCCTAAATTCTTTGAGGAAGTTTCAAAACAACTGAAAGCAACACCAATAGATGTATGGAAGAAATACCTGGAATTCCATGCTGTGAACGATATGTCAGGTTTCCTCAGTGCTGATTTTGATTCTACGCATTTCAATTTCTATGGCAAAACAGTGCGTGGCCAGAAAGTGCAACAAGCGCGTTGGAAACGCGTGTTAAGGCTGGTGGACGGTTCAATAGGCGAATTGCTGGGACAAATGTATGTGGATGCATACTTCAAACCTGAAGCTAAAAAGCGTATGCTGGAACTGGTAAATAATCTACAGGAAACCTATGCAGACCGTATACAGAACCTTGACTGGATGAGTGATAGCACCAAGAAAAAAGCATTGACAAAACTGAATGCTTTCATGAAAAAAATAGGATATCCTGACAAATGGAAAGACTATAGCAGCCTGACAGTTGTCGGTAATGACTATGTAAAAAATATACTTGCTTCTTCCCAATTCCAATACAATTATGATCTGAGCAAACTTGGCCGTCCTGTTGACAGAATGGAATGGGGCATGACTCCTCCCACAGTGAACGCGTATTACAACCCTGCATTTAACGAGATCGTTTTCCCTGCAGGTATCCTGCAATATCCTTTCTTTGATTTTGAAGCGGATGATGCGGTAAACTACGGTGGTATAGGTGGGGTAATCGGTCACGAAATGACACATGGTTTTGACGATCAGGGCCGCCTTTATGACGCATCAGGCAACCTGAGCAACTGGTGGAGTTCTGAAGACTCTAATAAATTTGTTACGAAAGCAAACATGGTGGTTAAGCAATTCAACGCTTACACTGTATTGGATAGTATACATGTAAACGGGCAGCTCACAGAAGGTGAAAACCTTGCTGACCTTGGCGGTATTACAATTGCATACCAGGCCTTTAAGAAAACCAAACAGGGACAAGGCAACGAAAAAATAGATGGCCTTACTCCTGACCAAAGGTTCTATCTTAGCTGGGCACAGGTTTGGCGCGCAAATACTACGCCTGAAGAATTGGCTGCACGCATCAAAACCGATCCGCATTCACCAACACAATGGCGTTGCAATGGTCCTATCACAAATGTAAAATCGTGGTATGATGCTTTTGATGTAAAAGCAACAGATAAAATGTACCGCCCCGACAGCCTGAGGGCAAAAGTGTGGTAATTGTAAATGATTAATTGTTAATGGAATAAAAAATCCCCTGAGACACTCAGGGGATTTTTTATTTCTTCTCTGTTGATTCAAAACGCTTAAAACCTATCGGGTTATAAGATTGCGGGGTCGGATTGGGGCTGCCATTATGTTCTGCCATGCCTACAAAACTGCTGTAGAAAGCCGCTTCCATACCCTTATGTACTATTTCGTCTATCAGGTTCATGTCAAGCTCATCAAGGTTGTTGATTATCAGCAGGGGGGTAAAGCCCGCTTCTTCCTGGTGGAAATTATTATGGTGCGGAAATAAGAGTACAGCTATCTGGCCGGTCGGTGTAGGGTTAAATGTTATCTGGAAACCTTTTTCGAAATAGGCGACCTGGTTGCCCTCTTCATTCTTAAATAAAATATCCATTGGCATATCGCCGGAGCGGAACGTAACCGAAGGCATCTCTACGCAAGTGCCTTTTATTGCTTCATCAAAAGCGTAAAAAGTATCTACAAAATATCCGGGTTTAAACGGTGCATTCTTATTCAGGTACTCGGCTATTTCTTTTAGGTGCTCAGTAAGCAATTTGCATTTTTCTGCCCACTGCTCCCTCCTTGTTTCCACATGGTTAAGGCCTTCTGCATACCGTTTTGCCGTGTTCAATATATCATTCATCATATAGCGGTCAATTTTGAAGCAACAAATATAAGTGAGAACGGTATTCTAAAATCCAACATTATTCCGGAATATCTTCACCCCAATGGCTATAAGTATAACGCCGAAGAATTTACGTATCACTGCTATGCCGGAAGGCCCCAATATGCGTTCCAGGAAATTGACGGAGCGCAGCGTAAGGAATATGAAAATGAGGTTGATAAAGATGCCTATCAATATATTGTACTGGTGAAAATTGGCTTTTAGTGACATGACGGTGGTAAGTGTACCCGACCCTGCTATGAGGGGAAATGCAATAGGGACTATATTACTTGTCTTGGAGTCTTTTTCATTTTTAAAAAATTCCCAGCCAAGGATCATTTCCAGCCCCAATATAAAAATGACTATAGAGCCGGCAATGGCAAAAGATTGAATATCAAGCCCCATAAACTCTAACATCTCTTGCCCCACAAAAAAGAACAACAACATCAGAGCTCCCGAAACGAGCGTGGCTTGTATTGCGCTTATATCACCCATTTTCTTTTTAATGGATATGATAGCAGGCAATGAGCCCAAGACATCAATTACGGCAAACAAAGTGAATGTTACGGTTATAACCTGTGAAATATCATTTTGAGAAAAGCCTTGCATGGGACGAAGGTACAAACACATTATTTAATTTAAGAATCAGGGAATTGTCAGATTCAATTCCCGCGGCTTTATTTTTTACGCATTTTAGGCTTAGTTTTACGCCCTCTAATTATAAAGAAATGTCTATAGATAATTATAAGCATACTGCGGCAGAGCGTTTTATACGTTATGTGCAGGTTGATACACAAAGTGACCCAGCATCAAGTAGCCAGCCGTCCACTATGAAACAAAAAGACCTGAGCCGCATATTGGAACAGGAATTGAAGGCAATGGGAATAGCTGATGCAGAACTCGACGAGCATGGCTATGTTTATGCCACCATCCCTGCCACAAGCAAAAAAGAAGTTCCGGTATTATGTTATTGTTCGCATGTGGACACAGCGCCGGATTGCAGCGGCACAGGCGTAAAACCTTTGTTGCACATGAACTACACCGGGCAGGAGATAGTACTTCCTGATGACCCGACAGTAGTTATCAGCACACATAATCATCCTTATCTTAAGGAAAGAATAGGGGACGATATTATTACAGCGTCGGGCACTACACTTTTAGGGGCAGATGATAAGGCAGGAGTTGCTATTATTATGGACCTTGCCAATTACCTTATTCAGCACCCTGAAATACCCCACGGCAAAATTCGCATCCTGTTCACACCTGATGAAGAAGTAGGGCGGGGAGTTGCAGCAGTGAATATGAAAAAGTTAGGAGCTCAATTTGGTTATACTTTGGATGGTGGCGAGCGAGGCCACCTGGAAGGTGAGACTTTCTCAGCTGATGCCTTTACTGTTACCTTTAATGGTGTGAGCGCTCACCCCGGCTATGCAAAAGGCAAAATGCAAAGCGCTATAAAGGCGGCTGCAATGTTTGTGGATTCATTGCCCAAAAAGGAATGGAGCCCTGAGACAACAGAGGGCATGCAAGGCTTTGTACATCCTGTTCATATAGAAGGTAGTTTGGAAAAAGCTTCTGTTCAGTTTATTATCCGTGATTTTGAAACGGCAATGCTGGCAAAATATGAGCAGAGCCTAAAAGAACTTGTTGATAAAACCCTGGCACATTTTCCCGGCATGAATGCAGATCTGGTGGTGAAAGAACAATACCGTAACATGAAGGAGATCCTGGACAAACACCCTCAGGTAATGGACCATGCAGATGAAGCATACCAACGTGCAGGCATGAAAGTGCAAAGAATGAGCATTCGTGGCGGCACAGACGGATCAAGGCTTTCTTTTATGGGTTTGCCCTGTCCCAATATATTTACAGGCGAAATGGGCATACACTCCAAACAGGAATATGTAAGCGTGCAGGATATGGAAAAGGCTGTGGAAACGCTGGTGCATTTGTCCAAAATATGGGAGGAGCATAGTTAATTGGTTAAAAGGTTAATTAGTTAGGCAGTTTTTATAAATTTTAAGATTAATTCACAATTATCTTTGCAATATGAATCAACAATTGAAAGCCGTATTATTAACTGTTCTTACCTTGTCTTGTTTTGTTATAGCCCTGGTGGAATTAAGCGGTGTAAGCAGCACAGCTTTGTTTAATAAATACGGAGTTGGGAAAAGCAGCAGTAGCGGCCCTGTCCCGAACCAGGAGATGGAGCGCGAAAAGCAGATAGCTGCAATGCCTAAAACCATTATTTACTTTTACGATACAAAACACAGTTTCGGCGAGATAAAGGAAGGTGACGTAGTTAAATATGCTTATCGTTTTAAAAACACGGGCCCCAATCCATTAATGATATCCAGGGTAGATGTTACATGTGGATGCACTGTTCCTTCTTTCTCTAAAGAACCTATACAACCCGGTGGCGAAGGTGAGATCATGATACAATATAACAGCGCCCACCACCCCGGCCACCAGGAGAAGAATGTACTGGTCCATTCCAACGCACAGGAAGAAGCAATATCTATCAGTTTCGACGCAGAAGTAAAAGACAAATGACAGCATTAGTGACCCCTTTTTTCCAGAGCACACGCCGCTATTTATCATTGGTAAAATTCAGTCATACTGTTTTTGCGTTGCCTTTTGCTTTCATTGGTTTCACGCTGGCAATTGTCAATGAGCATAAAACCTTTCAATGGCAGCTATTGGTAAAAATGTTACTGTGCATGGTGTTTGCGCGGAGTGCAGCAATGTCTTTCAACAGGTATTTGGACAGGCATTTTGATGCGTTGAACCCACGCACCGCAAAGCGCGAAATACCGGCAGGTATCATTAAAGCGGAACATGCATTAACCTTTACTATTATTAATTCACTGCTATTTGTCGCAACTACTTTTTTCATCAATATCCTTTGCTTTTACTTGTCCTTTGTGGCGCTTTTCGTCATACTTTTTTATAGCTATACAAAACGTTTCACAGCACTCTGTCATTTGGTACTAGGTGTCGGGCTTTCGCTTTCACCAATTGGCGCTTTCCTTTCTGTTACCGGATATTTCGCCATCGTGCCCCTGCTGTTTTCGTTTACCGTACTGACATGGGTTTCGGGTTTCGATATTATTTATGCCCTTCAAGATGAGCAATTTGATAAAAGCCATCGATTACATTCCATACCGGCGGCGCTTGGCGTTAAGAATGCGCTTCGTGTTTCTACACTGCTGCATATTCTGTCGGCAGCGACAATTATTACAGCCGGCATAATAGGGCAATTCCATTGGCTGTTTTGGGTGGGGACAGCTATCTACATAGGCCTGTTGATCTATCAACATTTGTTAGTAAAACCCAACGACCTGAGCAAAGTAGATATGGCATTTGCCAATACAAATGGGATCGCCAGCGTTGTGTTTGCTATCTTTACCATACTTTCACTCTTACTTTAATTTTATGCGAATAGCATTGATCGGTTATGGAAAAATGGGGCAAACCATTGAGCGGATAGCCATACAACGTGGACATACCATTGCTTTGCGTATCAGCACGGCCAATAAACACGAAATGACACCCGCAAATTTAAAGGAGGCAGATGTAGCTATTGAGTTTACGAGACCGGAAGCTGCGCCGGACAATGTAATACAGTGCCTCAATGCCGGGATACCCACTATTTCAGGCACAACTGGTTGGAACGAAGGCCTCGTGCATGCAGAGTTCAAAGCAATTGAAAAAGATACCGCTTTTTTGCAGGCATCTAATTTTAGCATTGGGGTAAATATTTTTTTCGAAATAAATAAGATGCTGGCTTCCCTGATGGACGAACAGGCCGATTATGACGTAGTGGTAGAAGAAACGCATCATACCCAAAAGAAAGATGCGCCCAGCGGTACAGCGATAACGCTTGCCGAACAAATATTGGAGAACTTCAACCGAAAAAAACACTGGTCAAAACATCCTACAGATAATCCGGAGGCATTTGAGGTCGTATCCCATCGGGTGGAGAATGTACCAGGCACGCACAATGTCAAATATTCTTCGCCGATCGATGATATTGAAATCATTCATACGGCTCATAACCGTGATGGTTTTGCTTTAGGTGCAGTGCTGGCGGCGGAATTTGTTGCCGGAAAGAGCGGAGTATTCACAATGAAGGATGTGCTGGGCATTGGCCGGAAGTAATAAGAAAAGAGTGCCTGGAAAGACACCCTTATCAAACTTTTATATATCAACACATTCTATTTATGCCAACTGCCGGATTTCCATGAATCCCCGTGAGACGAATGGTTCCAATGCCCTTCGCTGTATTTATAACCATGATGTGGTGGCTTGGCGTAATGGCCACCTGTAAATTCGTATTTACCACCTCTGGCATGCCAGTCTTCATTAACCCAAACGTGTTGCGGGCTTGGTGCCTCACCGCGAGTCACTTCAGGCCTTTGAGGGCGGTCATGTACATAAGTCTGCGCAGTAGCCGAAAAAATGCTACATGACATTGCAATCGTCAAAGCGAACAATAATTTTTGTGTTTTTTGCATTGTTTTGATATTGATCCGGCGCTACCGGCACCACGGTTGTGAAGGGATGTTCACAGGGCAAAAGTGCTACTCTTTCAGAGAATAAGCTTTACAGCATTAAGAGAAATAATTGCATTATTCACAGGTTTGTGAAAATGATTGTTGGAACTGCTGAAGAAATGCAATTACACCCTCGCAAACAAACCAAGTTGCACAGTTGGTTTATCCATGCCTAACGCCTGCAGAGCCTCTGCAACAATAAAAAAGGAACCGGTTATGAGCAGGGCATCTTCATCTTTCATGTTTTGTTTGGCAGCACTGAGAGCATCGGGTACATTGTCATATATCTGCCCATGCAGTCCATGTTCTGTAGCAAGGGCTTGCAGTTCGGCAGCAGGAAGCGCGCGCGGTATCTGCGCATTAGTGAAGTAATAAACAGCGTCTTTAGGAAACTGTGCAAGGGCAAGATTGATGTCCTTGTCTTTTACAAAACCAATAACAATATGCTTGGCAAGTGCGTGAACAGCGCGCCATTGTTTCATCACTTCGCGCAGGCCGGCTTCGTTATGGGCAACATCTGCAATGATGATGGGTTTTTGTTGCAACCAATCCCAGCGGCCACGCAAGCCTGTCAGCTCTTTTACATGGGCAAGGGCTTTCACTATTACAGGTAGCGGGATATCTATGCCCTGGCTTGCATCTAAAACTTCCGCAGCAGCCAGCACAGTACGTATATTGTGTTGTTGGTAAGTACCCAACAGGTCTGTGGAAAGTTTATGTATCTCCCTGCGGGCGCGGTGTATAGCTTTGAAATGCTGGTGCCTCGCGTCCTGCTTTATGCGTACAAGGTCCCACATGGCCTCGGCATAATAGAGGCTGGTTTGCATGTGTATGGATTGCTCAAAGAAAACACGTTCTGTCTCCGATTGCAATTCGCCGATAAGCACCGGTACTTTATGTTTAATAATGCCCGCTTTTTCTGCTGCTATCTCGGGCAGGGTCTCGCCAAGCAAGTCCTGGTGATCGTAAGAGATATTAGTGATGATAGACAGTATTGGCGTAATAATATTGGTACTGTCCAGCCTGCCGCCGAGGCCGGTTTCGATAATGGCAATATCCACCTTCTCTTCTGCAAATGCAAGAAATGCCATTGCTACGGTGATTTCGAAAAAAGATGGTTTTATTTCTTCTATGAGTTCTTTATGCTGCTGCACAAAATTCACCACCCATCCCTGCGAAACAGGAACGCCGTTAATACGGATGCGTTCGCGGAAATCAAGCAGGTGTGGTGATGTGTACAGCCCTGTTTTATAGCCTGCTTCCTGCATTACTGCCGCGAGGCTGTGGCTGGTGCTGCCCTTGCCATTGGTGCCGGCTATATGTATCGACTTGAATTTGGTATGCGGGTCGCCAAGTGCGGCGGTAAGTTTCAGGGTATTGCTAAGGTCGGGTTTAAGCGCAGCCTTACCGATGCGGGAGAACATGGGTAAAGCAGCATAAAGGTAATCGAGCGTTTCCTGGTAATTCATTGCAAGGTAAATATAATAAGTTGCTTGGAATTGTGAATTGTGAGTTTTGGATTTGTTTCGAAAAATATAGACTCCGGGAACTTTGGCCCAAATCCCTAATTACAAATTCCCAATTCCGAAAATCAGGAGTGTGTTTTAAAAACGAAAGTAATATTACCGAATTGTTCCGTCGGGGCACTTTCTGAACGGTTAAAGAGGACTTTAGCACATTTCTTAAGGGCTATACTACTGAGTTCTTCGGAAGTAGCGGCAAGTACTTGTTTATTTACTATTTGACCTTCCCTATTCACAGTCACACGTATAACCACCCTGCCATCTTCGTTATAATTTGCTTCGCGACCCGGAAATTCTGTTATGAACCTGCCATTCAGGGTATGGCTGATGCCGCCAGTGCCCGGTGCACCAGTATATTCTGTAGCTCCCGGTGTGCCGCCCGGAACACCCCTGTCGCCGGGACCTGTTGTGTTTCCTTCGTTAGTGCCCGGCGCGTCCTGTAAGGCATTGTTGCCGCCTTTGCCCGTAGCGCCTGTATATACATATTTGGCGTGTTGGGGTAATGGCTTGTTATCATTGGCTTGCTGAGCTGTATTATTTTTTTTGTTTTCAGTATTTATAGAAGGATTATCTGCATTTTCGCTGTGCAGAATGTCTTTAGGTATATCATTCTTTTGCGTGGCTTGCGTATAAGCGACTTTAGATTTTGAGGCCGCAGGGCTTTCAACAGACAAAGGCTGATCTGTTCCAGCTCCATTATCCGAAGAACCAAGATTTACTTCCATGCCCATATCCTCTGCGGTGATAACCTGTGCTGGTAATTGGTATTTCCACAGGAAAAAAAGCAGAAAGAGCAGAGCATGCACTGCGATTGTCCATGCAAGAGCTTTGGGATTAATTGAGTTCTCAGTTGTAAGGCGTGAGGCGTGTGTCATACAATTTTACTATTCTGAAATAAAATTTCAGGATCAAGGTCCGCTTCATTTTCCCATTCAATACTGTCAAAACTTACCCGAACACTATTGAATTTTGAAATATTTTTTAATTCTCTGAAAATACCTATGTCAAGATAAGGTTTCATATCAAATACTCTTTTATCACCATTGTCAAAAGTTAATAAAAGCATATAATCAATTTCAGGTTTTACTTCTGTTATTGCGGGGTACATCTTATTTATTTTAAAGGTTCTATTGAATATGGCTTTTCTCCATTCTGACATAAGTTCCAATCGGCCATCAATTCTTCTTTGTGAATTTCAATCCAGGCATTTACAAGGCGTAATTGCCTTAAAGGTAGTTTTCCATCCATAAGTTCCCCATCCTGAATATTAATAACAGCAGTGTCGTTACTGTAATATACATGAATATGGGGAGAATTATGTTCTTTGGGAGCATAATACATCCGGATGATAATTCCGAAAAACATGGATATAGTCGGCAAGATCGATATTTTTTGTAAAGATAGGTATCTTCAAAACAATATAGAATAGGTGCACTACGTCATTTTTTAATGTGCAAAATCCACATCAAAATTCTTCATCCTTTCTATTGGTGGGTTGAAATAGCCAAATTTCAAGTCGGGGAATTGTTTGTGTATTAAAGCCATCATTTGGATGATACCCAGGTTTTCACCCTGGTCGCTGATATTCATTTTGCCAAGGTACCAATCGGGATCTATATTGAAATTGCGCCACTGAATCATATTCAAACCGGTCTCTTTAATAAGATCGCGGAGCGCTTCGTATTCTTCAATACAATCAGTAACACCCGGGAACACAAAGTAATTGATGGACGACCATCCGTTATATTTGCGTACCACTTTCAGGCTTTCTACAATGTCTTCGAAAGCATAATTATTCGGCTGGTAATATTTGGTATAAATGTCTGGCCGTGCAGAATTGGTACTCACGCGAATACTATCCAATCCCGCTTCCATAAGCTTTTCAACTGCATCAGGCATACTGCCATTGGTATTTATATTGATAGAGCCTTTGTTTGTGTGCTTGCGAATCTCGATGATAGCCTCCCGAATAGTTTCCCACATCAAAAGGGGTTCGCCCTCGCAGCCTTGTCCGAAACTAACGATGGGGTAGGGCGCTGTTTCAAGATGCGGAACAGTATATTCTACAATTTCTGCAGCGGTCGGTTTAAAAGTAAGCCTGTCTTGTGTAGATGTGATTGTTTCTTCCTGTGGCTGAAAAGATATACAGCCTATGCAATTGGCATTACAGGCGGGCGATGAAGGTATGGGGCATTCCCAGCGCCCAAGGAAATAATTGCGGGCCGCTGGGCAATGATAAGTGAGGGCGCAATTCTCAGCAAGATGTTTTACTAACCTGTTATGAGGGTAGGCTTGTAATAGCTCATTCACGCCTTCTTCCACTTTTGCCTGGTCATAACCGCCGGCTTCTTGTCTTATATCGCGTTCAATACGCACAGCGGGGACATAAAATTTCTCATTGTGCCAGCCGGTTGCTGTGTAACAAAATAAAGGAAGTGTTGGAGCATCCGGTTGGGTCTCATAGGCTGCAAGGTAAAGCCCGGTATGTGCCGGTGGAATAAATGCTGCTACAGCCCAGCCTTTTTCGCATAGCCGCATCTCACCGCTATGCACATCTATACCTATACCCTGGCGGCCAGGAAGTTCGTATAAAGAACCACCCTCAGGCAGTTCTATCCATTCAAATTCCGGAATGGGCATTGCTTCCCAACCAGAGCGGCCTACCGCATAAAGCGTGGTGTCCTCAAAAATATTTCCTTTGCCGTCTGAGTATAAGATGTATGGTGTCATAAAAATTCAAAAGTTAAAATTCAAAAATCAAAGAGTTTACCAGTCTTTAATTCTTTTGTTTTTGTGTTCCGCTACCTGGCTTTTACAATATGCCTCAAAAATTTCATTGTCAAAATTAATATTGTTTACATTCCATTGAAAAAATGAATTGCCCTGGCATTCAACTGTTATTGTCCCGAAACGAAGGATGATACTTTCTACTTCTGTCCATTCTAGAAATTTTCTGCGCGCTGTTGACGGAAGATTTATGCCTTCATCAGAAACTGACAATAGCAGAGGTTTATTATTTCCTTCCTCCTGAAATATAGCATATAGTATCCCCAGGCTAAGAATAGCAAAGATAGCTGCAGGCATTTTCAGGGCATTGCCGTAGGAAAGAACCAGGAATGAGACACACGCTATTAACTCAATGATCCGGAAAATGCGGTTATTCTTTGGATAGATCATCCAGCTTTTTCGGAATATCGTAATGAAAATGATAATAAAGCCAAAGAATAGCATGACAATAGCCCACACCTTTAGGTCGTGTAATGGGAATTGAGATTTAGTGGCGACGTATGTAAACGCGTAAAAAAAATAAGAGATCACGCCAAAGCCGATTAATGCCAACCCTACCATTATGTGCAATGCAAGGGACTGGTGTGGCTTTACTTTTTCTCCTGCTATGCTGAGGTCGAAATTCATTGGTGCAAAGGTAACTTAAAAGAGGTAAATGGTTAAAGAGGTAAAAGGTTAATTTGCCGCTTAATGCAATGTCAACCATTAATAGCCCTGGCCTTCAGGTCGGGGATTTGAATGGGATACTTCCGGCTTTAGCCAAGATACTTCTTGCATAGTATGTGGTAATATTAATCGTAAAATGTATCGTTTTTATGCTCGGTGATGGAGCCAAGCTCCAGGGCGGTGCAATCTGTTTTTGCTATCAGTTCATGCCAGGTATAAGGGGGTATTTCTATTCTTGTAGGGCCGGTAATTTCGGCACTTTGCACTGCAGTGCCATTTACATCGCGCCAGTTTAAGGTCATGGTACCGCTTAGCAGCATAAATATTTCCGGATTCTTTGATAAAGACGTGCCTTTATGGTAATGCCTGCCGCTCACAGTGCCGGCTTTTCGAAAAACAATAAGTTGCAAGCCTAAGCGTTCGTGGTAGTACTCGGCGGTATAACCGCGTTCATCGGGGCCTAGAATCGAAATGGGGCTGATCTTCATGTTATGTTCTTCAAATTGACTATTGTGTATTTAACCCATTAAGGTATTCCAACTGTAGTGGCTGCAATAACCTCACCAGGAAGTTTTACATCGTAATCTTTCAGTGTTTTTGCTATATCACCCTGCAATTGCAACCTTCCCTCTTCCGCCAGTTTGCGCAAACGCCAGCCCAGGTAAATATCCCCTGTCGGGATACCAAATTTAGTAATAGCTTGTCCCACAATACGCGATGCCTTCTGAAACTGTTGTGAGCAAAAACTTATTAGTTGGTCGTCATAATATGTTTCAGTACGCGATGTCAGCTTTTTTCCTCCTTCGTGCGTCCGGATCCCGGCATTCTCATCAACGATGCGTTTCCAGTCGTCTGTATCCACTTCCACTTCTGCCGGTGTTACATGGCGGGCAAGACGGCGGGCTTTTACTATTTCTTTGGGTTGTATCTCACTAAGGCTTTTAGGATAAAACACTTTGCCATTTTCATCCAGGAAGGGCAGGTTGGCAATGTTTACGATATACAGGCGACCGGGGTGTTTAGATAAATATTTCAGCATCCAGAAATAGGCGCAAATGTCTGCCGGTGTTGGCGCCATCCAGAACCATGCTTGTATGCTCTCATCTTTAAACATCTCGTTGGATAAGTCGAGCAAGCGCTCCATGTCATTTACTTCTGCGGGATTCTTATCATTTCCTATTACTTGTTGCCAGAAAGCCGAGCGCATGGCGCTGAACGAAGTCCCTTCATCTTTTAATATGGGGCCTACATGTAAAATGTCCTTTAAGATAAATACTTCGCCCTGCATGGACGGTTCCAGGTTTATAGCCTCTTTAAGTGGGGTTGCGGCAAAGTCTCCGACAGTTATATGATATATCATTATTATTTACTTAGGGGCACAAAAGTAAGCAAAGCAGAAATAACAAAACCGCCAAGAGGCGGTTTTGTTATTTTATTTTCATGTTGCGGGATATATTTATTATTTATTTTTTGTTCCTGGTATCTTTTTGCGGAACTTTTTCACGCCATATCCAATGCCCGCCGTTATCAGTATACTGAGGCCACCATCAAGTGGCACTGAGCAGGTATTTCCGCCATCATCCACACCACCGCCGAAACCCGGGCCACCTGCAAGGGCCAGTAAAGGAGTTGCAAGTATTATCGCTGTTAGCAGGATTGATATTTTATGTGCGTGTTTCATTTTTTTTAGTTTTTTAATGTTTCATTTTCTGATACAAATATCTATCCTTAAAAGCCCTAAGAGAAAGTATAGGAGCGGCTTAACCGCACCTTTAGTTTTTGATAACAAAGGGTTTGCAATCACATCGTAGGGGATACTTAAAAATAAAAAGACAAAGCCCCGCATACGGGGCTTTGTAATAAATGAATTGTGACTACAATTATTTTGAAGACAATACTTTTTTCTTTTTTGTAAATTTCTTAGCGCCGTAACCGATACCTGCAGCAATAAGCATGCTAAGTCCACTGTCAAGAGGCACAGAGCAGGTGTTTCCACCGTCGTCCACTCCTCCGCCGAAACCCGGGCCACCGGCCAATGCCAGCATTGGCGATGCAAGGATGAATGCAACTACGAGTACAGAGGCTATTTTATAAGTGTTTTTCATGGTTGTTCTTTTAGATAATTTTGAAAGTTTATTGTTTTACCAGGCGTTGCGTTACAGAATAATTACCACAAACCACATTCACGATATACATGCCGGGAGCAAAATTTTGCAAGGGCAGCACTGCTTTGCCGCTTTTCACATCTCCCAGTTCGCTGCTGTAAAGCACCTGGCCGGTTATGGCGCTTACGTGTACCACCGTGTTGCCCGACTGTGGAGCCTCAAAGCTTACAATAGCGCTGTTGCTGGCAGGGTTAGGCATCATATTCACCTTGAAATCATTGCCTGCAACTACATTGTTAACAGAAGTAGCGCCACTCAGGTTCAGTTCAAAACGATTATCGCCTTGTGAATTAGGATCAGAACTAACAGAGAAATGATATTCCATGCCGTAGCTTAAAGCCTGTACCTGGTTTAAATATTTATCATGCAGATATAAAGTAGCGCCTGCGGGCACATCATAATCATCCACGCGAATCGTGTAATCCATAGCATCGGCATTCTGTAAACCTAATTGTATCACCTGTCCGTCCACATAAGGGCGTACGTCAACAGATAGTTGGCTGGCGTCAGTAGAGAAAGAGTACAAGCTGGCACCGGGGTTGTAGATCTTTTGATTATCTAAATTATCCAGAGTTGCCATAGCCTGTCCGTTGAAGAACAATAGCAACCTGTCCCACGACAATGAGTCATTATTGCTCAGGATATGCAGCTGCACCACGTTGTTGCCAAAACCTGAAGTGGTCTTGAACAAGTTGCCCGAAGCGGCAGAGGCAGTCTTATCGCTTTCATGGAAAGTGATAGTATTATTGCTGCTGGAGCTGCAAGTGGTAAAGAAAGCGCTCATAGAAGGCAGGATGTAAGAGAAGCTGAAAGGCTGGCTTACATAGGCGCCATAAGTACCCTGGTTAGGATCCCACACGGAGAAATTAGCGCCAACAGAAGACCCTCTTGTGCAAAGACTCAGGTCAATGTTAGAAGGGTACGGATTACCTATGAAATTGTAACCAACATTGGTATTGGTAGCGCAGGAAACCACCTGGTCACACTCATTTACCTGGCCATGCATTTTGATGGTAATAGGATCAGGTACGCAAAGGCTGCAACCCAAACCCTGGCCTAAGCTGCCACGGAACAGAAGACGAAGGCCTTCAAAACGGTTCCATGCATTTGCGCCGGCACCATTGGTATTGGTAAAAGGTATCCAACCTGTGCTATCGTTCACGCTTGAGCCGTTGGCAGTAAGGGTGTTATACCAGAAGGCCGAAGGGTTATTGGTAACAGTAGTAGTAAAACCGTTGGCAGAGCCACCCTGTCCTGTAATATCCATATAAGTGGTCAGCTGGTTAAGACCGATAGAAGAGGTGAAAGGATGACCAAGAAAACGGAAAGCCCTCACACCGCCATGTACATATTTGTCGCAAATAACCTCGCCCGAAATATAAGTATTGCAATTACCGCAGGTATTGCCATGAGCAAGTACAACTGCTGTGCCGCCGGAATCAGATAATAATTCAAGGCCGCCGTTGGTAAGCAGAGTGCCGGAAGTAGGCTTAAATGTTTTGCCGATGTGTAATGTATCACCACTGTTGATAACAGTATTACAAACACTGCATCCGCTTCTTAATTCAAAATTGTCAACTTTGCCTTTACCATAAAGGGTGTGGCAACTGTCGGTAACAACAACATAACCACAACCTGAAACAGTTCCGTTATTAGTGAAATTACCTTTTACATCCAGTTCATAAGCGCAACAGATAGTAACAGTAGCGCCTGAATTGATAGTAACATTATTGGCAGAAGCATTTACAGAACAGATATTAGGATTGCAAACACCTGATGGTATCAACACACTGATAGTGCTGTAAGGCACAAACCCGCCATCCCAGTTAGTTGCAGTGTTCCAATCCGTGCTGGTGCCGCAAGTCCATGTTTCATAAGGCTTAACAGTAATTGGCATACACCTTGAAGCTGAAGGCCCACAACCTAAACTGGTAGAAGCAGTAACACACAAAGAACCGGAAGTAGCGGTAGCGTTGAAAGAAAGCGTTACAGAATTACCCGAACCGGATATAGTAACACCGGTACCTGAATAAGACCATGTATAAGTAACACCAGCCACAGATGGCACTGTATAAGTTACGCTTGTTTGTCCCTGGTAAGTAGTAGCAGAAGACACTGTAAATGCACCAGGCTCAGCAGGCTGGGGGTTAATGGTCATTGTAATGGTATTGCTGGTAGCAGTAGCAGGAGAAGCGCAAGTGGCATTACTTGTCATTACACAACTAACTACATCAGCATTGTTCAAAGAACTGCTGCTATAGGTAGTGCTGTTAGTTCCAACGTTTGTGCCATTCACTTTCCATTGGTAAGAAGGTGTAGAGCCGCCATTGGTTGGGGTAGCGGTAAAAGTTACGGAGATGCCCGCGCAGCTTGTATTATTACCTGAAATAGAAACTGAAGGCGTAACGTGGTTCACAGTCATTGTAACAGAGTTTGTAGCAGTGGCAGGCGAAGCGCAGCTCGCATTACTTGTCATTACTACAGAAACCACATCATTGTTATTTAAGGAAGCATTGGTATAAGTAGCGCTGTTAGTGCCAACGTTTACATTATTAAGTTTCCATTGGTAAGAAGGAGCAGTACCGCCATTTGTAGGTGTAGCAGTAAAAATTACTGAAGTGCCTGAGCAAATAGAAATACCTGGGTTAGCAGCAATAGAAACAGAAGGAGTAAGATTGCTGCTAACACTCATTGTCAGCGTATTGCTTGTGGCAGTAGTTGGAGAAGCACAAGTTGCATTGCTTGTCATAACACAAGTAATAGTATTGGTATTGGCAAGGCTGCTGTTTGTATAAGTGGTGCTGTTAGTGCCTACGTTCACACCATTTAGTTTCCATTGGTACGAAGGTGCAGAGCCACCATTTGTAGGTGTGGCAGTAAAAGTTACTGAAGTGCCTGTGCATATAGTAGTAGTGCCTGAAATAACAACCGAAGGTGTAACACTGTTCACCGTCATAGTAACAGTGCTGGTGGCTGTAGCAGGAGAAGCACAAGTAGCATTACTTGTCATCACCACAGACACCACATCGTTATTGTTTAAAGAAGCATTGGTATAAGTAGTGCTGTTAGTGCCTACGTTAGTGCCATTGAGTTTCCACTGGTAAGATGGAGTGGAACCGCCATTGGTAGGCGTAGCAGTAAAGGTTACCGAAGTACCCGAACAGATCGTAGTACCCGGATTAGCATTGATAGAAACGGAAGGAGTAACATTTGCAGTTACAGTTACGTTATGTGTTATAGAATCCGAGCCGCCGGTACCGGTAACTTTTAATTTTACAGTATAGGTGCCTGCAGCAGCATAAGTTTTAGTAAAGCTGGAAGCGGTTGATGTAGTATTATCACCAAAGTTCCACGAATAAGTAAGGGATGAACCTGTAGAAGTGCTGGTGAAAAGGAATGAATTTCCTGACAGGCACTGTGAATTATTGTTGATAGTAAATGAAGCTACAGTTGGGGTAGAACAACCCGTCACAGTCGGTATAAAATTAGCATAGTGGTTTTCGCCGCCTGAATGATAATAAGACAAGCCGATCACCTGGCCTTCTATATTAGCCTGGTTTACGCTTTTTGTAATATCAGCATACGGGGCAAATACAGTACCTTCTACGGTGCCGTTGCCTTGTATGTTAAGTGTAGTGGTATTGTAGAAATTATAAAGGATATACGGACAGTTCGATTGGCTGACACCACCATCGGTCCATGCACTCCAGTTAAAAGTGCCGGAAGCATTTACATTAATAACAAGAATATGGGTAGCGTCGGGAGCATTGTTAAAAGTAAAGTTCTGAACATTGTTCATGTCAGTTCCTGTAAGATTCAGTGTATTGATGCCGGTGTTTAAAGTGATCTTTACCTGTGTTGGCAGATTGGTATGGGCGATCACATTGCCGTTAGCGTCGGTAAGGTATGCATTGTCCGCACAGCTGCCGATGCTGGTTGAGGATGCCTGCATTGTAGTAAACGCAGTTGAAAAATTTATCAGGTTCGACTGAAAAATAGGATTATTGGAAGAGCTTGCAGGGTTAGCGCCAAAAACAGCATTGTTCGCTGATATTGACAAATTCAGGCGTGGTGAACCATTATAGTTGTTGCCTGGTGTAATGCGTATGGGCGAATAGGCGTTGTTGTTATCCTTATACCATACATAAGAATTGGTGCTGTCACCGATCTTTACATAGCCATTGGAGTTAATGCTAAGGCCATTGCCGCCGGAGTACACAATTTTGCCGCCTACTAATAACGTTACAGTAACGCCGCTAACCTGGAAACTTCCGGTTTGGTTGGTAGAAACCTGGTAGCTGCCATTGGATGTCAAAGTAAGGTCTCCGCCTATAGCCACAGGCCCTTCTGTTTCATTAGTAATTAAAGTAGCACCGTTTAAGGTAAATACATTAAAGCCCTGTGCCGGCGAGGTAGGGCTTTGTGCTACGCTCCGCAAAGCGAACAGCAGTGAGATAATACTTAGATAGATGATCTTTTTCATTTTTTTTTGTTTTCTATTGTGCTGTAAAAGTCTTACCGGAAGCGCTCTTTGGGAAGGAAGAGGCGGCGAATAACAAGTCTTTGGGAACTTGTTAACCCTTTGTTTAGAGCGCATTAACAGGCGCTTTGCAAACGCTTTGCAAAGCATTAACAGCGCGCAATAGCGTGGGAAAGGAAAAGCCGCGGTTCGGGTGAATTGGACTATAGATTTATAAGTATTACTTTTGCCCCCGTAATTAAAATATTCCGTTTATGAGTTTCATTAGCAGTATCGTTGCCCGCCAGGTGCTTGATTCACGCGGCAACCCAACAGTAGAGGCAGATGTCCATACAAGTGATGGTATAATGGGCCGTGCTGCCGTTCCTTCCGGCGCCTCAACAGGTAAACATGAAGCTGCTGAGCTTCGTGATGGCGATAAAAAGAAATACGGTGGCAAGGGTGTTGAGAAAGCAGTCAATAATATTAATGAGACCATAGCCGAAGAATTGTATGGCTGGGATGTAACAGACCAGCGAGGCATAGATAAGTCGATGATCGAAATAGATGGCACACCTAATAAAAGCAAATTGGGTGCAAATGCCATACTTGCAGTAAGCCTTGCGGCTGCAAAGGCTGCTGCGCAAACCTCTGGCCTTTCTTTGTATCGTTATGTTGGCGGGGCCAATGCAAGAACATTGCCTGTGCCTATGATGAATATATTGAATGGCGGCGCACATGCCGACAATAAAATAGATTTCCAGGAATTTATGGTAATGCCCATAGGCGCTGCCAACTTCAGCGAAGGCTTGCGTTGGGGAGTGGAAATTTTTCATACCCTCAAGACCGTATTGAAAGAAAAGGGATATTCAACAAACGTAGGTGACGAGGGTGGTTTCGCTCCCAACATCCAAAGCAACGAAGAAGCGATTGAAACGGTATTGAAAGCGATAGAAAAAGCAGGTTTCAAACCCGGCGACCAGGTTTCTATTGCCATGGATGCCGCAAACAGCGAATTGTATAATGATAAAGACAAAAAATACCATTTCCATAAATCCGGCAAAACGGTTATGACCAGTGAAGAATTGGTTGAGTATTGGGTAAAGTGGTGCAAAAAATACCCGATCGTAAGCATAGAAGACGGTATGGCAGAAGATGATTGGAAGGGTTGGAAAATGCTCACCGATGCATTGGGTTCTAAAGTGCAATTAGTAGGTGATGACTTGTTTGTTACCAATGTTACGCGCCTCGAAAAAGGGATCAAAGAAAAAATAGCTAATGGCTTATTGGTAAAAGTAAACCAGATAGGCACCCTTTCCGAAACAATAGATGCTGTAACAATGGCACAGGTAAATGGCTATAATACCATTATGAGTCATCGCTCGGGCGAAACTGAAGACTCAACTATTGCAGACCTCGCAGTTGCTTTGAATTGTGGTCAGATAAAAACGGGATCAGCATCAAGGTCAGACAGGATGGCAAAATATAACCAGCTGATAAGGATAGAAGAAGAATTGGAGACAAGTGCTTATTATCCGAAAAAAGCTATTAAATTTGGTAAGTAATCAATTGTTGAAATAGTTACGTGGTGAAGAAAGCACTTAAAATACTTACTAATAAATTCCTTCTTACCGGGGTGGTATTTACTGTGTGGATGGTGTATTTCGATCAGAATGACTATTTCACTATGCAGCAAAAAAAGAAAGAATTCAGAAGCGTAAAGGCTAATGTGGATTTCCTGAACCTTGAGACCATAAGAATGCAAAATGAACTGGCAGGCCTTATGGCACACTCGCAAAAACTGGAACAGCTTGCCCGCGAAAATTACCACATGAAGCGCGACAATGAAGATGTGTATGTGATAGAAAGAAAATAAAGACTTTTCGATAAACAAAAAAACACCGGCTTTCTCCGGTGTTTTTTTATGCCGATTTTCTGCGTTTCAATTCTTTGTTGATAAGGGAAAGCTCGCGTCCTGTTTGCCCGGCTACAGATGTGTTTTCTTCGGCCCTTCTCATCAAATAGGGTATTACATCCTTCACAGGGCCATAGGGAAGATACTTGGCCACATGATAACCCGCGTGGGCAAGGTTAAAAGAAATATTATCACTCATCCCATAAAGTTGCGAAAAATATACCCGCCTTGTGTCCGCAGGAATGTTGTGGGCCTGCATATATTTCACAGCATCCAGGCAACTCTTTTCATTATGGGTGCCTATAAATAAAGACAATTTATCGATCCTTTCTAAACAATAAGCGACAGCAGCATCATAATCGCGGTCGGTGCTTGCTTTGTCAGGCTGTATAGGATCAGGATAAGCCATCTTCGTGGCACGGGCACGTTCTTTTTCCATATAGGCCCCGCGCACCAGTTTGGCACCCAGTATAAACCCCTTTTTTGTGGCTGTTTCAATTGACGTTTTTAAATACGGCAGGGAGCCATGGCAATAAAACTGGAACGTATTAAAAATAAATGCCTCTTTTATATTGAATTTCTCCATCATGGCTTCTGTAAGTTCATTTACAGGGCCTTGTATCCAGGTTTCCTCCGCATCCACCAGCACCATCACCTTTTTTTCGGCAGCGGCATGGCATATATCATCTATTCTTTTATATACTCTTTGCCATTCGGCCGTCTCGTCTGCGCTTAATGCCTGCCCGGCATGCCTCTTTTCAAGAAGGGCAAAACGGGAAAATCCCGTTACTTTAAGGCTTATAAAGGGTATATTTTTTTGAGTTGATGCATAATGAATAGCTTTAATAAATTCTGGTACAGACTTATCAAAGTCATATTCTGTCTCTTTCCCTTCTACCCCATAATCAAGTATGATACCTATATTATACTTCCCTAAAACAGCTGCAGTGTCAGCCGCTTCCTCCATGGTTTCCCCGCCGCAAAACTGGTTAAAAATTGTGTTTTTAATAAGCCCTTTTATTGGCAAATGCAGTGCCATAGCACATTTTGTGGCCAGCATACCCAATTTTGTAAGAACGGGCGAGCCCATAGACGAAAACAAAAAACGGGCTTTTTTCAGGTCTTTATCGCTGCGGTATTTAAAAGCTATTCCGGTATTGTCAAATTCGGGGAGCATAACAATTTTTAAGACTGCAAATGTAAGAGGCAAAACGCAGGGATAAAAATCCCCTTTTAGGGGCTAATTTACGGTCCTATGACAAATTTTTTTGGCAAATTAGATGTAGAATTATTACCTTTACGTTAAACCATTTTTTATTTTAAAAAAAACATACGATGAAAAAATTATTTTTACTATTGCTTGCCGGTTCCTTCGCCTACGCAGCATCAGCACAGTATCAAAAATACAATATGATATATGTGGCTGGCCAGAATATCCCGGCAAACTCGAGCGTAAGGGGTACACCCGCTCCTAACCCGGCACTGAAAGAGTCGCTGAACCGGAAACTACATCCTGAGCGTTACGCCAGCAAAACTACCACAAACGGTGGCAATAATAACGGATGGATAAGCCATTATCATGCTGCCGATACTTTACATGGCAACTACATGGACAACAACTCACACGTAGTACCGATATTTTTTGACTCTACAGTATTGGAGCGTTTTCAAACAGGTTTAGGTACTATCAACTGGAGTGGTGTTGCTGATATCATTGATCCAAGCCATTTTGATGTTTTCACTACCATCGGTATCTGGAACGATCCCTCCATGATGTGGGTAAGCCCAACTGATGCTTATACTGTGGATTCCATCGACATCGTTGCGGCTTATGTTGAAAACGCAAACAGGCCTGCAGGTGTTATAGATACCCTCCTTGTATCAATAGAAGTGAATACCAACATGGTTGCCCATACTGCCAGCCAAACGAATTTTAGCTGGGTAGGGAATTATCTTCCTACCAACCAGACTACCATGTATATACCGGAAGTGAAGTTTACTGACGCGAATAATGTTAATCCAGGTAACTATGCTAATCATGATGCTGCTTTTTCAAGCCTTGACGGTACTACGCAAATATTATTCAGGATACCTTTGGATGCAACGGTAAGGTCTTTGCCACAGGGCAATAATACCTTTACTACTATGGAATTTGCTTTCCCTGTAGGTGGTTTTGATAACCCGACTTCATTAAGTGTGCCTGCGGGTAATGCCTTTGTATGTACTTATACATTCAAATCAGGCGATACTTGGACACCTAATCAAGATTCTTTTGACAACATTAATTCTTTCTGGCCGGTTATGGGCGAAGCTCAGTCTCCCTTAATGCCTTATGATTATTATAATTATAACGATCAGAACATGTCTCAAATGTTATTCTCATTCGATCGCAGTGCATGGTATCCTACTATTACTATCGAAGGTTTGAATCCTGCTAATGCTCCGATCGACGCCTTCCTGGAATCGTTTTACCACATCACATGTGCTACATGTCTGACAGTAAATGATAACTCTGCTGTTGGAAAAGTAACTAAGAATGCCTTGACAAGCAATGCATTCCCTAATCCTGCTACCACAGATCTTAGCATTCCTTTCACTGCAAGCACTGCTACAGACCTGACTATTACACTGACCAACACATTGGGCCAGGTAGTAATGGGACAGACTGTTAGCAATATGGCTTCAGGTACTGCTCATTTCGATGTTTCTGGCCTTAGTGCCGGTGTTTATTTCTATTCAGTTCAGACAGCTAAGGGCGACCGCAGCTCAGGACGTGTAGTTGTATCTCACTAAGCTAAATTTTTAATACTATATTCTTAAAGAGGCTGCCTTAAACGGGCAGCCTCTTTTTTGTGTTGTCATGGCTGGCACCGACACGCTGTAATTATAATGATACAAAATGTATGTAGAGACGGGATGCATCCCGTCTCTACGCAATATGGACAAAACACATTGTGCTACAACATCAAAAATTAAAAATACACGGAATAGAATTTCACCATCATTTATATAATAAATCATTAACTTTACTAAAGCCCCTTGTATAAAAATATACGATGAAGAAAATATTTTTACTATTGCTCGCGAGTTCTATCACCTATGCAGCATCTGCGCAATACCAAAAATATAATATCATCTATACTCCTACGTCAGACAATATACCTTCTGCCAACACAATAAAGGGCATACCCGCATCCAACCCTGCACTAAAACAATTACTCAACGAAAAACTGCAGCAGCGCCCTGCCAATGTGGCTAACAAAGCCACTACCAATGGCGGTATAAACAATGGATGGATAAGCCATTACCATGCGGTTGACACTTTGCATGGCAATTATATGGACAACCACTCCCATCTGGTCCCAATCTTTTTCGACTCAACGCTGCAACAACATTATGCCTCCGGCTGGGGCGCCATCAACTGGAGCGGTGTTGCTGATATTATTGACCCCAGCCATTTTGACTACAACAGGCTTATGGAATGATCCTTCAATGATCTGGGTGACTATGACTGATCAGTATTCAGTTGATTCTATTATTATTGTTGCTGCTTATGTTGCCAATGTCAACCGTCCCGCAAGTGTTGTTGATACCCTTTTGGTATCAATTGAAGTGAACACAAATATGGTGGGGCATACTGCCGGCCAGGCTGGCTATAGTTGGGTAACAAATTACCTGCCCAGTAACCAAAATTATATGTATATCCCTGAAGTAAAAAACATCGATGCTGATAATATTAATCCCGCTCCTTACGCTAATCACAATGCTGCTTTTTCAAGCATCGATAGTGTCACGCAATTATTATGGAGGCTTCCCTTGGATTCAGCACTTAGGTCTCTTCCAATCGGGAATGACAGTTTTGTAACTGCAGCTTTTCAATTTCCGGTAGGAGGCTTAGATAATCCTGCTGTATTGCATGTACCTGCCGGTGGCGCTTTTGTATGTACATACACTTTCAAGTCTGGCGATACCTGGATACCCAATGTGGATTCTTTTGATAACATTAATTCCTTTCGGCCTCTTATGGGTATAGCACAGCCCGCTGCGATGCCTTATGATTACTATAACTATAATGACCAGAATATGTCGCAAATATTATATTCTTTCAATCGCAGTAAATGGTACCCCTCTATTACGGTAGAAGGTTTAAATCCTGCTGCAGCACCAATAGATGCTTTCCTTGGATCCTATTATCATATTAGCTGCCCCACTTGCTTGACCGTAGATTGTTGCGATGGCGATCCTTGGCCGTATTTTGTAAAAATATATAAAGCTACTATTACAAGTAGTGTCAATCCTAATCCCGCTACTACTGAATTAAATATCCCTTTCGCAACAAGCAATGCGACAGACTTGGCAATTACTTTAACTAACACATTGGGCCAGCTTGTTATGGGCCAAACCCTTAACAATAGGTCTTCAGGCACTGCTCATTTCGATGTTTCAGGCCTTAGCCCGGGTGTTTATTTCTATTCAGTTCAGGCAGCTAATGGCGAACGCAGCTCAGGAACTGTCCTCATATCACATTAAGGCTTATTTTCTAATTATATTTAAGAAAAGCATAAGGCATAATCTTAGCCTTTTTTCTTTTTTCCAAAACAATACTTTATTATTGCACACCTCCGGCTTAAAGAAGAATAAATGAAATATGCCGGGAACGATTGAATAAACCGATAATTGTAAATACTAAGAATGGCAAAGAATTTATTGATTGTGGAGTCGCCGGCTAAAGCCAAAACGATTGAGAAGATATTGGGCAGTGATTTTGAGGTAAGATCGTGTTATGGTCATATCCGCGACCTGGAGAAGGAGGACATGGGGATCGATATTAAGAATGGTTACCAGCCTAAATACATAGTATCGGAAGACAAGCAGAAAGTAGTAAAAGAATTAAAAAGCCTGGCCAAGAAAGCAGAAGATGTATGGCTGGCAACGGATGAGGACCGTGAGGGTGAGGCCATTTCCTGGCATTTGTGCGAGGTATTGGGCCTGGACCCTGTAACTACCAAGCGTATCGTTTTTCATGAGATCACCAAACCTGCCATTCAGGATGCTGTAAAGCACCCAAGGACCGTGAATATGGACCTTGTCAATGCCCAGCAGGCAAGGCGCATCTTAGACAGGATAGTGGGTTTTGAGCTTTCTCCTGTTTTGTGGAAAAAGATGAGCATGGGCAATACGCTCTCCGCTGGCCGTGTGCAATCCGTAGCAGTTAGGGTAATAGTGGAGCGCGAACGCGAAATAACAAAATTCAAACCCCAGAGCAGTTTTAAGGTCGAAGCTTTGTTCCAGGCACCCGACTTGAATAAAAAAATAGTGGGCTTTAAAGCAGAAGGTCCCGATAAAATAAAGAATGGTGCGGACGCCAGGGCCTACCTCGAAAAATGCATTAATGCCACTTATACTGTAGCTGATGTACAGGTAAAACCTGCCAAAAAATCACCCGCAGCTCCTTTTACTACCTCTACTTTGCAACAGGAGGCAAGCAGGAAGTTAGGTTATTCCGTTTCCAAGACAATGGTCATCGCACAGAAATTATATGAGAACGGGCATATTACCTATATGCGTACCGACTCTGTAAATCTTTCTGAAACAGCCATTGATGCTTCGCGTAAAACAATTCTGTCCCAATACGGTGAAAAATATTACCAGCACCGTGTTTTTAAAAATAAGAACGAATCGGCGCAGGAAGCGCATGAAGCCATAAGGCCGACTGATACTGATGCATCATCTATTGTTGATACAGACACTAAAAGGCTGTATGAACTTATATGGAAACGCACCATGGCGAGCCAGATGGCGGATGCACAATTGGAACGTACCGTAGCAAAAATAAAAGTATCCAGCCTGCCCGATGCGCTTACTGCTACAGGTGAAGTGATGAAATTCGATGGTTTCCTGAAAGTATATAGCGAGGGCCATGATGAAGAAGATGGCGAAGAAGAAAATGAAGGCATGTTGCCGCCATTAAGTGTAGGGCAAAACTTAGAAGTAAAGGAAATACAGGCATTCGAAAGGTTCACCCGCCCCTTACCAAGATATACGGAAGCCTCTCTTGTAAAAAAATTAGAAGAGCTCGGCATTGGCCGCCCATCTACTTATGCGCCCACTATCAGCACTATCCAGGCACGTGGCTATGTAGAGAAAAAAGACAGGGAAGGCGTGAAGCGTGACTACCAGACTTTAGTGCTGAAAGGCGATAAGATAACAGATACTACAAGTGCTGAAAATGTAGGTGCAGAACGTGCCAAATTATTCCCTTCTGATCTCGGTATGGTTGTTAC